>Ga0181537_10001962_pt1 | contig 18523 bp, 13 predicted proteins | sample PEATcosm2014_Bin_39_FD_119765 | JGI IMG/M metagenome (GOLD analysis project Ga0181537, IMG submission 119765) | Peatland microbial communities from MTU Mesocosm Facility, Houghton, MI, USA - PEATcosm2014_Bin23_10_metaG | ecosystem: Environmental > Terrestrial > Soil > Wetlands > Peat | place... | reverse complement strand
TGGCACAGACGCCGCTGATCGACGGGCACAACGACCTGCCGTGGGAGATCCGCACCCGCTTCGGCAGCGACTTCACGCGCATCGATCTTGAGAAGCCGACCGCCGGCCTGCCCGCACCCGAGGGCTCCCCCGGGCTCATGACCGATATCGGGCGGCTGAAGGCCGGCGGCGTCGGCGGGCAGTTCTGGTCCGTGTGGGTCGACCCGAATATCAGGGGCGCCGAGGTGGTGCAGGTGACGCTCGAGCAGATCGATCTGGTCAAGAACATGTGTGCGCGCTATCCGGAGCTCGGCATGGCCTACACCGCCGCCGACGTGATGCGCCTGCACCGCGAGCATCGCATCGCGTGCCTCATCGGTGTCGAGGGCGGCCACCAGATCAACAATTCCCTGAGCATCCTGCGCGCCTACTACGACGCCGGCGCGCGCTACATGACGCTGACCCACTCCAACAATACCGACTGGGCGGACTCGGCCACCGACGCGCCGAAGAACCACGGCCTGAACGCCGCCGGCGAGACCGTGGTGCGCGAAATGAACCGCATCGGCATGCTGGTGGACCTCTCGCACGTGTCCGAGGAGACCATGCGCGCGGCGCTCAAGGTGACGCGCGCCCCGGTGATCTACTCGCACTCCTCGGCACGCGCCCTCACCGACCATCCCCGCGACGTTCCCGATGACGTCCTGCGGCTGGTGGCGCAGAACGGCGGTGTGGTGATGGTCAACTTCTACCCCGGTTATGTTTCCGAGGCGCGCCGCTTGTGGGAGGCCGAGTACGCGGCCGAGCACGCCCGCCTCAACAGCCCGCCTTTCGGTGGCCTCTACATCGGCCAGCCGGAGAAGGCGGCGCGGGCGCTCGCCGAATGGGAACGCGCGCATCCGAAGCCCGCCGTGACCATCGCCGACGTCGCCGCGCACATCGAGCACGTGCACTCCGTGGCCGGTCCCGACCACGTCGGCCTGGGCTCGGATTTCGACGGCATTCCCGAGGCGCCGGCCGGACTCGAGGGGGTGGACAAGTACCCCGCATTGCTCGAGGAACTCGCGCACCGGGGCTGGAGCGATGCCGACCTGGCCAAGCTCGCCGGCGGCAACGTGCTCAGGGTGCTGGCACAGGCGCAAGCGGTCAGCGAGAAACTGCGCACTGAGCTCCCCGCAACGGGCACGCTGGCATCACCGCAGGCGACGGCACACTAACTCAGAAGACCGGTGGCGCGTCCCCGGTTGCACGGATAGTGCACGGAAACGCGGTGCCTTTGGATCCACAGCGAGTAGGTCAACGCCCGGTCTCGTAGCGGTAACGGATTGCGATACCGACGGATTCAGAGAACTGCGCCACCGACTTCGGCGCCCTGTGTCGACCTTCGAGTGACGAGCGTCCTGCGCATCAGCATCAGGAAAACCGGTATCCCTGCGACCGCGGCTGCCAGATGCTTGAGCGTGTGCCCGCTCACCAGGTGGCCGAGCCCGAACACGCCACGATCGAATGTCTCCAGAAGCTTGCTGGCCACGTACCAGGCAAAGACCCAGTAGAGGTAATTGCCGAGCGTGTATCGCGACGGAACCAGCGCGGTTATCGCGAGCAGCATGACCACCGAATAACCCTGCAGGATCCCATAGGGCATGACATTGCCGGCGCCGGCGTTTTCCGTCACTCGCCAGTAGATGACGGACGCCGCCCCCACCAGGAGCATCGGCAGCAGCAACGCGATGCCGGCGCGGATGCTGATGCGATCAACGATCTGGCTCGAGATGAGCCCCATGAAAGCCACGGTCATCGGCAGCCGATCCCAGAACAGTCGCGTGTTGTCCGGGGCAAGGTGGTAGTAGCCGGATCCGGCTGCGGTGAAAAGAACGCCCAGGAAGAAGACGACATAGGGCCAGCGCTCGACGGTGAACTCAAAGCGGGCACGCTTGCTCAGCGTCACGTAAAGCCCGATGACCCCCACGACGAGAAAGGCGGCGTTGGATCCGACATTGAGGAAGTTGGGTACGCCCAACATCTCGCGACCGTCCGCGAAATCGTGATACGAGAGCCACTGCGGCATGGGCGGCGCAAGCACCGCCGCCAGGACCGCGAGCACCGTGAGCGCGACTACAAATCCCGTGCGTAGTGTCATGGACATCCTCTGCAACGCGGTGACTTTGACGCCCGCAGATGCCCCTATGGAGCATCGGATCGCACGCGGCGACCGGCCTTATCGACGACGATCTCCCCGTCTTCCTTGGCAAATGGCCCGTTCTGAGGCACTGGCAGGATCTCCAGCACTGCCTCCGAGGGCCGGCACAGGCGGACGCCCCAGGGCGTTACCACGAGGGGTCGGTTGATGAGAATCGGGTGCGCCAGCATCTGATCGATCAGCTGCTCCTCAGTCCAGTGCGGCGAGCCAAGATCGAGTTCCGCATACGGCGTGCCCTTCTCGCGCAAGAGATCCCGGGCCCCGATTCCCATGCGGCCGAGGAGGCCGCGAAGCGTTGCCCGATCGGGCGGAGTCTTCAGGTACTCGATGACGGTGGGCTCGATCCCGGCGTTGCGGATCAGCGCCAGGGTGTTTCGCGACGTGCCACAGGACGGGTTGTGATAGATAGTGACTGTTACCGACGAGTCCGTCATGACCTTGCTCCAGGGTGCGCTGCCCATGGCGGATGATGCCTGATCGGCTCCTGCCTCGTGCACTGCCGCGGAAAGAGGGAACGTAGCCCATCGTGATTCAGAACTCGCCAGCGGACGCCCACGGGCATCGGCCCTCGGCCGGGATTTTCCGCGCGTTCCTGAAGCTCGGCCTGAGTTCTTTCGGCGGTCCGATCGCGCACCTCGGCTACTTTCACAGCGAGTTTGTCGTGCGTCGCAAGTGGCTCGACGAGGCAGCCTTCGCAGACCTGGTCGCGCTGTGCCAGTTTCTTCCCGGGCCTGCCAGCAGTCAGGTCGGCTTCTCCATCGGCCTCGCCACGGGAGGCTACCGCGGCGCCCTCGCCGCCTGGCTCGGCTTCACACTGCCGTCCGCCGTGCTGATGGTGCTGTTCGCCTATGGCGCGGGCGCAGCCGCCGGGCCCTACGCCCAGGCGCTGCTGCATGGTCTGAAGCTCGTGGCAGTCGTCGTCGTCGCGCAGGCGGTGTGGGGCATGGCGCGGACGCTGTCGCGCGGCTGGACACGCGCGGCCATCTCCCTGGCCTCGGTCCTCATTGCCCTTCTGATCCATTCAACATGGGCACAAGTCACGGCGATCGCCTGCGGCGCTGTGGCAGGCTGGCTCCTATCTAATCCGACCGCGGCACCCGACAGTCTCGCGAGCCTGCGGGTCGACGTCTCGAGGCAGGTTGCTGCGGGCGCCCTCGCCGCGTTTCTCGCCCTGTTGGTTCTCCCGGAACTGCCCGGACACTTTGCCTCGGCTCCGGAAATGGCCTTTTCAATGCCTTCTACCGCTCCGGGGCGCTGGTCTTTGGCGGCGGTCACGTTGTCCTCCCGCTGCTGCAGCAAGCGTTCGTCGCCCCCGGCTGGGTCACCGAGGACACCTTCCTTTCCGGTTACGGGGCTGCCCAGGCACTTCCGGGCCCCTTGTTCACGTTCGCCGCGTACCTGGGCGCGATTGCTGACACCACGCCCCGCGGCGTTGCGGGGGCAGCGCTTGGACTGGTGAGCATTTTCCTCCCCGGAATACTCATCCTGCTGGCAGTGCTTCCTTACTGGCAGTCGCTGCGGCGAGACGCCGGAACGCGCGCGATGCTGTCTGGTGCCAGCGCGGCAGTGGTAGGCCTTCTCGCCGCGGCCCTGTACCGGCCGCTCTGGGTCACGTCCGTGACCCGTGGGGCGGATGTGGGATTGGTTCTGGCTGGCTTCGCGGCGCTGATGATATGGCGAACGCCGCCGCTGGTCGTGGTCGCCGCCCTACCGGCAGCGGAACTCGGCCTGAGGATGCTGACCTGATGAAGATCCGGAATCGCCCCTCTGCGCAGCGGCGCAGAGGGGCTTTTCCTGCCGTTTCATGCATCCACCAGGGCACGCAGGGATCGCCCCGTATCCCACCTGAGCTCGACGTGTGGGGGACTCGCCCTCAGCAATGTCGAGGCCCTACTCCTGCAGCGTGCAGTCCTTCGAGTCCCGACCCAAGGCGCCCGAGCACCTCACGATGACGCCGTGTATCGCCTGAGTGCCGAAATGCCCGCTGGCGGGTGTGCCGAAGCTGATGGTGATGTTGGAGTACTTCACGTCCGCGGCCCCCAGCACGCAGATCGTGATCGGCGAGGGATTGCCAAAGGGCGCAGGACCGCCGTTCCCCGTGATGGTCGCCGTGCCTGTAATGACAAACCCTTCGGTCACGGCCGGGCTGAACTTCGGGCAGCTCGTCATCCAGTCCGAGTTCACCACCCCGTCGGTCATGCTGATGTGGTGTGTATGAGCCCCGCGGGTGGTCGGATCATCCTTGTTGACTGTGCCCTGGGTGATGCCGAAGTCCGAGGTCTCCATGTTCAGGGCCGCCGAGAAGCGGGCGGCACCGTGCCGCTCGTCCACATCGAGCGTCCAGTGGCCCCGCATCTCGTACGGGCCACCCTTGGTCACCGCGGCCGAGGGCGTGTAGTCGTTGATGAGACCGGCATAGTGGACCGGGGGTGGTGAGTAATAAGCGCTGTCCCCGGCCAGGGTGAGTCCACCCATACCGGCGACGCAGCCCAGGGTGGCGCTGGCCACGACAAGCCAAGCACGTGAGGTGTTCTTCATCGGAAGTTCTCCCATTTCAGTGTTGCCGGCGAGCTTCGCGGGGCCCGCGGTTGAGTCGATGCTCCCGGCTGTGAGCGTGTAGGCGCCCGCCTGCCGGTGCAGCCACGATCGGCGGGTCAGCCGGCGCGGCGCAAACGGTGAAGCACGGCATCCGGGCGTTTGCCCTGCAATGCAGTCGTTTGCCGCACCTGGCGTGTCGGCGTCACCGTGTCGGCGGGGCCGCTCACCGGATTCGCCCCGCACCCGCGGTGTGGCAGGACGGGACGCCAGGCGTATGATCGGGCGCCTCCGTAACAGACTGTAATCGGATGGCGTTTGGACGAGCCGGACCACATCGCACCAGGGGCATCGAGCCAGACCCGCCCCGACGATCGGCTGGATTCCTGGAAGAAGATCGCCTCCTACCTGCGGCGCGACGTCAGCACCGTGCAGCGCTGGGAGCGCCGCGAGGGGTTGCCGGTCCATCGCCATCTGCACGACAAGCAAGGCTCGGTCTACGCCTTCCGCCACGAGCTGGACCGGTGGTGGGACAGCCGCCGCAGCGCGATCACCGAGGGTGAGGGTGACAAGGGAGCAGCCGGCGTCACGGCGCCGGCAGCCGCTTTGCCCACGCCGGGCGCTCCACGCTCCCGACTCTGGCTTCGCAACCCCGCCGTGTGGGTGGTTCCGGCCGTGGTGTTGGCAGCGGTGCTGGGATGGATCCTGCTGCGGGCCACGGCCGCGTGGCGCAATCCGCTCGAGGAGGCTCGTTTCACGCGCGTCGCTGACTTTGCCGGCTTCGAGCAGGCCGCGTCGCTGTCGCACGATGGCCGCCTGCTCGCATTCGTCGGCAAGCAGGAGGGGCGCAATGACGTCTGGATCGGTGAAATCGGCAGTGGCCGTTACCGCAACCTCACGCGCGGGGTGGCAGAGGAACTTGTCAACCCGTCCATCCGCACCCTGGGATTCACGCCCGACGCGTCCCGCGTCTCAATCTGGACGCGCGGTGCGGATGGCTCGCAACCCGGCGACGTCAACATCATCGCCGTACCCGTCAGTGGCGGGGCCCCGACGTCCTACCTGCCCGGGGTTGCCGAATTCGACTGGTCGCACAGCGGCAAGCGGCTGGTGTACCACACCACCGCCCCGGGCGATCCGCTCTACGTGCGCGACGCGGCGGCGGGAACGGGTGCAGATCGCAAGATCTACACCGGTGCAGCCGGTGTGCACTGCCATTTTCCGATCTGGTCGCTGGATGACGCGTCTATCTATTTCGTGCAGGGTGTGCCCCCGGATGACTGGGACCTGTGGCGCATCCAGGCGGACGGCACGCAGCCGCAGCGACTGACCAACCAGCACTCGCGTCTGACCTATCCGGTGTTGCTGGACGCCCGGAACCTCGCATACTTGGCGACCGATGCGGATGGCTCCGGCCCGTGGCTCTACGTCCTCGATCTGAAGGAGCGCCGCCCGCACCGCATCAGCTCCGCGCTCGGGACGTTCACCTCGCTGTCCGCCGCTGCCGACGGCATGAGGCTCGCTGCAACGCTCTCCAGTCCCCACGACAGCCTGTGGCGTGTACCCGTATCGGCCCTCGCCGCTGGTGGGCCGCCCCAGGCCGCCCCGGTCAAGGTGCTCGGAAGCGGCGCCACGCCGCGGCTCGCGGACGGGACGCTGGTCTACACCGCAGCCAGCGCTGACACGGAGGCCATCTGGGTGCGGCAGGGCGAGAGCGCGCATGAAATCTGGCGCAGCAAGCGCGCCCATCTGCTGAACGCGCCGGCGATCTCCGACGACGGCCGGCGCATCGCGTTCGTTACCGGCGAAGATGGGAAGACGGCGCTCAACGTCGTGGGGCTGGACGGCTCGCACTTGCAGCGCATCGCGGGCTCCTTGGCGCTGCGCGGCAACGCCGCCTGGTTCCCGGACGGTTTGTCGGTGCTGTGCGCAGTCGTGCACGAAGGCGAGCCCAGGCTCACGAGAATCTATCTGGACGGCGAGCCTCCGGCGCCGTTCGTCGCCGAGTACTCGAGAGATCCGGTATGGGCACCGGGGCATCGCTTCGTCGTCTACTCGGGATCGGACATCGGCACGACCTTTCCGTTGCGGGCGGCGGCCCCCGATGGCCGTCCCTACCCCATCGCCGGCGTGATGCTCACGCGCGGCGGGCGCCGCGTGAGCTTCTACCCCGGCTCAGACTCGCTCGTGATCCTCGACGGGGAGATCGGTCACAAGAACTTCTGGCTGCTGGACCTGGCCTCGGGGTCCAGGCGTCAGCTCACGCAGCTGCCCGCGGACTATGAGGTGCGGGATTTCGATGTCTCTGCGGACGGCACGCAGATCGTGTTCGATCGCGCCGAGGCAGGCTCCGAGATGGCCGTTATCGACCGCAGCGCGCGCTGAACGGCTCGCCGCCGTGTTGAACCTGGAGGTTGGCTGCACGCCCGCAGGAAAACCCGTGGCGATTGCCTATACTTCAGTGGCCGCCCCACGGCCGGAGATGCTCGTGAACCGCACTCCCCTGCATGCCTCGCGCCGCAGCCTCCTCAGGCTCGGGCTCCTCTCGGGCGCGGCCGCAGTGCTGCCCCTGCGCGTAACCGCCGCGGACGATCCCGGCGCGATCATCACCAAGGCCATCCCCTCGAGCGGCGAGAAGCTCCCCGTGGCGGGCCTGGGCACCAACCAGTTCGGGCGGATCGCCTACGAAGACGTCCGCGCGATCCTGCAGCGCATGCAGCAGCTCGGCGGCACCGTCATCGATACCGCGGCGCTCTACGGGGACAGCGAGGTGCAGATCGGCAAGGCGCTCGCCGAGCTGAACCTGACGCAGCGCATGTTCATCGCCACCAAGCTCAATGCACCCGGGGGCCGTGGTGACGGGGTCGGGGGCCTTGAAAGCTTTCAGCGCTCCGTGCAGCGCCTGCACAAGGTGGACCTGCTGTTCATCCACTTCATCGACAGCGTGGAAGCGATGATGCCCGTGGTGATGGAGCTCAAGAAGCAGGGCAAGGTGCGCTATATCGGCATCACTTCCATCCACCCTTCCGAGTACCCGCAGCTGGCGACCTACATGCGCAGGTACCCCATCGACTTCCTGCAGGTCGATTACTCACTGGGCGACCGCTCGGCAGAGGCGGAGATCCTGCCGCTTGCACAGCAGCGCAGAATCGCGGTGATGGCGGCCGTGCCCCTCGGGGGCGGCCGCAATCTCCTCCTCAACCAGGTGGGAAGCCGCCAGCTGCCGCCCTGGGCGGCGTCGCTGGGCATCGCCACCTGGGGCCAGTTCTTCCTCAAGTACGTGGTCTCTCATCCCGCCATCACCTGCGCCATCCCCGGATCGAGCAAGCTTGAGCACCTGGAGGATAACCAGGCTGCCGGGCACGGGCGGCTGCCCGACGGGCAGGCGCGCAAGAAAATGGAGCAGTTCTGGTCCGAGCCTTCCTGAGCGGCGCAGCGGCCGTGGACCCGGGGGGCTGCGCTACGCGTGCTGGCTCGCGCTGCGGGGGCGTCGCTCCGCCGCCATCCCGCGAAACTCCACGAAGCTGACGATCCGCGACCACAGGTAATCCCCGTAGAGGAAGGGCTCGAAGCTTGCGGGGTCGGTCGGGAGCGGGCTGATCTTGGCGTCCGCCCGCGCCTCGTAGAAGAATGGAATCGAGCGGCGCAGCTGCCCGGCTCCGAGCACGCGATGCTCGGTCGCCCTGATGCGACCGCCGGACCAGGCTTCGAGCACCTGGCCGAAGTTGACGACCAGCGAATTCTCCCGTGGCGGGACATCGAGCCAGTCACCATCGACTGTGCGGGCCTGAAGACCGGGCACCGTGTCCTGTGCCAGGAGCGTCATGAAGCCTGAATCGGTATGCGCGGCGCCGACCACGTGCAACTGCTCACTCCCCGAGCGCACCCAGAGTTCCGCGTCCTGGCATGAGTCGAGATCGTCCCTGGTCCGCACCGGGTATTGCAGCAGCCGCAGGGTGGACAGCCCTTGCCGGAACGACGCATCAAAGAAGGACTCAGACAGCCCCAGGCCGCGCGCCAGCGCCTGCATCAGCACGCCTGCAACGCGCTCCATGGCCAGGTAGTAGTCAGCGACCGCGTTACGCCACCCGGGCAGCATGGCTTCCGGGGGCATCGGCGTGGGCTCGCACAGCGGGTCCCCGGGATCAACCACCGCGGGTCCATGGGCAATGTCAGCCCCTATATCGATGCCTTCCTTGCTGGTGAGGTTCCCGGGCTGTACCGGAAACCAGCCGCGATAGACATTGGGGTTCGCCGGATCGAACTTGCGGCGCCATAGCCTTCGCCGCTCCGCTTCCCGCAGGTCGAAAACGCGCAGCAGCGCCTGGCGAGCCGCCGGTCCGAGCGGCACGCTGAGCGGCAAGCCGGTGACGATCAGGAAGCCCTGCTCACTGGCGCCACGGCGCAGCGCGCGATCCGTGCGATCGCGCTGCGCTGAATGCGCCCCGAACAACGCGCTGATGTCGAGCGCGGGAATGACTGCGCCGGGTGCGGATCGCTGCACGCGCGGGACCTCCTTTTCGAGATGACGCTAGGTTGGCGGCCGGGCTATGTCAAACGTTGTTCGGCGGCAACACGCGCCGCCCACAGATAGCGTGCGCTGGCTCACGCTTCAAAAAACGCGGCACGGTATGCACGCACGGGGGCAATTAACCTTTCCGCCTCGCCTCTGGCCGCAGACACAACCATGCGAATTTCAGCCTTTCTGCCGCTCGCCGAGCGCCTGCCGCTGTGCCTGCTGGCGCTGTGCGCGGCCACGGCCGCGGCGCAGACCGCCGCGGTACCAATGCTCTCGGTGGACCCGACGCTGAGTCGCCAGCCCATCAGTGCGCAGATCTACGGGATCGCGAACTACGGCCTCGATTCGGGATTCGCACAGGAGATCCAGGTCCCCAACGTGCGCTGGGGCGGCGACGGCACCACGCGCTACAACTGGATGGTCGACTCGAGCAATTCGGGCTTCGACTGGTACTTCGTCGGCGGCAACGGCCAGGCCACTCCGGTGCCGGGCGCCTCGGCCGACCTGATGGTCAAGACCTACGCACCCGCGAACGCCCTCATCACGATCCCGATCATCCCCTGGGTCAACAAGTCCGCAGCATGGAGCTGCAGCTTCCCGGTGTCGGTCTACGGCGCGCAGCAATCCGTCGACCCCTACCTGACCATCAACGGCGACAGCTGCGGCAATAGCCTGACCACCACCGGCACGCAGCTGACCGACACCAACATCCCCGCCAACCACATTGCCAACACCACCGGCCTGCAGCAGCAGTGGGTCGCGCACCTGGTGAGCACCTTCGGCACCGCCACGAAGGGTGGGGTTGCCTACTACCAGCTGGACAACGAGCCCTTCGGCTGGGGGAACACCCACCGCGACGTCATGCCCGCTGGCGCCACGTACCCGACCATCGTGCAGCTCGGCCAGCAGTATGCCGCCGCGGTCAAGCAGGCGGATCCTGGCGCCCTCGTGCTGGGACCCTCGGACTTCACGCTCGGGGGCTGGATCGGCACCCCGAGCCAGCAGGGAGGCCTGTACGCCGGGCAGTACTACCTGCAGCAGATGGCCGCGTACCAGCAGCAGCATGGCCAGCGCATCCTCGACTACTTCGACGAGCACTACTACTTCAACACCTCGACTCCCGCCGCCCAGCTCGCCTCCACCCGCACCCTCTGGGACCCGACCTACAACGGCGGTACCTGGGTTGAGCAGTACGACTTCAACGGCCCGATGCAGCTCATCCCGCGCTTCAAGAGCTGGATCAGCACCTACTACCCCGGCACCAAGCTTGCGATCTCCGAGTACAGCATCGACAGCGGCCAGAAATCGGTCGTCGACGCGATTGCCGAGATGGACGTTCTGGGCATCTACGGGCGCGAGCAGCTGGACTTCGCGAACATGTGGAGCCCACCGGCCCCGGGCGACCCGATCGCCTACGCCTTCCGCATGTTCCGCAACTACGACGGCAACGGCCACCAGTTCGGCGACGTCTCCATCAGCGCCACCAGCACTGACCAGGGGTCGTTGTCGATCTACGGCGCGCAGCGCTCGGTGGATGACGCGGTCACGGTGCTCGTCATCAACAAGACCACGGCCGCGATCAGCACCTCCATCCGCTTCGCGGACCTGTACCTGCCGACGAGCGCAAAGGTGTTCACCTATTCGGCCGCGAACCTCGCGGCGATCGTGCCGGCGGCGGACGCACCGTTCGCCAGCGGCAGCCTCACCTACACGTTCCCGGCTTATTCTGCCGTGCTGTTCGTGGTGCAGCCGGTCGCCGTGTCGACAGCGACGAGCCTCTCGACTTCGGCAACCCAGATCACCACCGGGGACACCATCACGGCCTACGTGCACGTGGCCGCCCAGGGCGGCTCGACGACCCCGACCGGCAGCGTCTCACTGTTCGATGGCGCCACGGCGCTGGGCACCATGGCGCTCGCAGGCGGCGGCGCCTCATTCTCCGTCCCGGCGCTCGCCATGGGCACACACAGCCTCTCGGCGAGCTACTCGGGGACGCTCGGCTTCTCGCCCTCGACCTCAACGCCGGTGAGCGTCTCGGTCAGTGCCCCGGGCACCGCCCCGGTACCCGAGTACGTACTGGCGCTGTCCGCGAGCTCCGTCAGCGCGACGGCGATGCAGCCGGCCTCGATGAGCGTCAGCGTCGTCTCCCAGAATGGTGCCTATGCGAAGCTCTCGTTCGCCTGCTCGGGGCTGCCGCAGGACTGGTCCTGCGCCTTCTCCCCCTCGAGCGTCTCCGGCAACGGCACGGAGAGCACCACCCTCACCGTGAGCGCCGCTAAGGGCGCTGCAACCGGGGCAGGCGATGGCGCCACGAGGCAGCTGGCGGTCATCTGGCCGTTGCCGCTGTTGTTCCTGGGGCTCGCGCGCCGTGGCTCACGGCGCTGGCGGCTGCTGCCGGCCCTGGCGGCGCTCCTGCTGGTGGCCGGTTGCGGGGGTGACTCCGGGAGCAGCGGCTCGGCAACCGCGCCGGCCTCGGCCAGCAGCTACCCGGTCACCGTGACGGCGTCAGGCAGCGGGGCCCCGACGCACTCGGCGCAGTTCATGCTCAACGTAGGTTCCTAGGCAGTCGGCGCGGCATCTTTCCGGACTAGAAATCCGCATCCCAGGTGACCCGCCCCTCGCGGCTCACGAGGGCGACCCTGATCCCATCCTGATGCTCGAACGGGAAATCCGGCAGCAGCTGTTGCGTCGCCTGCAGCATGACGTCAAAGGCGATGCCCGCCTCGACGTTCTTCCAGAGCTCCACCGTGTTGATGGTCTCCTCCACGAAAGAATTGAGGGGGCAGACGGCGAACACGTTGATGACGGAGTTGCGACGTCGCAGCGCGAACGCGAGCGGCTCGAACGAGGACGCTGCCGCAGCGGCAGCTGCGACCGTCGCCGGAACCTGCGAGCGCAGCGCGGCGAGTTCGTTGTAGAGGTACAGCAGCTTGAAGCCGCCCCTCTCGAGCGCCCCCTGGCGCACGTCCATGACCCGCAGGAACCTTGCCAGGATCGAGTGCTCGTTCGGGATCGCCTCGAAGCTTGCGTTCAGGGGCAGGATGAAAACGAGGTCACAGCCCTCGATGGCGGGAAACGTGATCGGAAGGTTGTCGATCACGCCCCCGTCCTCGAACTGCTTGCCGTCCCGCCGCGCGTAGGGGAAAAGCGGCGGCAGGTCCATCGAGGCGAAGACGGCCGCCTTCACGGCCTGCATGAAGTCCTTCGGCTTGCCCTTGGGATCTAGCACCTCGTAAGCAACCCTCGGGATGCTCGGCGGCGCGGGGTTATTGGTGGCGCACTCGAGCTGCCCGGAGCGCACGTTGGAGCGCGTGAAGTAGAAGTGTACCGGCGCGCTTGCCAGCTGCGACGCCACGGCCTCATTGCCGAAGATCCGGTCGAAACCTCGCTCCCAGGGGAGAGCCGAGAGGAAGCAGTTGCGCAGCAGCGGCACGTACCAGGAGGGTGCGGTGAGTGACTTGGCGCTGATGGCCCGCCACCAGCTCTCATGCGCGCTGCGCGGGCTGCCGCCGGCCGCGGGCTTGATGAGACCGGCCAGCCAGAACAACGCGTTCCAGGAGCCGATCGAGGTGCCGGAAATCACGCTGACCTTGTGCAGGGCCCCATGCTGCTCAAGGAAGCCGTAGATCGCCTTCATCGCCCCCGCCTGGTAGGCGCCCTTGGCGCCACCACCGGCCAGGACGATGCCAATTTTCCGGATGTTCTCGAACGGCCCGTCGGCCTGCGCGCGCGCCGCCGGCTGAACCGGCACCCCTGGCTCAAGGGGCGTCGGCTTCGCGTTGAGAACCAGCAACACCCAGTTGGTCAGCGCGGCGAGGTTGTAGGCCACCACGAAGCCAATCGCAAACAGTGCGATGACCAGCGCTGCGTGCACGAAGGCGGAGAGGTCATTGGTCAGCGCCTCGCTGATGCGTCCCGGCAGGAGCCGCGCGAGACCCGTGTTGAACCCTGCGGCCAGAGGGATCGCCACGCGGACGTTGGCCCATGCGAAGCCCCCGAAGACCCACCACAGCGACATCAGGGCGAACGGCAGCGAGAACCCGAGCGGCAGGCGGATGAAAAGCCAGGCGAGGAAGTTCAGTCCCGTCGATACCGGTTTCAATGGCGCCTCCTCCGGACCAGCGGGTCACACGCCGCAGCGCGGCCTCAGGCCGAGCACGTGGAGGGTTCAGCCATCCGGCGCACTCGCCGTGTCCAGGAGGCGGATGTCGCCTTCCGAGAGCTTGAGCCGTGTCGCCTTGATGAGGCTTGCCAGTTGCGCAGCATCGGTGGCACTGGCGATGGGCGCTGTGACACCGCGCTGTGCGATGACCCAGGCGAGGGCCACCTCCGCGCTCGCCGCGCCCTGGCGTGCGCCGACCTCGTCCAGGGCCTTCAATATCCGCTCTCCGCGTGCATTCAGGTACTTGGACATGCCCGCGCCCCGGGCGCTCTTGGAGAAATCCGCCTTGGAGCGGTACTTGCCGGACAGGAACCCGGACGCGAGGCTGAAGTAGGTGATCACCCCGAGGTGTTCCTCCAGGCACAGGTCGCGCAGCTCGCCCTCGAACCCCTGGCGGTCATAGAGGTTGTACTGCGGTTGCAACGTGGCGTATCCGGGCAGGTGCCGCTCACGCGCCACGTCCAGCGCCTGCCGCAGCTGCGCAGCATCGAGGTTCGAGGCCCCGATCGCCCGCACCTTGCCGGCGCGCAGCAGTCTTTCATAGGCGCCGAGGGTCTCTTCGATCGGCGTCTGGGGATCCGGCCAGTGCGACTGGTACAGGTCGATGACCTCAACCCGCAGGCGCCGCAGCGAGTCTTCCGCCGCCTGCTCGATCCAGCCGGCAGAGAGCCCCTTGTGGCCGCCGCCCATGTCCGAGCCCACCTTCGTGAACAGCAGCACCTTCTGTCGCTTCCCGGGATTGGCGCGCAGCCAGTTGCCGATCACGGTCTCCGACTCACCTCCGTGATGCCCCGGAACCCAGGTCGAGTAGCTGTCGGCGGTGTCGATCGCGCTGAAGCCGGCGTCCACGTAGGCGTCCAGCAACTCGAAGCTGCGCTTCTCATCGATGGTCCAGCCGAAGACATTCCCGCCCAGCACCAGTGGCTCAAGGTGAAGGCCGGTTTTACCTAACGAACGCGGCATGTGGATCTCCTCGCTGGCGCGCGGCACCCTCGACTCTGCGTGCCTCTACAGTGGAAAATTCCCGATCTAAGCCGACGCCGCAACCGCCCGCCTGCGGCGGGTCGGCGCCTTGGGCTTCGTCATCGCACCCGAGCGCGTAACTATCCGCGCCATCCGATAGTCGTACTTGAATTGCTGCATGGAGACCATCGTCTGTATGCGCCGCACGCCCTTGAGGGGCCGGATCCTTTCGCCACTTAACTCCTCGACCTCAGTCATGGACCGGAAGAGTCCGGTAGCTAAGAGGTCATAGCGCCCCAGCAGCACCATGACACAGTTGATCTCAGGCATTGCCGAGAGCTCGGCACCCAGCTTCGGGATCTGCCTGGGGTCGGCCTCGATGCCAAAGAGCACCAAAGTCGGGGAACCGACGATGCGGAAATCGGTCAGGGCCGTGAAATGTATCAGATGCGCGCCCTGCAACCGCCGGATCCGCGTGCGGATGGTCGCTTCGGCTACGCCAAGGTCACTCGCAATCTGGCGATTGGAGATGCGCGCGTCGCGGCCCAAGGCCTCGATCACCTGGCGATCAAGGGCATCGAGATCGATGTCGATCAAAGCCGCACCACGTTGAACTCGTACTTCAGAACATCGGTGGCCAGCCCCGATTGAAGCTCATAGACCCCGGCAATGCCGGCCGCCTGCACGGTCAGGAATGTGTTGATCTGGGAAAAGTCACGCAGGCCGACAAGCATCTCCAGATCGTTCGGCCCAGTCGTCGTCTGGATGCTCAGCACTTCGTGAAGCTTGGCTAGATCCTGGCCGACGTCGGCCGGTGGCCTGCCGCGCACCTTGACCCCGATTGCGATAAGCACGTTGAAGCCGTGCGCAGAGTAGTCAGAGACGGCCACCACGCGCATTGCCCGCGATTGCTCGAGGCGCCGGATTCTCGATGAGATGGTGGCGGCGGAAACCGAGAGCCGCGCTGCAATCTCCTGATTGGTTGCCCTGCCGTTGGCCTGCAGTATCTCCACTATTCCCGCATCAATCTTGTCCAGTCCGGTCGGGTGTGACTTCGCACTTCTAATTCTCATTGCTGACCTTGCAAATCCTCAGTCCCTGTCATCATGGATCATAGCCTTAGGCGTCGGGCACCCGCATGTGTCCCACGTGGCCCTCGCCCGAACGCGGGTGGCGGGGTCTACCCTTCAGGGCCCCCGCATGCTTGCGCTGCTCCGGGCGACCTTCAGCGCCGCGCCAGCCCGGATTTGAAGGCCACCAGACGCTCGCAGAAGCCTTCAAATTCCTCGGGACCGGAGCAGAACATACACGCATACACCTCCACCGCGGTGGCGCCAGCCTCGATGAGCGCCGGGATCTGGGCCAGTGTCGCCTCAAGGTCGGCCTTGCCGTCGGCGCGGAACTGGAACTGGGGCACGGCGCGCACCTGGAGTTCGCGGGGATCCCGCCCGGCCGCCTGGAAGGCATCCTGCAATGCGGCAATGCCGGCCTTTATCTGAGCCGGGGTCTCCAGTAGTGGCACCCAGCCGTCCCCGTATTCCGCGATACGCGCGACGTTCTTGGGCAGTGGCGCGAGACCCAGCAGAACCGGCAGCCGCTTCTGCAATGGAAAGGGCTTGCTGTAGATGCGCTCGAAGTTGATGAATTTTCCCTCGAAACTGGCAGGGGCCTGCGTCCACAGCTGCCGGCAGGCGCGCATCTGTTCATCGAGAAGCCGGAAGCGCTCCTCGAACGACACACCGCAGGCGAGGTACTCCTCCTTCTGCCAACCAACTCCCACCCCGAGATCGAGACGCCCTCCCGAAAGCATATCCACCGTGGCCACCTGCTTGGCCAATACGGCTGCGGGACGCAGGGGCGCGATGACGATACCGGTGGCAAGCCGGATCCTGCGCGTCGCAGTCGCCACGCCTGCGAGGAAAGTCAGTGGCTCGATCCACGGATAGTCCGGAGCCGTGACGAATTTACCGTAGGGGTACTGGTCGGTCGCCTCCCCCATCACAACATGATCAGGCACGTTCACCTGGTCGATCCCGATGCGATCCGCGGCTGCCACGAGTTCCACTACCGGGGCAAAGTCACCGCCGAACCAGTCGCAGAGGCCGTAGATCCCGACGCAGATGTTAACCATGCGCTACGACAGCCCAGATCACGCTGGCAGGCCTCATATCTGAACCGCAAGATGTGCTGCAACCCGCATGGCGCCTTCCAGGTAGCCGACCCCGTTACAGTCTCCGGCGGTGTGCACTTTCAATCCCTCCGAGTTCAAAGCCTCTGCCAAGGTCAGATCGGCAGACGCACCCTCGACAATGACGACCGCCTGCGCGGCCAGGGTCCTCGTCTGGGCCTGACGATTGACGTAGGAAACCACGGCGCGCTCGATCATGATGTCGCGCGCCTGAGGGAGCAGGACCACGCCAAGTGCACGCAGATCCGCAAGCAGCCGCCAGCGCCGGACCAGGGGCACGCCCTTGCCAAATTGTGCGGCCGCAGTGATGACGTACACCACCCGACCGCTGCGGGCGAGGAACTCCGCGGTTTCCAGGGCGATAAGATCATGGCCAATCACGATGACCGTGCGCCCGAGGGCACGCCGCCGCCGGGTCCCTCTACCGCTCGTCTTGTTTCGCCGGCCCTTACCCTGCATCCCGCCGGCTTCCGCCGCAATCAGCTCGGCCACGGCAGCACCCGCGACCACGTGCGGCAGGCTGGAGCCTTGGATGGCTGGCTCGCCATACCGGCAACCCGTCGCCACCACTACCTCATCGGGCGCCGCCTCCAGAATCGCTTCGCGGGTCGCCACCGTGTTCAGCTTCACTTTGACGGACGATGCCGCGAGGCTGCGCGTCAGCCAGCGCAGCAGGGGCTCGTTTGCGTCGTAGCAGTAGGCTGCCGCGCGCAGATGGCCACCGAGACGCTCGGATGCCTCGAACAGGGTGACGCGGTGGCCCCGCAGCGCCAGGCGGCGCGCCGTCTCCATGCCGGCCGGTCCACCACCTGCAACCACGACACGCTTCTTGCGTAGGGCCGGCAGCAGAGCCAGTTCGCGCTCGAAGCCGGTGTCGGCATTCACGGCGCATTTCACGCTTCCGCCCACATATATCTGACTGTTGCAGTGGTAGGAGTAGACGCACGGGCGCACTGTTGCTGCAGCGCCGTCGGCCAGCTTTCGCGGTAGGTAGGGATCTGCCAGAAGCTTGCGCCCCATGGCGACGAAATCGAATCTGCCCGCCCCGATGTGCCGATCAGCCGCTTCCGGATCGATGTGACCGACCGCGATAACCGGGACGCTCACGGCCCCCTTGATGACGGCGGCGTTGGACACCAGCAGCTCCGCCTGCTGGGGCGTATGCGCCGAGGAATGCGCGATTCCCATGCCGGCATCCGCGTAAGCGCTTACGTGGATTGCATCGGCGCCAGCTCCCTGCGCCAGTCGTGCGGTGCTCTTGGCGTCCTCGAGTGAGATTCCGTTGGGCTGGAAAAACTCCTGCGAGTCGAGCCGGCACCATACCGGATACCGGCGTCCGACCGTGGCACGGATACCGGTGATGACATCCGTCAGAACGCGCGAGCGGTTCTCAACTGAGCCGCCATACGCGTCAGTGCGATGATTGGTCTTGGGCGAGAGGAATGCTGAGATGATGTAGCCGTGTCCGGCATGAATCTCCACGCCGTCCACCCCTGCGCGCTGCGCCCGCCCCGCGGCAGCCGCAAAATAGTTCACGAGGTTTTCGATATCCGCCGCAGTCAGCACCTTGAACTGCGGAGCCGCAGTGCCCAAAGGTGCAGACAGCCCGGCAAACTCTTCCTCGAGGATGCCGTCCATCATGTCGCCGGGTGGCTTGGGCTGCGGCAGCGAAGGGGTCCACAGCGGCCGGCCGGCAGCTGTATCTAGCGTCGACATCAGGCCGCCAAAGTGCAGCTGCAGCGCGAGCCTGCCGCCGTGACGATGCACTTCGTCCGCCACGGCCTTGATCCCTGGGACATGTCGGTCCTCGGAAATCGCGGCTTGGCGCGGAATGACGCCGCTCACCGGCCAGGCAACGGCGACCGAGCCCATAATCAGCAGCGAAGCGCCCCCCTTGGCGCGTTCACCGTAGTAGGCGCGAGCGCGGTCTCCGACCACGCCGTCTCCTTCGCCGAGGTTCGAACCCATCGGAGTCAT
>Ga0181537_10001961_pt1 | contig 18525 bp, 15 predicted proteins | sample PEATcosm2014_Bin_39_FD_119765 | JGI IMG/M metagenome (GOLD analysis project Ga0181537, IMG submission 119765) | Peatland microbial communities from MTU Mesocosm Facility, Houghton, MI, USA - PEATcosm2014_Bin23_10_metaG | ecosystem: Environmental > Terrestrial > Soil > Wetlands > Peat | place... | reverse complement strand
GCTGCTGGCCTCGATGGGGTCGGCGCTCGGAAGCATCGTTATCTACGTCATTGGGTACACCGGTGGCGAGGTGCTCTTGCGCAAGCGGCTTTCGCCGGCGCGCTTCGAAAGGATTCATGCCTCGTTCGAACGTCATGAATTCTGGGCCCTGATGTTCCCGGCGATGTTGCCACCCCCGGCGCCTTTTAAGATCGTGGTGCTGGCAGCGGCGGGATTCGAAATGAACTTTGCTCATTTTCTGCTGGCAATTTTTGCCGGACGTTTTGTCCGTTTCCTGATCGAGGCGCTGTTGACGCTGTGGTTCGGTCCGGGGATTGTGACGCTGCTGGGGGATCTCTTCGCGCACCACTTTCTGTGGATCGTGATTGTGCTGGCGGCGTTATTCGTGCCAGGATGGCTGATCTTGCGGCGAGCGAAGCGCCGTCGGATCCGGCGTGGCCTGGACGGACTGAGCAGAAGGCCCCGCGAGAACTAGTCTTCACAGGGTCGCAGATCGATGCGGCCGGTTGGTGGAACCGGCGATCGAAGCGACAAGTGCGGCCGATCCGAACATAACGGCCGTGAAGAGCATATCGCCAAGAAGGGTATGGCGGAAAAACGGCACCCCGGCCGCGTAGCAGGTCATCAGGCCAGAGATCGTCTTTGGATACCCGTTCCAGCTGGCCCAGACAGCAAAATTGCTGACCACGAAAAAGGAAACGGAACTCACGAGTGCGGCTCCGCCGACCCGCAGCCAATTCGTGTTTTCGCGCAGCCTTGTTCCAACCCACAGGATCGCGGCATACCACGCCCAGGTCACCAACTGGTCCGAGGAGAATGGGTACGCATACACAAACTTCGTGAGAATAACGTCGGAGGCGGCGAGCAGGGCGAAAGGCACCCAGAGCTGACGCCGCGGACCGCGCGCGCCAAAATAGAGAAGTGCTGCAGCCACCGGAGTGAGATTCCAGGGATGCGGCATGAATGGCATTCGCGCCATGACCGCAAGGATGACAAAAAGATAAGCCAGACTGACTCCCCCCGCAAAAGCTCATTAGGATTGTTACGCGACGGGATGCTGGCGGTCAAGGGCGGGTTCGCCGCCCTTCGCCGCCCGGAACATGGATTCGGCGGCTGGAACTGTTATCCATAGCGTCGATCGTGGTTAGATGACGGGATGGGGGGAGGCCAAGCGATGATCATTGAAATGCGGACTTACAAGACGAAGCCGGGGAGACGTTCACAGTTTCTTGACATCTTCCGTTCCAAGTCGATTCCGGCTCACACCGAAATCGGCATGAAGATATTGGGTCCGTTTCTTTCCGTCGAAGATCCCGACACATTCTTTTTCATGCGCGGCTTTCCGGATATTGATTCGCGCGAGCCGATGAAAGCCAGGTTTTATGAAGGCGAACTTTGGAAGCGCGAACTGGAGAATGTGCTGATACCGATGCTCGAAAAGTATGAGGTTTTGCTGGTGGAAGATCCCGAGGGACTGGTTCGCTGGTCTTGAGACGCCATTGCGAATCCGGTTGTCGTCGCCGAGTGTCCCCGCTCGATCACCTGCTGCCGAAACGTTCGGCGACGACCTCGAGATCCCGGTCGAGCAACACCGTTGCGCCGAGCGTGACACGCCCGCTCTGTTCCGGATAGTCATAGCGGAGATCGCGAAAGCGGACCACGTAAGCGGCGCCGTTACGGTGACCTGGATCGCTATCGACCTGCTCCGTTTCGGTGACAGGATATTGCGCCCAACTCAGATACACGCGCCCGGTGTAGGTTTTCTTGGCGGCCAGAGTGACCGGCGTCTCTTCGGGCTTGTAGCGGATTTGCATATCGTTTTCCGGATCGACCTCGGGCGCGAGGGAATCGACATCCATGGTTACAAAAAAATTGGGCGTTTCAGCGACCGCGTACCAGCGGAACGGATTCGTCATATGGGGATAGGCGGATATTCTTGTCGCATCGGCGCCTTGATAGGTCCGCGACTCGAGCGCGGCCAGGGCCCGGCTATGTTCGTAACCGCGAACTCCCCAGCAGGCGAAGACTCCGAGCAGGCCGAGTGCCGCGGCCAGGCGCCCGGCCGGCATGGCATGGGGGTCTTTGCGAGCACCGATTTCTTCGTTTACAAGCGAGAACAAACTTGGAAGAATCAGGCCGAGCGTGAGAACGACGAGAACAACCGGCTCCACGATGAAGACCAGATCCAAAGAGTACCAGCGCTCGGAAAAGGGCCAGAAAGGCCGAACGCCGTAGTTGTTCGTGTAGTCGAGGAAAAGATGGCTGAGGCCCGCCAGACATGCAAAGCCGAAAAGCAATCCCCAACGGGGAGGAAGATGGGGATTCGGAGTTTTGCGCCCGCGCGCACGCCAGATCAGGTAGACGAATCCGACCACAGCAGCCGCGACCAACGGGATGCCGAGAAAAGAATGAGTGAATCCGCGGTGGTGGTTGAACCCGAAGGCCGAGCCGCCAAAGCGGCTCAGCACATCCAGATCGGGGGCCTCTGCGGCGAGCGTTAACGTGGCCGTGGCCAGCCCGGTCTTGCGATTGAGTCCAGCTCGCCCCATGGCGGCGCCAAATAGGAAATGAGTGACGGGTTCCAAGAGTTCTCCTCGGTCGAACGCTGCTTTCGACCTTACTTGAGAAGTTTAGTTGAATGCCGATGAGGCGTAGTGGCTCCTGCCCGCTTCAACACCTCCGCTCTATAATTCCCCAGTCATGTCCAGTTCCGCCCCGGAGAAGAAAATCGAAGCTCTGCGCGAAAAAATACGGCATCACGAGTATCGCTATTACGTGCTGGACGATCCGGAAATTTCGGACGCCGATTTCGACAAGTTGATGAACGAGCTCAAGAGTCTTGAGGCCGGGCATCCGGAACTCATCGTGCCCGATTCTCCCACCCAGCGAGTGGGAGGCAAGCCGCGCGAAGGCTTTGTAAAAGCCAGGCACTCTTCCCCAATGCTCTCCCTCGATAACGCTTACAGTGAAGAAGAACTGCGCGACTGGGAACGGCGGGTGCATGAACTGAGCGGGCGTACCGATCTCGAATACCTGTGTGAATTGAAGCTCGACGGGATGTCGCTGGCGCTGCGATACCGCGACGGACGTCTGGAACGCGGCATCACGCGCGGAGATGGCAGCGTAGGGGAAGACGTAACTGCCAACGTGCGGACGGTGCGCTCCATTCCGCTGGTGATTGCGAAGGACAGGTTGAAAAAAGCCGGCATGCCGGACGATTTTGAAGTACGCGGCGAGATGATCATGCCGATCGCCGCCTTCCGCAAACTGAACGAGGAACGCGAACGGCAGGGGCTGCCGGTGTTTGCGAACCCGCGAAATTTTACCGCTGGAACGGTGCGGCAGCTGGAACCGTCGATCACGGCGCAACGCCGAATGGACTTTTTCGCATACATGCTGTTGCGGGATGGACAATCTCTTCTCGACCGGCAATCGAAGACCATGGATGCGCTCGAAGCCGCGGGATTCAAGGTGAATCCCAATCGCAAGCTGGCAAAAACTCTGGAAGAGGTCTGGAAATTTATTCAAAGCTGGGAGGCCAGGCGCGAATCATTGCCCTACGAGATTGATGGGATCGTCGTCAAGGTCGACCTGACCGCGTGGCAGCGGGAACTCGGTTTCACCGGCAAAGCGCCGCGGTGGGCGATTGCCTTCAAGTACGCGGCGCGCGGAGCCGTCACCCAGATTGAAAATGTTGTTCCTCAAGTTGGCCGCACGGGTAAATTAACTCCGGTTGCGTGGTTGAAGCCGGTCCCGATCGGCGGCACGACCGTGTCGCGGGCAACCCTCCACAACATGGATGAGATCGAGCGGCTGGGAGTAAGAATCGGCGACTGGGTCGAGGTCGAACGCGGGGGCGATGTGATCCCGAAGGTCGTAAAGGTTGTCGACGACGGTGAGCATCCCCGCGGTCACAAACAGTTTGAAATGCCCGAGCATTGCCCGGTATGCGGCGGCAACGTGGTGCGTACCCCGGGCGAGGCGGATCACCGATGCGTGAATGCGAACTGTCCAGCGAAGTTGCAGGGGACAATTCTCCACTTTGCCTCGCGTCACATAATGGATATCGATGGGCTCGGCGAAGCGCTGGTCAATCAGCTTACGGAACGCGGCCTCGTCAGAAATGTTGCCGACCTTTACCGGCTGACCAAAGACGACCTCCTGCAACTGGAACGCATGGGAGATAAGTCAGCAGAGAATGTGCTTGCCGAGATTAAGGCCTCCAGGAGCCTGCCGCTCGAGCGAGTGATCTATGGGCTGGGAATCAGGTTTGTGGGCGAGCGCACGGCGCAGTTTCTGGCGGAACACTTCGGCTCGCTCGATGCGATCATGGACGCGGGTGCCGAAGAACTTGAGGAGGTGAACGAAGTTGGTCCCCGGATCGCCCTGAGCATCGTCGAATTCTTCGCCGATGAACATAATCGCACGCTGGTGAATGACCTGCGCAAAGCGGGATTAACTTTTACCGGACAAAAAAAAGAAAAAGGCACGAAGCTGGTGGGGAAGACTTTTGTGCTCACGGGTACGCTGGCGCGCCACACCCGAGACGAAGCGAAAAAGATGATTGAAGATGCGGGTGGGCGCGTCTCGGGCTCCGTCAGCAAAAAGACCGACTATGTCGTGGCTGGCAACGACGCGGGATCGAAGTTGGACAAGGCTCGCGGGTTGGGCGTGAGCGTGATCGGGGAAGAAGAGTTGGAAGCACTCATTGGTCAGCCTCAGTGACGTGTGGCCCTCGACCACGGCACCGGGAAGGTTCTCGAGGCCGGGGATGAAAACCACTGGATGAAGCTGTGGCCCGTGACGAGCGAGCGCTGGTCCTGAAGCCAAACCATGCCCGGGCCGCTGCAACCTCGGTTGCGCTCTACGCGCAGGGACAGTCCCTCATATCCGACCATGCGCGTTTTCCGTCAGCCGAACGGTGGTGACTGGCAAGATGGAGTGAGTGCCCTATGAACCGATTCGCCAATGGAAGGCATTTCACTTCTTTGCGGTTGGCGGCAATATGCCGTTCTGGCGCAGGTACATGGCAGCTTCGGCGTAGTGGTCGGCCCAATTACTGGCGATGCCCAGAGCAAATCTGGCGCGAGAGACTTTCTGCCCGCCCGGCCCGCCCTCGGTTACTTCCCCCAATTTTGAATCGTCCATTTTGGTTATCGCGTCAGAGCAAAAATCGAACGAGGCCTTGAGCGCGGCGACGAGCTTATCTTTCGGATCCGTTTCCTTGACGGCATCAACCTTGGGAGCAGGGACGTCGGCAGCCTTGCCGCACAGCAAATAATTCGCCTCAACCATGTGGGCGACGAGGTGTCCGAATGTCAGCTGATCCGGAGAGGGAGCGTAACTGAATTTGTCAGCCGGCATGGATTCGACAGCAGCGATGGTGTTTTTCAGTCGACCGGGCATGATCTCGCGAAGCGCGCTGCTGACAGGATCCTTGACTTGTGCGATTGCGGTTGCGGCGATCAGCAACAAGAACGGGATTACGAAAGCCTTCTTCATTTTGTCCTCCTGGGTGCGGGGAAAGCATAGCGCGACTGGCACGATGTACGCCACCGGCGCCCGGAAGAAGGCGGAAGAAGCTGGCCTGCCGCCAAGGGGGACAGGAACGAGCGGATTCGGTTCAGATAGCCATATCGATATAAATTCCAGCATCCCGCGGGTGGATCGAACCATAGGCGCGAGCGCCTGGGCGGCTGCCAATCTTGGCTAGGATCGAATGCGACAGGCAAGGCCCTTCACCATAAGCTTCCGACAGAAATCAAGATTGAGTTCCCCGAGACCCGCTGAACCATTCCAGTGATAGATCGGGCGGCTAGTTATTCGGTTTCGCGCCTGAGGTCCATTTCGGCGGTTGGTTCCTGTCGATATTCATGCACTCTTTTAAATGCACTCTTTGCCACTTGGCTTTCGGATTGTCCGAACCCGGAACTTCGACCGGCGATGAACCGCGTCCGAGCGCGAAGTTTCGTAACCATCTCGAATCTCCTCGCCACAAGCCATACCCAAGGGGCAAAGACACCGGAGACCTTGCTGGAGCCTGGTTCCGCCCGTATCCTGAGGATATGCATGCGCATGGCGGACACGGACATTCTCATGGGACGGGGCGGGTGCTTCGCATCTCGCTCACTGTAACCATGCTCTATGTGGTCCTGCTCGTCGTCGCCGGCATGCGCTCGCATTCTCTGGCGTTACTTTCTGAAGCAGGGCACAACCTCTCTGACTTTCTGGCGCTCCTGCTGTCACTGGTCGCGGTTTTTCTCGAAGGCAGGCCCCCGAGCGCGACCAAGACCTACGGTTACCGGCGTGCCGGAGTGCTGGCGGCGCTGGTGAATGCGCTGTCGCTGGTCGTGGTGTCGTTCTTTATCTTCTACGAAGCCTTCCAGCGGATTCAACACCCCGAGCATGTGCGAGCTCGGGTGATGATTGCCGTGGCCGCGGCGGGCGTGGTGATGAACGGTGTGATCGCGCTGCTGCTTTGGCGTTCAGGGCGCGACGTGAATGTGCGGAGCGCGTTGCTGCATGAGGTCGGCGATACTCTTTCGACGGCGGCGGTAATTGTGGGGGGTCTAGCAATTTTGTGGACTGGCCAATACTGGATCGACGCGGCACTGTCATTCGGCATTGGGGCGCTGATTTTGTGGTCAAGCGTCGGCATCGTCCGCGAGACGCTGAACATCCTGCTCGAAGGTACGCCTCGCGGCATGAGCCTTGAAGAAGTCGAATCGGTAATGCGAACAATCGCGGGTGTGAGCGATGTGCATGACCTGCATCTGTGGAGCATCGGCTCTGAAAATCATGCGCTCTCGGCGCATGTGAAGATAGCGGACATGGCGACATCCGAGAGCGACACGATTCTGCGTGAGATCAACGAGAAACTCGGACGAGGATTCGGCATCCACCACACCACGATCCAGTTGGAGCACGTGGTGTGCGAGACGCCCCACAGCTGCGTCATCGCAGTGCGAGAAGAAGAACGCGTGCACGATCATTCGCATGACCCTTCCCGGCACGATCACGCACACTGACAAGAGTGTTTGGTCGCCAGTCGTCGCTCGTTAGCGAAAGTCACCAAGGATTGTCCAGCTCTAGCAACGGCTGCCGAGCAACGTTTGCTGACCAGCGATGCCAACCAACCACCCGCACTTACGCCGAGTGCTCGCGCGCGTAAATCTCTTTTACTCTTTCGAGCGTGTCGGCATCTTGCGGAAGCTTGTCCGGGCGCAGACGTACGATGCGCGGAAAGCGCAAAGCATAGCCGCTTTCATGGCGCGTAGAACGCATCATGTTATTGAATGCGACCTCCAAAACGACCTTCGGTTCGACCTCCAGCCTTAGTCCGTGTTCTTCGATTTTGTGGGCAAGAAACCAGCTTGTCATCTCAGCGATTTCTACGTCAGTCAGCCCCGAGTACGCCTTGCCGATGTTTAGCAATCGGTCGCCGTCCCACACCGCAAAGGTGTAATCGCTGAGCACTCCGATACGTTTGCCGTGGCCGTACTCGACTGCAGTGACGACAACGTCGAGCGTCGCGAGTTCGCGCTTCATTTTGAGCCAGGATTTGCCGCGACGGCCGGGAGTGTAGAAAGAGTCGAGGTCTTTGATCATCAAGCCCTCATTGCCCCTGTCGCGTGCCGCGGTGAAGAGAGTCTCGATGTCTTCTGCTGTATGTGCGGTTGCGACTGGAGCGCGAAGAACTGTCGCGGGAGGGAGTTCAGTGGCGAAGCCGAAAAGCGCCTGGCGAGCGCCGGCTCCCGAGCTTCGATTGGCCGGAGGATGGATCGCGTGCACAGGGCGAGCCGAAGGCGAGGCCGCGTCTGCGACAGCCGTAGTGGCTCCCGCGTTCAGGAGTTGATTGAGAAGATTTGCGCGCTCACGCAATGGACGGTCGAGCAAGAGTTCGCCATCCAGGTAAAGAACGTCGAAGACGATGTAGGCAACAGGAACCTCCTGCATGAGCCTGGCGCTGACCTTTTTTCGGCCGAGTCGTTGTTGGAGCGCACTGAAGGGTAGGGCGCGGCCGGCTGAAGGAGAGTTCGTATCCGGGTTCCCGGACCGATTCGAAGTCGTATTCCAGGCCGCATTCCAAGCGACGATTTCGCCGTCGAGAATTGCGTCGTTGGGCAACGATGCCAGAGCTTGCGGGAGCTCCGGAAACGACTGGGTGATCTCATCCCTGGTGCGCGAAAAGATACGAACCTCTCCGCGGCTCATGTGCGCCTGGGCGCGTATGCCATCGTATTTGTGTTCCACCGAGGCGTCGTGAAAATAGCCGAGCGCTTCCTCCGAGGATTCGACCGGACTGGCCAGCATAAAGTCAACGGGATGGAATAATCGGAGTTGGGCGTCGCCGAGCTTTCCAAACGAGGCCAGCCGTAGAGTCTCGCCAATATCGGCAAGCAACATATTCGCGCGCTTGACAAGGTCAAGCGGCACTTCAAAAGCACGAGCAATCGCGTCTTCGACGAGACTCTCTTTCAGGCCGATGCGAAGATCCCCGCTGATAGTCTTTACGACGTACTTCGCTTCGAGTGGGGTGGTTCGCTCAAGAAGCTGGCGCAAGAGGCCGGCTTTTGCGGCTGGTCCGCGAGCAACCGCGATCCCGGAAAACACGCCTTGTACTTCCGCAAGCGAGAGGTTCGATTCCTTGCGCTCGGGTAACGCCTCGGCTGCGACCGATCCCGCATCGCCATGCTTGCGATAGATTTCGGTCAGTTCGCGTTCCGATTTCCCCGAGAGTTCGCCGATGATGCGCCACAGCAGCGCGCCACCGACCTGTAGAGTCAATTCTTCGTACGCCGGAAACGGCCGGCCGGACAGAAAAATGACAGCCGTCTGCGCCTCGATCAGCGGCAGTGATCGCAAATAAGAGGAGGCTATGGCGGTTTTCTCCAGTTTTCTGGTGGTTGCGGCGATCAAGTCGCAGGTTTCGGCAAAGCGCAGCATGGTTCCTTTGGATTCTGCGAATGGCAGATCGGATTGCGAAGAGGTCCGGCCCATCGGCTGAAACGATGGTTCCTCTCCAAGTAATTGATTTCCAATGAGATATATGATCTACGGCGCGGTTCCGCATCGTCAAAGGCTGATCATTGTGCTATCCTAGCGGTTCGAGTCGTCCCCTCTCGAAGCAACATCCAATCACTATGCGACGTTGGCGGCAAATCCTGCGTTTTCTGGCGGCGGTGCAGTTGCTCCCGGCTCTCGAGAGCGGCGAGGAGACCCTCGTCGGCGGCCAGGCGGTATTAGAGGGCGTAATGATGCGTTCGCCGCATGCCTGGGGCATTGCCGTGCGCAAACCGTCAGGCGAGATCATAACGCATAGCGAACCACTCGAACGGCCCTCCGAACAGCATAAGTGGATGGGTTGGCCGGTGGTGCGCGGCGTCATGACCCTGGGCCATGCCATGACGCTCGGATTCCGCGCGTTGAAATTTTCCGCGAACGCGGCGCTTGAAGAACTGAGCGCGGGAGACCCTGCCATCGAAACTCAGGGCAAGAAGATGGAAATCAGCGGCTGGGTGGCGGGAGTGAACATGGCATTTTCCATCGCCTTCTTCATCTTCATGTACAAATACCTGCCGCTCCTGGCTACGACAGAACTGAAAAGAGTGAATCCGGCTTTCGGCGAACAATTCATATTCAATCTGGTCGACGGGCTGATCCGAATTGCGATGTTCCTCCTCTTTGTTTGGGGCGTGTCTTTGTGGAAGGACATTCGACGCGTGTACGAGTATCACGGGGCCGAGCATAAGACCGTCTTTGCGTTTGAGAACGGCGATACGCTCGACACGGCGGCGGTGCAGAAGTATTCGACCTACCACCCGCGCTGCGGCACGAGCTTTTTGATGACGGTGATGATTATCTCGATGATTGTGTACATGTTCATCCCGGTGCACACTTTCTGGGCGCGCTTTGCCGAGCGTATTCTTTTCCTGCCGCTGATTGCCGGTGTTTCGTATGAGATTATTCGCTTTGCCGCCAGGCGTTTTTCGGCCAAACGAGGCGGTTCGCTGTTCGCGCTGATGACGGCGCCGGGACTCTGGTTGCAACGGATCACGACCCAGCCCCCCGACGACCATGAAGTTGAATGCGCAATTCTGGCGCTGGATGAAGCGATGAAGCTCGAAAAACAGCGTGGCGGCGAACTGGTCATTGCCTAGCGGTGCCCACCGCTGACTCTTGTTTTCTTTTTCATTCCACCTAAAATCAAAAAGAGGCAGCTTGCCGCATCTTTTTCCGCAGAGTGACACGGGCAAGCGCGGATTCTACGGATAAACGTCATGTTTGAACGCCTGGATCAAATCGAAATTCGCTACGAGGAACTGACGCAAGCGCTCCTGTCGCCGGAGATCACGAACGATTCGGCGAAATACCAGAAGACCGCCAGGGCGCACAGCGAAGTTTCAGAGATCGTCGAAAGATATCGCGAATACAAGGACCTGAAACGCGGCATCGCAGAGAGCAAGGCCATGCTCGTCGATGAGACGGATGCCGACATGCGGGCCTACGCCGAGGAAGAATTAGCGAAGCTCCAGGCGCGCGTAGTTAGCGTCGAGGAAGAACTCAAGGTGCTGTTGCTTCCGAAAGATCCGAACGACGAGAAGAACGTAGTCCTCGAAATTCGCGCCGGCACCGGTGGCGACGAAGCAACGTTATTCGTGGCCGAGGTCTTCCGCATGTACAGTCGCTATGCCGAGACGCAGAAGTGGAAGGTGGAAGTGCTCTCGACGTCGGAATCGGGCGTGGGCGGGCTGAAGGAAGTGATTGCCCTGATCGAGGGTGAGCGAGTCTATTCGCGGCTCAAGTATGAAAGCGGCGTCCATCGCGTGCAACGCGTGCCTGCGACTGAGCAGCAAGGACGGGTGCACACCTCAGCGATCACGGTCGCGGTGCTGCCAGAAGCGGAAGAAGTGGATGTCAAGATCGAAGCCAAGGATCTGCGGATCGATACTTTCTGCTCCTCGGGCCCGGGCGGCCAGTCGGTGAACACGACGTATTCCGCGGTTCGGATCACGCACATTCCAACCAACACGGTGGTGAGCTGCCAGGACGAGAAATCGCAGATCAAGAACCGCGAAAAAGGCATGCGCGTGCTGCGTTCGCGACTCTACGAAGTAGAAATGCAGAAGCAACAGGACGCGCTGGCAAAAGAACGCAAGCAGATGGTTGGGTCAGGCGACCGCTCGGAGAAAATCCGAACCTACAATTTTCCGCAGAACCGGCTGACCGATCATCGCATCGGCTTCACAATTCACCAGCTCGAGCAGGTGATGGACGGCAAACTGCAGCCGATCATCGATGCGCTGACCACCCACTATCAGTCGGAGAAGCTTAAGCAGGAAACGGCAAGCATGGTGTAACCGGCTCGCCGCTCGATGGTTGGCGCTGATCCGTGCTGGCTGCGCTAGAGCGCCGCAGCTTGTTCCCGCCGCCGCGCCTGAATCTCGATATAAACATTAATCAACGAAACGGCGGCAGGAGTTACGCCCGGAATTCGCGAAGCTTGCCCCAGCGTCTGGGGAACAACATTTCCCAACTTCTCCTGCATCTCGCGCGATAACCCGCTGACCGCGCGGTAATCGAACCAATGCGGAATGGGTCGTTGTTCCGCTTTCTTCAGACGATCAATGGCCCGCTGTTGCTGGTCGAGATATCCGGCGTACTTGATTTCAGTTTCGACCGACTTAAGCTCGTTGCGAACTTCAGACGAAAGCGCGACCGTGGAGGACGCGGGATTCTCCGTCGACCGGTCTCTCGCAAAAAACTGCGGCATGCACTCGCGGAGAAGGAACGCAAGCTGTTCAACCGTAATTTCAGGCCGCTTGAGCAACTGCGCCAGTGGCTGTCCAATGGCAGCGGAGAGATTATGTCGGGACGACAGCTTCGCCGCAGACCGGGGCGGAGCCGGGGGGGAACTCGAAGCGTCGAAGTCGAGCGCATCTCGATCGCGACCCGCGGCAGCACCAGCCTCAGAGATCTCGTCCGCCATGCCCGCCGTCAACTTCGTCCTCTCCAGGACCAACTTCATTTCCTCGAGCCGCCGCTGCTTGGCCTCAAATTCCGCCCAGGCTTCGTCCGATATCAGCCCCACCCGCCGCCCATGCGGAGTAAGCCGACGATCGGCATTATCAATACGGAGATGCAGACGGAACTCCGCGCGGGAGGTAAACATCCGGTAGGGCTCGTTGGTGCCTTTCGAAATCAAATCGTCGATAAGGATCGCCGTGTACGCTTCCGTGCGGTCGAGCACCAAGGCAGGCTCATTCCTTACTTTCAGCGCGGCATTAATCCCCGCCATGATTCCCTGGCAAGCAGCCTCTTCGTAGCCCGAGGTCCCATTGATCTGCCCAGCGAGGAATAATCCGGCAATCTTTTTCGTCTCCAGGGTGCGGCTGAGTTCCGTGGGATCGATCGCGTCGTACTCAATCGCATAACCGGGCCGCATCATTTCGGCGCCGTCGAGACCCGGAATCGACTTGAGAATCGCGAGCTGCACGTCGATCGGCAACGAAGTGCTCATGCCGTTGACGTAGATTTCGTGCGTGCTCAACCCCTCGGGTTCGAGAAATAGCTGGTGCGCAAGCTTGTCGGGAAACTTGACAATCTTGTCTTCAATCGACGGACAATAACGCGGCCCGGTCGATTGAATCTGTCCGCTATACATGGGCGAGCGGTGCACATTTTCGCGAATGATGCGATGGGTTTCTTCGCTGGTGAAGGCGATGTAGCAGGGCACCTGCGAGTCGTGATGGGCGACCCGCCGGGTGCGAAAGCTGAAGGGGGTTGGATCGAGATCCCCTGGCTGCCGCTCGAAGCGCGACCAATCAATCGTGCGCCCATCCAGCCGCGGAGGCGTTCCGGTCTTGAGGCGGCATCCGCGCAGCCCGAGCTTCTTGAGCGCTTCGCCGAGCAGAACCGCAGCCGGTTCTCCCGAACGGCCCGCCGGATACTGTTGCTCGCCGCAATGAATCAGTCCGTTCAGGAAAGTTCCGGTCGTGATGATGACGGCTTCGGCCGAGACGCGGCGGCCGTCGCGAAGCAGTACGCCGCGGATGGCGCGCGTGGCGTCGTTGCCGGTCGGTTGTTGATGGGGGACGGTTACTCCTCCGATTTCGTCCGGCTCCGAGAACGATCGGCGGCCATTGACCGACGACTCCAGAATCACATCCGCCACTTCCGCCTGCTTGATCTTCAGATTCGGCTGCGACTCCAGCACCGCGCGCATCTTCAGCCGATAGGCCTGCTTGTCGCACTGTGCACGCGGCGACCAGACGGCGGGTCCACGCGAGGTGTTCAGCAAGCGAAACTGGATTCCGACGGCATCGGTTATTTCACCCATGATGCCGCCAAGCGCATCCACTTCGCGAACCAGGTGCCCCTTGGCGATACCACCGATGGCGGGATTACACGACATCTGCGCGATCAGATCGACGTTCAAGGTAAAGAGCGCAGTCTTTAGTCCCATGCGGGACGCGGCCATCGCGGCTTCGCATCCGGCATGGCCGGCACCGACGACCACCACCTCGAAATGTTCGTCAAACCTCTGCATTGTGCGCTTATTCGGGACCCCGACGACGGAGGGATACTTGTCCATCTATTGTAACAACGTTGTCTTCGAGCAAGCGAAGCGTTCTGCGACCGAAAGCCCAATGGTCCGCGAATGCGTATCCCGGCAGGGGAAGGAAAGATCGCGAAGTAATCCCCGCTTACAAAAGCGCAACGAGTGCCCCCGGCGAGAGCTCTTCTCCTTTAATGGACCGGGAACAGGCAGGCTGCCATATCGCAACTGTTTTGTGGACTTAGGCCCATCATCGATAAGACGGTGGCAACGGATTCCGGTCCTGGAATTGCCGCTGATGCCAGTAGGGATAGGGCACTTCGGGCGAGCTCGCCTCGTCCAGTTTCGCGACCTGCTCCTCCGTCAGAGTAAAACCGGCGGCGGCCAGGTTATCGCGCAACTGCTGTTCATTCCTCGCGCCGATAATAACGCTCGCGACCGTAGGTTTCCGAAGCAGCCAGTTCAAAGCCACCTGCGGCACAGTCTTGCCAACCTCAGCCGCGACTGTGTCGAGTGCATCGACCACTTTGTAGAGGTACTCGTCCGCGACCACCGGACCGCCGTCCGCAGCCTTATGCAGCCGGCTTAGCTCGGGTAGCGGCCGACCACGCCGGATCTTGCCGGTGAGGCGGCCCCAACCCAGTGGACTCCAAACCAGCGCGCCCACGCCTTCCACGTAACCCTGAGGCATCAGTTCCCATTCATAATCGCGACCGACGAGCGAGTAATAAACCTGGTGTGCCGCATACCGTGCCCACCCGTGATGCCGGCTGATATCGATCGACTTCTGCAAATGCCAGCCGGAGAAATTCGACGCTGCGATATAGCGCACCTTGCCTTCGCGCACAAAATTGTCGAGCGTGGACAGCGTCTCCTCGATCGGCGTCAGCGCGTCGAAGCCGTGCATGTGATAGACGTCGATGTAGTCCGTCTTCAGCCGTTTCAGGCTGCCTTCGATTTGCTCGGCAAGATGCGCACGCGAAGATCCGACGTTATTCGGTCCCTCCCCAAAAGCAAAAGTGGCCTTAGTCGAAATCAGAAGTTTCTCGCGAGGCAAATGCCTGATCGCCTCGCCCAATATCTCCTCGGAGAGGCCGCTTGAGTACACATCAGCCGTGTCGAAAAAGTGGACACCCGCCTCCATACAAAGATCGATGAGCCGCGTGGCTTCCGCCACGTCCGTCTCACCCCACGCGCGGAAAAACTCATTTCCGCCCCCGAAGGTCGCAGTGCCGAAGCACAGGACCGGAACCTTCAAACCGCTTCTGCCCAGTTGTCGAAACTCCATAGGTAACGATTGGACGAGGCGGGACGACGGATGGTCGCAACCTTTTAAGTTCCAACCGAGCGCCGCATCAGGAGGCAAACCGGCGTCGAGCTCTTCTCCAGACCAGGCGAGCCGGAAAGAACAAAACCGCGCCCCACAGCAGCAAGCTGGGCCCAATCGACAGCAGGAACAGAGCCAGGCCCACGACTCCATCCGCCATGCCCCGATACCCCTCGACGGCCGCGTTGCTGAGACGATTGAACGTCGATGGTGGCACGACCTGGAGTTCGGCTTTGTAATCTTCCGTAATGGTCGCGTTCACGGTCGCGTAGCTGACCTGGTTGGACATATTTTTTCTTTCTGCTTCCATCTGCTCAATCTGTCCCCGCACCCGATCCAATTCCTGCTCCACTGCCAAAACATCAGACAATTTCCCAGTGCGGTTACGCAGCAGGTCGGTCAGCCGTTCTTCAGTGTTGCGAGCATTGCCGATCCGTGCCTGCAGATCGACGTACTGCGAGGTGACATCCTGCCCGGTCTGCGCTTCGGATTCGACTCGGCCAAGCGCCTTGATCTCGATGAGCGTAGCGTCGAGTTGATCGGCGGGGACACGCAGCGTCGCGCTCAGAGTGCGCCCGCTGCCTGCGTTGCCCCCGGCATTAAGTTCTCCGACATATCCATGATGCCGCCTGAGAATGGCTTCGAGGTTGGCCCGCGCCTTGTCGAACTCCTTCGTCATCAGACTCACCTGCGCGGTGCGGATGATCATCGGACCATTCGCCACAAGTTTTTGGTCCAGACTCGATTCTTCAGACTGCGGACCGGGAGAACTTACCGGCGGAGGGGGCTGCAGCTGTACAAGATTGACGACATTCCTCCCATTCAGCGGTGCGGCCAATTGAGGCGAAGACGAATTGACCGCCGAATCCCTCGGAACGAGCCGATTTTCTGTCAGGCGCGAAGACTGCGCTCCGCGATTTCGTAATCGGGGCATGTTGACCGTCAACAAGACCGCCGCAGCCACCGCGCTGACCCAAGCGACCGTTGCCCAGCGCTGGCCCAAAAGCTCTTGCCATCCCCCGCCACGCCGCCACCAGGCATTTCGCGGCCCCGGGCGATGCGCCGCAAGCGCATGTGCAATTGCAGTAGGCATCACTGCCTCCAACGGTTCGATCGTCCAACCTTTCAGATTCTGAGAAACGCTTCGCAACTCCGTCAACAGCCTCCGGCACTCCGTGCACTCACCCAAATGTGCCGCGGTGACGGTTGCGCGGCCGGGCCTGAGTTCGCCATCCAGGTACGCCATGAGCTCGGCTGGTTCGATGGGATGAATGATCTTGTTCATATGGCCTCGCCCTCTGCCCGAGTCAGTTTCATCTTTCTTGCCACATCGGCGAGGGGAGCGGAAGTTTGCTCACCCTCAGGGCGATCGGGCGACAGATAGCCCTTCAGCGCCATCCGGGAGCGGAACAGCCGCGAGCGAACGGTATTGATGGGCAAATCCAGTAATTCCGCAATCTCCGCATAGCTGAGCTGCTCATATTCGCGGAGCATCAGAATCTCCCGCTCAGGCTCATCGAGCTTCCGAAGAGCCTGCCGAACCGAGATCACGGCGTCGGAATCGTCATGAGTCTCCGGTTCTGGCGCGTTCTGACCCGAAGGCGAATCTCGAAATTGTCTACGGCGCTCGGCTGCCAGGAGATTCATCGCAATTCCGTAAAGATAGGTGCGTACGAGAGATCTGGGCTGGTATCGGGCCGATCCCCGAATAACCGCCAGAAAGGTTTCCTGCATCAGATCCTCGGCGCGTGGCTCGTTACTCAGCCGGCGCCGAAAAAAACCATAAAGGGGGCCGCGATAGCGCGCGAACAGCTCCTCGAAAGCCGGTTGCGAGCCGCCCTGGAACTCCTGTATCAACGCTTCATCGCTGATCGTAGTCATCGCCAACGCCAAATTCCTCTCAAGCCGCTCCTGGCAATCCCATTCACAAGCTGTAATGTCCCGGGCGGGCAGAAAGTTCCGAACCGGCTGAAATTTCTCCGCCGCCCGTGCTTCCACAAAACTACACTTTGCTTCATTGGCGCGAAGCCTGCAACATGCTGATTCTAATGGAGAGGCCGATGAGCCCGATCGTAACCGGGCGTCCTTGTGATCCTCTGTGCCCGCCCGTATAGTTGTAGCGACAGAGGTCATCAGGATTCGGGAAACCCATACGATGGAAACCATGCCGTTTGTGTCTCAACTCGAAGAACGCATTCATCAATACGACCTGCTGAATCATCCGTTTTACAAAGCCTGGTCGGCAGGCGAACTGACGGTTGCCGATCTCCGCGAATACGCCGAAGACTATTACTCCCACGTCGAGGCCTTCCCAGGCTACCTCGCTCAGTTCGGCTTGCGCCTGGAAGAAGGCGAGCTGCGCCAAGTCCAACATGACCGACGAAAAGGGCGGCGAAGATTCCTTTGGCGATCCCGAGCGTTCGCACTCCGAGCTGTGGCTTGATTTTGTTGAAGGCCTGGGGGGAAACCGCATCGCCGGACGCCGGCCCCATGGCGAAGTTCGCAAACTGATCTCCTGGTTTCAATCGATCGCCAGCGAGGGGTCTCCGGAAGAGGCATTGGCTGCTTTCTATGCCTACGAATCACAGGTTCCGCGCCTGGCAAAGCAGAAGGATTACGTGCTGCGCGAACTCTATAACGCCGATGCGAAGACTCGCAGCTATTTCGCTTTGCACGCCGTCGTCAATGTCGACCACGCCAAGGTCTGGCGCAGCCAGCTGGAAAAACGAGTCAGGGCAAATCCCGAAACCGCCGAAAAGGCGTTGGCGGCCGCCGAGGGCACGGCCAGGGCTTTGTGGCGCGTAATGGACAGCTTCGAGGTCGGACGAACGGAACGCGTGGCGGCGTGAAGTTTCGGTCACGATTACGACGCGCGTTCACCAGGATTTGGTGCCGCGATCGTGCACGGCTGCAGCCGCTTTTGGGGGATATGGCTTGAGTCAGCCGCGGTAGGAACGAGAAGCCGTAGTGCCGTATCTGAGGCGCGCCCCCGGATTGGTGTCACGCGCCAGACTTTTTTTCGATTTTGGCCCACGTGTCCTTCAAGGCCACGGTTCGGTTGAACACGAGATGTCCGGGTTTCGAATCCGGATCCACGCAAAAATATCCGAGGCGTTCGAACTGATACCGGCCTTCGACCGGCGCGTTCGCTAACGACGGCTCAAGCTTGGCCTGCGCTATTACTTCCAGCGAGTTCGGATTCAGGTTCGCGGTGAACTCCTGGCCCTCCTCAACTTCATTCGGATCTTCCTGGCTGAAGAGCTTGTCATAAATGCGTACTTCGGCATCGACGGCATGAGCCGCCGAGACCCAATGGATGGTTCCCTTCACCTTTCGTCCATCCGGAGAACTCCCGCCGCGCGTGGCCGGATCATAGGTGCAGTGCACTTCGACGACTTCTCCCTTGTCGTTCTTCACCACGCTTTTCGCGGTAATAAAGTACCCGTAGCGCAACCGCACCTCGCTTCCCGGTGACAGGCGATAATATTTCCTGGGGGGATCTTCGCGGAAGTCATCCTGCTCGATGTAGAGAATCCTGGAAAATGGGACTTTCCGTTTGCCGGCGCTTTCATCCTCGGGATTGTTGACCGCGTCAACCTCATCAACCTGATTTTCCGGATAATTGTCGATCACGATCTTC
>Ga0181537_10001960_pt1 | contig 18525 bp, 14 predicted proteins | sample PEATcosm2014_Bin_39_FD_119765 | JGI IMG/M metagenome (GOLD analysis project Ga0181537, IMG submission 119765) | Peatland microbial communities from MTU Mesocosm Facility, Houghton, MI, USA - PEATcosm2014_Bin23_10_metaG | ecosystem: Environmental > Terrestrial > Soil > Wetlands > Peat | place... | reverse complement strand
TGAGGTAGAGCTGGCGCATGGCGCGCGTCATGCCGACGTAGGCGAGCCGCCGCTCCTCCTCGAGGCCGTCCAAGTCATTCAGCGAGCGCTGGTGCGGGAAGAGTCCCTCCTCCATGCCGCACAGGAACACCACCGGGAACTCCAGTCCCTTGGCGGTGTGCAGCGTCATCATCTGCACGCAGTCCTCCCACTCATCGGCCTGGCCCTCCCCGGACTCGAGCGCCGCGTGGGCGAGGAATGCCTCGAGCGGGGGCAGGTCGGAGGCCTCGGGGGTGAAGCCGCGGGCGGCGCTGACGAGCTCGTCCAGGTTCTCCGCGCGCGCCTCGCCGCGCTCGGCCTTCTCGCGGCGGTAGTGCTCGATGAGGCCGCTCGCCTTGAGCACCTGGTCGACCTGCTCGAAGAGGGCCAGGCCGGCGGTGTCGCGCGCCAGGCGCTCGATGAGTGCCATGAAGCCGTGCACGGCGGCGGCCGCCTTGGCGCCGAGGGAATTGTCGGCGATGGCCGCCGCGGCAGCCTGCCACATCGACACCCCCGCGCCGCGGGCATGCTCGCGCACCACGTCCATGCTCTTCGCGCCGATGCCGCGCGTGGGCAGGTTCACGACGCGCTCGAAGGAGGCATCGTCGCTGCGGTTGCATACCAGGCGCAGGTAGGAGAGTGCGTCCTTGATCTCGGCGCGCTCGAAGAAGCGCAGGCCCCCGTACACGCGGTACGGCACGCGCGCCGACAGGAACGCCTCTTCCAGCACGCGTGACTGGGCGTTGGAGCGGTAGAGGATGGCGATCTCACGCCTGAGGCCCCCGCCGTTGACCCACTCGCGGATGCGGTGCGTGACGAACTCTGCCTCGTCGCGCTCGTTGAAGGCGGTGTAGAGCTTGATCGGCTCGCCCTTGGCGCCGCTCGTCCACAGGTTCTTGCCGAGGCGCCCGGCGTTGTGGGCGATCAGGCCGTTGGCGGCCGCGAGGATGGTGGCGGTGGAGCGGTAGTTCTGCTCGAGGCGATACAGCTGCGCGGCCGGGAAGTCGCGCTGGAACTGGTGCAGGTTCTCGACCCGCGCGCCACGCCAGCGGTAGATGGAATTGTGCGTCACGACCCCGTTGGCGACGAAGTTGTGGGTGCCCTCGATGTTCAGGTCGTAGACGCTGCCCTCGAAGGGGATGGGCTCGATGCGCTCGAGCACGTCGAAGGTGCCCTCATCGGTTGCCATCACCATGCCGGCGCGCAGTGAGCCGGCGTTGGTGAATGGCAGGGCGCGATCGAGCATCAGGCCCTTGAAGACGTACTGGGCGTCGAGCTCCTCGCGGATGCGTCGCGCGATCGCCATCAGTTCGCCGAAGTCCTTGCGCACGGTTTCGAAGCGCCAGCAGCGATCGTGATCGCGCTTCGCTGCGCGCACGCTCAGGCCCAGCGCCTCCAGCACGCCGCGGTCGCGAGCGTCGGTTGCGGCGATGCAGATCCGGTGCATCGGGGTCCCGCCGCGATGGTCGGCGCACAGCGTGATGACGAGGTTGCGGCGCTTGGAGTTGCGGCTGCGGGGTATGTAGTGCGGTCGCTCCGGATCGAGACCCACCTCTTCCAGCAGTCGCTGTGCGGCATCGTCGGTGTCGAGAGCGTCGGATACCCGCTTTATATAGCGCAGGTCGGGCACCAGGCCGTTCGCGCCCCGGCCCTTGCGCGGGGTGAACGGCAGTGTCGGGAGCGCATAGCGCAGGGAGGTGAGAGTCTCGTCCAGGCGCGCTTCGTTCTCGCTCGCGTGCGTGCGGATCACCCACACGGCATCGGCATGCTCGTGGATGGAGCGCTGGTGGAACCCGACCATCGGCTTCACCTGGCCTTGGGTATAGACCTCCGACGTGCCGAGGCGCCAGCCCACGCCGTGCTTGCGCATGAGGTAGAGGACGTACGTCTGCGGGGTTTCCCCGAGCACGTAACCGGCGAAGTGCGTGTGCTCGGGGGTGCTGTGCAGCACTTTTCCCGAGCGCAGGTGCAGGGCGAGGAGCTTGCCACTGCGCGGACGCACCAGCCGATCGAGCACCCGCGCCGGCCGCAGGCCGCCGCCGCCGTAATTGGACAGGACCGCATCTCCGCTGCGCACCTCCTCGATCGGACGCCGGGAGCCATCGGCCATGGTGACCTGCGTACCGGCCGCAAGGCACTGATCATCATCGCCCACCACGAAGGGGTAGCCGTTCGGGCCGACCAGCATCTTGATCCAGTTGTACTGGATGGAATTGGTGTCCTGGAACTCATCCACCAGCACGTGACGGAAGCGCTGCCGGTAGTGATCGAGCACCGCCGGGTTGTCGCGCCACAGCTCGAAGGCCCGCAGCAGCAGCTCGGCGAAGTCGACCACGCCGTTCTTGGCGCAGGCGGCCTCGTAGGCTGCGTACAGCTTGATCATCTGTGCGCGGGTGGGATCTTCTTCCGATTTCAGGTGCTGCGGACGCCGGCCCTCGTCCTTGTTCGAGTTGATGAACCACTGCACCTCGCGCGGTACCCAGCGCGTGTCGTCGAGCTCTGCGGCCTTGATGAGCTTCTTGATGAGGCGCTGCTGGTCCTCCGAATCCATGATGGAGAAGCCCTGCGCGAGGTTGGCCTCGCGCCAGTGGATGCGCAGCAGGCGGTGCGCGATGCCGTGGAAGGTGCCGATCCACAGGGCGCCTCCCGGGATGCCCAGCAACCGCTCCACGCGGCCGCGCATCTCGGCGGCGGCCTTGTTGGTGAAGGTGACGGCGAGGATGCCGTGCGGGGAGGCGCCTTCGGCCTGGATCACCCAGGCGATGCGGTGCGTGAGCACGCGCGTCTTGCCGCTGCCGGCGCCGGCCAGCACCAGCACCGGGCCCAGCGGGGCGGTGACCGCCGCGCGCTGCGCGTCGTTCAGGGGATTGAGGATCGGGGACAGATCCATAGGGGGGCGCATTCTACGGGAAATGCCCCCGTTTCAGGCGTCCGCCGGCGGTGGCTCCTGCGAGAAACGCACCAGCGCGACGATGAAGCTCACCAGCACCGGGCCGATGATGAGCCCGAGGATCCCGTAGGCGGCCACGCCACCGATGGCGCCGATGAAAATCGCCAGCGTCGAGACTTCCGCGTGGTGTGCGGTCAGAAGCGGCCGCAGGATGTTCTCCGAGAGCCACATCACGCCTGTCCAGCAGGCGAGGAAGATTGCCGCCCCCCAGCGGCCCGTGGCCGCGAGGTACAGCACCGCCGGGATCATCACCAGCGCTGCGCCCGTGGGCAGGAAGGCGGCGATTGCCGCCAGCACCCCGAAAACCACCGCCGAGGGGAGCTTCACGATCGCAAAGCCAATGCCGACGATCACGCCCTGCACGAGAGCAGTGGCGGCGGAGCCAAAGACCACCGCGCGCGTCACCTCGCCGAGGTACTTGAGGAGCTGCGTGCGGCGCGCCGCCTTGACCGGCACGAGTCGCACCGACTCCTCGACCATGGTGCGGCCATCGCGCAGGAAGAAGAACAGCATGAAGATCATGAGGAAGAAGCCGATCAGCGTGCCGAACACGTTGAGCGCGACGCTGCCGCCCATGGAGGCTGCGCTCTTGAGCACCGCCTGCAGCCCCCCGGTCAGCCAGCCCTGCACCTCGCCTGCGGTGATGGTGGTGTTCTCCTGCACCCACGCCACGGCGTTGCCGATCAGGGGGTAGCTGGAGAGCCGCGACACGAGCTCCGGGTACGACACGTCGGTCTGGGCCTTCAGGTAGTCGATGACGCGCGCCACCTGGCCTGCGAACACCGCGCCCAGGATCGACAGCGGCACGAACACGAGGAAGGGCGTGAGGCCGGCGATGATGCCGGCCGACCAGGAGCTGCGGCCCTTCAGCGTGCGGGTCAGCCGCACGTGCAGGGGGTAGAGGATGAAGGACAGGACCACGGTCCAGCCCAGGATCCCGAGCATCGGCTCGATGATGCGGTACAGGGCGTAACCGAGGATGGCCGCGGTGACGACGAGGAAGGAGCGGCGGTAGAAGGCGGAATGCATGGCCGCCTAGGGTATAGGGAAGGCGGCCGCGAAGCGATGCTTAGCGTGCCACCCCCTGCTGCGCCGCCGGAGCGCTACTCGGCGTTGGTTTCCTTGCCGAAGCGGTAGTTCACGCGCAGCCCGAACACGCGCGGCTCGTTGGTCGTCAGGCGCAGGTCGTAGTTGCCGGTATTGCTGAAGACGATCGCGTTCTTGTCGGTCAGGTTGTCGATGTAGAACTCGGCCAGCCAGCGGCCGGTGTCGGGGTTCAGCCCGATCCTCAGGTTCGTGATCGTGAACTCCGGCTGCAGCACACGCGGCAGGCCGGTGAAGGTGCTGTTGGGCGTGAAGCTGCTCCACATATCGCCCTTGTGCGACATGTCGACCTGGATGTAGCCCTTGAGTGCGGAGCTCAGCGGGTGCTGGTAGCGCGCGTTCCAGGACCAGCTGAAGTACGGTGCGAACGGCAGGCGCTCGCCAACGTACTGCTGGTAGTCGGGGGTGACCGTCGATACCACGCGTGAGTCCGTGTAGGAGGCATTCACCTGCCCGGACCAGCGCTCGTCGGGCTGGAAGTTGATGACCGTCTCAGCGCCGTAGATGCGCGCATTGCCGACGTTGATGTTGTAGCTCGAGGGCGGGCAGACGGTGGGGTCGTACAGCAGGGTCTGCAGATCCTTCCAGTCCATGTAGTAGGCGTCGCTGTTCCAGATGAGGCGCCCGCCCATGCTCGAGGTCTTGAGCCCGAGCTCGTAGTTATTGAGAGTGTCGGGCGTGTACTTCGACGGCACGCCGGCCTTGTAGCAGCTGGGCGGGTCGCCCGCGTTCACGCCACCGTCGCGGAATCCCTGCGAGAACAGCGCGTAGGCCATGGCGTGGTCGGTGACTTTGTAGTTGGCGCCGAGCTTGCTGTTCCACTTGTGCGAGTCGCCCTGGTAACCGCTCGGGCCGGAGTCGTAATAGGCAAACTGGCTGTAGGGCGTGTAGTACTTGAAGTCCGAGTGAAAGTGCACCGTACCGGCCTCGATGTTGAGCCGGTCGGTGACATCGAAGCTGATGTCGGCAAATTCGGTGGTCTGCAGGTAGTCGGAGCGTTCCGTGTAGGCGTACCACTCGCCCTTAGGCAGCGTCGCATACTGGTTGTAGTAGTAGCCGAGGAACTTCTGGAACGCCTTGCCGCTGTAGTTGAGATTCGGGATGTAATAGGTGCTGCCGGAATCCTTGTCGGTAGTGCGTTCCCAGTAGAGGCCGCCCAGCCAATGGAAGCGGCCACCGGGCTTGGACTGCAGGCGCAGCTCGTTCGACTCGCGCGTGGGATTGGTGTGGTACTCGTAGGACTGGTTCGGGGCCTTGCAGCCCGTGTAGGGGCCGTTACCGTAGACCGGGTCGTTCTGGCAGGTCAGGCCCTCCTGAGCGCCGCCGAGGTAATTCTGCATGTACTGCGAGTACTCGTTGTACTGGCGCGTCGGCTGTGACCAGTACGTGGTCGCAAACACCAGGTCGCCGATCCCGACGTCCCCGTCGAGGTGGAAGTCGACGTACTTGGTCTCGAAGCCGTGCAGCTCCGGGCCGAAGCGCTCGACCGTACGCGGTGCAAGCGTCGGATCCTCATCCCAGGCGCCCGTGGTGTGCAGGCGCTGGTAGCCGTAGGTGAGGGTCGCACTCCACTTCTCTCCGAACACGGCCTTGAGCGCCGCGCGGCCGCCCTCGGTGTGCGCGCGGTTGTAGTCCTCGCCGGCCCATGCGGCGTTGTTCGAGACCGCGCCATTCACCCAGGTGCGCGTGGTGAACTGGTTGTTGATGAAGCCACCCTTGGAGTCGCTGAACGCAGAGGCGCGGAATCCAAGGATGCCGTCGATGATCGGGATGTTGAGGAAGGCATCGTAGGTCCAGTTGTTCTGCCCGCCCTGGATGTGGCCGCCATCCACATCGACTCCGGCGCTGAACGCATTGACGTCCGGCTTGTTGGTCGTGTACCGGATGGCGCCCGACATCGAGCCGGCGCCGAAGGTGGTGCCCTGCGGCCCGTTCAGGATCTCGATCTGCGCGATGTCGTAGAGGTGCAGATCCGGCTGCGAGCCCGAGTCGCTCATCGACATGTCGTCGACGAAGAACCCGGTCATGGAGGTATTGGCGTAGTTCGGGTCGCTGCCGTCGGCGGCGCCGCGCATCACGAACACCTGCGTGCCAGGACCGGTGCTGACGAAGGAGATCGAGGGCGTCTTCTGCGCGAAATCCTCGAAGCTCGTGATCGCCAGGTTCTGCAGGTCCTTCTTGGTAAAGACATCGATGCTCAGCGGTACGTCCTGCAGGTTCTCCTCGCGCTTGCGGGCCGTGACCACGACTTCCTGCAGGCCGCCGCTGGAGTTCGAGGAGGCATCCGTGGCGTCGGCGGCAAAAGCTGCGCCCTGAGGCAGGGCTGCACTCGCCAGGGCGGCGGCGACGGCGAGGCCGATCTTCGTGCCCCGCGGCAGCAGTGCGGACGCCGAATGGCAATAGCGGTCCGCGCAGTTCCGGCTACGTGACGACATCTGAGACTCCCCGAATCAGCTTATTTAGCAGGTCAGGCACCCCCAGGGCGGACCGGGAGCGCCTCCTGATCATCCTTTGTGCACCGCCCGTTAGTCAACGAGCGTTCAATAAGGAATTCGGAAGGAAGCCTGGGCGCGGCGGTCCTAGAAACGATCTAAGGCATCGCCGAGTGCCAGCGCCAGCGGCTCGAGCTCGCGTTCGAAGTTGCGCCAGTAGCCGACCCCGGAGGTGTAGATCGGCTGGCGCACCTGCTCGGAGCTCGCGGTACGCACCGCGCGCCGGGTCTGATGGAAGTTCAGGCACGCCGGCTCGAACTCGAGGCCGCAGTGCTCGAGCAGCCGGCGGATCTGGGTCTGCGGGTCCTGGACCAGCGCCTCGTAGCGGACCTGCAGCACCTTGCCCGGCAGCACCGCGTCCCAGTGATCCATGAGCGACAGGTAGCTGCGGTAATAGCGGCCGAGGTCCTCGAGGCTGTAACTGAAGGTCTGCCCCTCGGCGAAGTGCTGCTTGAAGGTGCTGAAGCAGGCATCCATCGGGTGGCGCCGCGCGTCGATGACGGTGGCGTTGGGGAGGATGGCGTGGATCAGGCCGATGTGGCTGAAATTATTCGGCAGCTTGTCGGTGAAGCGCTCGCGCGAGGCGTGGAGCAGCGCCGTGTCCTCGAGGTAGCGCTCTCCCATCATTCGCAGCTGCTCGGGCGGCACGGCTGCCACGGTTTCCGGATAGCCGTTGCGCCCGGGCGCCAGGTCGTCGAAATGCCCCACGATATCGAGGATGTTCGGCAGCTCCATCGTGCCTTCGACCTGGGAGTGACTCGCCAGTATCTGCTCCACCAGCGTGGAACCTGAGCGCGGCAGTCCGACGATGAAGATCGGCGCACGGCCGGAGGCCCCGCCACCGGCGTGTGCATCAAAGAATGCGCGGTTGAAGAAGTGGCGGATGCGCAGGCTGCGGCGCTCGAAGCTCTCGATGTCGAAGGGTACCGCCTGGCGGCGCAGTGCGTTGCCGCGCTCGTAGTAGGCGAAGGCCTGCGCGTACTGCCCGCGCTGCTCGAACGCCCGGCCGAGCGCGAAATTCAGCTGTGCCTCGTTCGCGGGCTCGCGGCGGTCGCGGTCCAGGAGCTCCTGCATCGCCGCGACTTCGGCGTCGCCGAAGGTGTAGTTCTTCAAGTCCGCGAGGCTCCACCAGGCTTCCGCGCGACCCGGATCCATCTGCAGCGCTGCACGGTAGGAGGCCTCGCTCGCTTCGCGCTGACCCAGGGTCTTTTGTACGTGCCCGATGGACAGGCGCACTCCCACTTCCGCGGGGCGCAGCTCGAGCGCGCGCTCGTAGGCCCGGAGTGCCTCATCCTGTCGCAGCAGGCGGGTGGCCACGGCGGCCGTCGCGATCCAGGTCTGGGCGCTGGCGGGCTCCAGGCGTTGCAGGTGCTCGGTCGCGGCACGCGCGTCCGCCGCCCGCCCGAGCTCCAGCAGCGCCGGCGCCAGCCCGCGGTGCGCCAGCGGCAGGTGCCGGCTCTGCCTGAGGGCGTGCCGCAGCAGGCGCTCGGCGTCCGGCGCGCGGTCGGCGGCGAGGGATACGGCAGCCAGGCCGCACAGCGCGGCGACGTGGGCCGGGTCAACCTGCAGTATCTGGCGGAAATGCTCCTCGGCCCTGCGGCGGTCGCCGGCCGTGAGTGCGGCCGTGGCCGCCTCGATTGCCGGGCGCTGCGGATCGGTGAGGCGCGCACGCTCGAAAGCGACCCGCGCATCCTCGTACTGCCCCAGGTCAACCAGGACGTCGCCGTAAGCGAGCCACGCCAGGTGGTGCTGCGGCATCTTCTCCAGGACGCTCCGGACCGCAGCCCGTGCCTCGGCGAGACGACCCGAGGCCCGGTATGCGCGCGCCAGGTCAACGCGCGCGGAGAAGAACTCCGGTGCCGCGGACAGTGCGGCCTGCAGCGAGGCGATGCTCTCGGGCAGGCGCCCTTGGTCGAGGAGCGCGGCGCCCAGGAGCCACAGGCAGTTCACATCCGCCGGAGCCTGCGCTGCGAGCACGCGCAGCGCCTGCTCGGCTGCCACGGCGCGCCCCGAGCGCAGCGTGAAGTGCGCCTGACGCAGGGCGGCCTCGAAGGGTGTCTTGGGTGCGGGGGCGTTCATGGCGGGCGTCGGCCGCGTCGGCGTTTAGAAGTTGTCCAGCGCGGGCAAATGAGGGTAGCACGCGTCCTTGGCCGCGCGCCCGGGGGTGCCGGGCGGTAGGGCCGAACGGCTACACTGCGCACCGCTCCTGCGGGCGCCCGCGGCCCGAGCAGCAAAGCCCTGCAACGCTTGCGGCCTCCGCCGGGGCCGGTGTCGAGGAACCATCGTGCGCCTGAAAAGCCTCACTGCGCTCCTGAGTGCCCTGCTCGTATTCACGCTGCCAGCCGCCGCGCTCGCCGGGCGCGCGCTCGCGCCCGATGACTGGTACCGCTTCCAGCCGGTCTCTGACCTGCAGGTCGCACCCGATGGCAGCGCGGTGGCCTACCTCGTCACCACTTACGACAAGGAGACCGACGAGAGCCGCGCGGCGCTGTGGAGCGCGGACTGGGCCCGCGGGGAGGGCGTGCAGCTGACGCGCGGGGAGAGCGTCAGCGATCCGCGCTTCAGCCCGGACGGGCGCTACCTCAGCTACCTCAGTGCCCGCCCGGCCTCGGGCGAGACGCAGCTGTGGCTCCTTGATCGCCGCGGCGGCGAGGGCCGCGCGGTGAGTCACGTGACGCAGGAGATCACCGCCTATGCCTGGGCACCCGATGGTGCGCACGTGGTGCTGGTGATGCGCGGCGCGGCCGAGGATGCCAAGGCAGACGCGAAGTCTGCGGGCAAGAGCGAGGGCAAGGCCGTCCACCCGATCGTGATCGACGCCCTGCAGTTCAAGCAGGACAAGGAGGGCTACCTCAGCGCCGACATGCGCACGCACCTGTACCTGCTCGACGTGAAGAGCGGTGAGTGCGTGGCGCTCACCGATGAGGCGGGACGCGCGGACTCGGACCCGGTGTTCTCCCCCGACGGGCATGAGCTCGCCTTCGTCGGCAACCGCCTCGGCCGCCCGAGCGATGGCGGCCACGATGAGATCTACCTCATCGAGCCGCACGCGGGCGCCACGGCGCGGCGACTCCTCAGCACCTTCTCCCCCAACCACCAGATCCTCGACTTCAGCCCGGACGGCACGCAGCTGTCGTTCCTCGAGGGGGCGGCGCCGAAGTTCAACGCCTACATCACCGATGCCCTCAGCGTCGCGGACGTGAGGAGCGGCGTGGTGCGGCCGCTCGCGCGCAGCCTCGACCGCGCGCTCTATGCGCAGAAGTTCGCCGCCGACGGCCGCAGCATCCTCGTCAGCGTCGAGGATGATGGCTACCAGTACCCGGCCGCGGTGGACCTCGCCACGGGCGCCGTCACCCCGCTCGCGCAGAAGATGGTGGTGCACGAGCTCGCCAGCGCCGCCGGCCATACCGCGGTGCTGGTGTCGGATGACCACTCGGCACCGGAGGTCTATGCGCTGGAGGCCGGCAAGCTGCGGCGGCTGTCGGCGCACAACGATGCGCTGTTCGCCGAGCTCAGCCTCGGGAGCGTGGAGGACATCCGCTTCAGGAGCCGCGGCGGCACCGAGGTGCACGGCCAGATCGTGAAGCCGCCGGGCTTTAAGCCCGGGCAGCGCTACCCGACGATCCTGTGGATCCACGGCGGGCCGAACGGCCAGGACGATCACTCCCTCGAGCTGTGGGGCTACGGGCCGCCGCTCGAGCGGCAGTTCTTCGCGACCCACGGCTACGTGGTGCTGGCGATCAACTACCGCGGCGGCACCGGCCGCGGCGCTGCCTACGCGCGCAGCATCCTCGCCGACTGGGGCCACAAGGAGGTCGAGGACCTGCTGGCGGGCGTCGACTACGCCATCGCACAGGGGATTGCCGACCCTGAGCGCCTCGGGATCGGCGGCTGGAGCTACGGCGGCCTGCTCACCGACTACACCATCGCGAGCGACACGCGCTTCAAGGCCGCCATCAGCGGTGCCGGCAGCGGCAACCAGACCGCGATGTACGGCGTCGACCAGTACCAGCTGCAGTACAACGCAGAGCTCGGGCCGCCGTGGCGCGACACCGCACTGTGGCTGAAGGTCTCCTACCCGTTCTTCCACGCCGACCGCATCAGGACCCCGACGCTGTTCCTCGGCGGGGACAAGGACTTCAACGTGCCGCTGGCGGGGGGCGAGCAGATGTACCAGGCGCTCGCCACGCTCGGGGTGCCCTCGCAGCTCATCATCTATCCGGGCGAGTTCCACGTGCTCACCAGGCCGAGCTTCCTGGTCGACCGCACGCAGCGCTACCTGCAGTGGATGGACCGCTACCTCAGGTAGCGGCGCTCGAGCTCACGGGTGGCTCGACCAGTGCGCGTTGCGCAGCTGCCAGTGCCCGGCGCTGAGCTCGGCGAGCCCGGTGAAATAGCCGCGGTCGGTGTTCGAGAGCCCCTTGCCGTCTTCCTGCACCTCCGCGTAGGAGGCGGCCACCACCGCAAGCTCGGGCGTCAGTGCATCGACCCGCAGGTCGCTGAAGGTGAGGCTGATCTTGGGCAGGTTGGCCGCGAGCGCGTCGATGCCGCGCGCCGCGGCGGCGCCGTCGCTGAAGACGAGGCCGCCGTCGGAGGCCATGAAGAACTCCGGGCGGTTGGCGAACTCGTGCCGCCAGGCGATGGGCCCCTCGGCGGTCACCGCGGTGGCCACGTCCTCCAGGAACTTGCGCGCGCTGTCCTCCACCGCGCGCCGTGCCTCGGGCGTCAGGGGCGGCGGCGCGCTGGCCGCCGAGGGGCCCCCGTGCGCACCGCAGCCGGCGACACCGAGGGCCGCCAGCAGCGCCAACAGGGGCAGGGTGTGCCGGCTCACCACTTGTTGCGCAGCTCGCGCAGCTTCACGAACACCGTCCTCGGGTCGGGCCGCTCGCCGATGTCCGGGAACTTCTCGCGCAGCCGCGCGATGACGTCCGGGTTCTGCAGGCGCAGGAAGGTGTTGAAGCGCTTCTCCTCCCCGAGCGTCGTCACCGGGGATTCGGCCGCCTGGTGCGCCTTGGCCTCGACCAGGAACTCGGTGGCGGACTTGTTGGAGGGCTCGCGGTCGAGCGTGAACTCCAGGTTGCGCGCCAGGTAGTCGTGGCCCGGGTAGACGCGCGTCGCATCCGGCAGCCGCGCCAGCTGGCTCGCGAACGTGTCGTAGAGCACCTGCGGGTCCCCGCCGTTGTGGCAGTTGCCGACGCCGGCGTTGAACAGCGTGTCGCCGCAGAAGAGGGCCGGGTGGTCGGTGTGCGAGAGCACGCACACGTGCGTCATGGTGTGGCCCGGGGTGTCCAGGCACTCCAGTTCCACGCGCCCCACCTTGATCACGTCGCCCTTCTTCAGGCCCCGGTCGATGCCGGTGCCGATCTTGGGCGCCGCGCCCTCGTGCGCCAGCACCTTGGCGCCGGTGGCATCTTTCAGGCCGACGTTGCCGCCGGTGTGGTCGCCGTGCTCGTGGGTGTTGAGGATCTGCTTGATGGTCCAGCCGTGGCTCTTGGCCACGTCGAGCACCAGGCGCCAGTCGAGCGGGTCGACCGCGAGCGCCTCCCCGCTGTCCGGATCGGCGATCAGGTAGAAGAAGTTACGCAGCGAGTTCCCTGACCAGATGCGTTCCGTGAGCATATAGGCACCTTCCGTTTGTGTCGTTTCCGGGCAACGTACCCGAAAGCTTACGCGCGCGCGATAATCGGCGCATGAAGCACACGTTTCTGTTCGAGCCGGCGGTCTGGTCCGGGACAGGGACGCTCTGGCGCGCCGATGGCGAAGCGCTTCAGGCGCAGGCGCGCACCGAGATCGCCCACCGCCCGGAATGCTGGCTGCTGTCGGGCAAGCTTAAGGTACTCGGCTCCCCGCCCACGGACTTCGTGCAAGCCTATCTCATCGAGCCACCGCGGGTGCCGGGGGAGAGCATGCGCTGGAGCTTCGAGAGCGCCATGTTCGGCAAGATCCAGGGTCGCTTCGCGGTCATCGGCAGCTCGATCCTCGCCGTCTATGGCTGCGAGGCTTCCGGTTACTATGGCTCCGAGCACTTCGGGCAGCTCTCGGCCACGAGCTACCGCTCTTCCGGGATGCTGCTGCTCAAGGACAAGCTGATGTACTCCTGGGAGATGCTGCACACCCGCGCCTGAACCGGTGGCGGCGCCCCGGGGCGCGCCCCTAGACTCCCCGCCACCTGAGCGGGCAAGGACGACAGATGAGCCTTCCCATGCTGCAAGTGCGCCGCAGTGCCGAGCGCGGCTACTTCGATCACGGCTGGCTCAGGACCTACCACACGTTCTCCTTCGGGGAGTACCAGGACCCGCAGTGGGTCGGGTTCGGGCCGCTGCGGGTCATCAACGACGACCGGGTCGCCGCGGGCGAGGGCTTCGGCAAGCACGGCCACCGCGACATGGAGATCCTCACCTACATCCTCTCGGGCGAGCTGCAGCACCGTGACTCGATGGGCAACGGCTCGCTGATCCGGCCCGGGGACCTGCAGCGCATGAGCGCCGGCACCGGTGTCGTGCACAGCGAATTCAACCCGGGAAGTGAGGAGGTGCACCTGCTGCAGATCTGGATCACGCCCGAGGCTTCGCGCCTGCCTCCCGGCTACGAGCAGAAGCACTTCAGCGACGCCGAGAAGCGCGGCCGGTTGCGCCTCATCGCCGCGCGCGGCGGCCAGCTGGGCGCCGTGACGCTCCACCAGGACGCGCAGCTGTACGCCGGGCTCTTCGATGGCGCCGAGGAGCACACCTACGAGCTGCCCGCGGGGCGGCGCGCCTGGGTGCACCTGGCACGCGGCACGCTCACCCTCGGGGACACCGTGCTCGAGGCGGGCGACGCGGCAGGCATCACGGGTCCTGCGCGCCTGCACCTGCACGGCGGCCGTGCCGCGGAAGTGCTGCTGTTCGACCTGCCCGGCTAGGCCGCGGCGCTGCTGCCGCGCCGGCGGCGGCGCGCGAGCGCCGTGCCGATGAGCCCGAGTCCCAGCAGCGCCGCCGTTGCCGGCTCCGGCACCGGAGAGGATCCCGAGGGTGCGATGCCGCGGAAGCTGAACGTGGTGCCGTCATCGGTGACCGTCACGGTCGGATCCACGAAGGAGGGCGCATCGGTGAAGACGCCGTAGACGTTGGTGAGGGCGAGCGTGCCGCCGCCGGGGATCGAGACCGGTGTCGTGCCGATGCTGCTGAAGGTGAGGAGATCCCCGGCGCCGCTGCTGCGCGCCGCCGTGCCGGTGGCCGCCCCGCAGGTCGCAGCGTTGCTGAGCGCGAACGGATCGCAGGACTCGACCGCGGTGGTGAATCCGGCAAAACCCGGCAGCGCCGCCGCAAGGCTCGTCGGGGCGTTGGAGGCGGTGATGTCGAAGCCGAAGCTCACGCCACTCGGATTTAGGCTGGTGCGCACCGCGACTTCCTCGAACTGCACCGTCACGCCATCGAGGGTCGCACTCTGCACCCCGGTGTTGGCGAGCACCGTGACGCTCGGCGTGCCGCTCGCCGAGTAGGTCGGCACGGCGATGCCGCTGTCACCCGGCGCGACACTCGCCGGGTTCGCCGCGGCAGGCGTGCCGAGGGCCCCCAGCAGTGCGCTGCCGAGAACGATTGCGATGCTGGCGCGGATGCGGGTCATGGCTTCTCCCCTGGCGGTGCGGCAGGAACACTGCCGCAGGCCGCCTGCGGCGTGGCTGTCGAGGGGGTAATTTTCCGTCCGCGCGGCGCGCGCTTCAATCGCGGCCGCGGGCGCGGCCGTGCATCGGGAACGCCCGCCTCAGGGGCTGCCGCGGAAGGCCGGCAGGTAGTGGTCCACGAGCAGTGCTGCGAACAGCCACATGAGGTAGGTGACCGAGAAGCGGAACACCCGCATGGGCAGTTCCTCGCGCGCCGTGATCTTCAGCGCCAGGGCGTAGTAGATGAAGCCCGTGTTGAGGATGAGGGCTGCCGCAAGGTAGATCAGGCCGCTCATGCGCGTGAGGTAGGGCAGCAGCGTCACGAGCGTCAGCAGCAGGGTGTAGAGCAACACCTGCAGGCGCGTGTAGGCGAGCCCGTGGGTGACCGGCAGCATCGGGATGCCGGCGCGCGCGTACTCGTCGCGCCGTGCGATGGCGAGCGCCCAGAAGTGCGGCGGCGTCCACACGAAGATGATGAGGAACAGCAGCAGCGCGTTCGGGTCGATGGAGTTGGTGACCGCCGCCCACCCCAGCACCGGGGGCGCAGCTCCCGCGGCGCCGCCGATGACGATGTTCTGGGAGGTGGCGCGCTTCAGCCACACCGTGTAGATGACCGCGTAGCCGATGAGGGAGAGGAACGTCAGCACCGCGGTCAGCAGGTTCACGAGGAAGGCGAGCAGCGCCATCGAGGTGACCCCGAGCACGGCTGCGAACACCAGGGCGTTGCTCTCGGTGAGCGCGCCGGTCGGCAGCGGCCGGGCGCGGGTGCGCGCCATCTGTTCATCGATGCGCCGGTCGAGGACGTGGTTGATGGTGGCGGCGCAGGCGGCGGCGAGCGCGATCCCGAGGTTGCCCCAGATGAGCGCCGCGAGCGGGGGCAGGCCCGGGCTCGCCAGCAGCGTGCCCACGATCGCCGTGAAGGTGATGAGCGCGACGACCTTGGGTTTGGTCAGCTCCAGGTAGCGCCGCCAGAAGGCGGGCGCGGCCGGTGCATAATGCGGAGTCGTCGCCACGGCAAAAAGCGCAAGACCGGTCGGTGGGGGATGCGCAGCCTAACAGATCGGGCAGGCCCGAAGGTCGCCCTGCCAGGATCGTGCGCGAGGGCCTTACACTTCAGGGACAGACGCCGTTGCGGAGTGCCCCCATGAGCTTTCCCGAGGACATTTTCACCGAGCCGGAGCCGAGCGCCGACACGCTCTCGAACCTCGGGCCCATCAGGCGCCTGGCGGGCAGCTGGGAATCGAAGATCGGGGTCGACATCAACCCCAAGCCCGAGGGGCCCGAGCGCAAGGACTTCATGGAGCGCATCGAGCTGCTGCCGATCGATGCGCAGACCAACGGTCCGCAGCTCTTCTACGGGCTGCGCTACCACACCCGCATCCTCGCCTCCGACGAGGACGCCACGTTCCACGACCAGACCGGCTACTGGCTGTGGGAGCCCGCGACCGGACTGGTGCTGCAGACGCTCTCCATCCCGCGCGGACAGGTGGCGATCGCCTCCGGGCACGCGCACCCGGATGACACCGAGCTGGTGCTCACCGCCAGGCGCGGGGATACCAACTACGGCATCTGCTCCAACGACTTCCTCGAGTACGCCTTCCGCACCGAGTCCTACCGCATCGAGGTGGTGTTCAACCCCGACGGCAGCTGGAGCTACGTGCTCGACACCATGCTGATCGTGCGCGGCCGCGCCGAGCCCTTCCTGCACCGCGACCGCAACACGCTCTTCAAGGTGGCCGAGCCCACCCCCAACCCGCTCTTCCTGCTGCAGAGCGCGGCGGCGAAGAAGGGCTAGAGGCTGGGGCGGGCGCTGAGGCAGCGCAGCAGCGCGAGCGTTGCGAGCAGCAGCAGCGCAGCGCCGGCGGTGTGGGCGGTGGCCAGCCACAGCGGGAAGCCCTTGAGCACCATCGTCACGCCGATCGCAAGCTGCAGGGCGAGCGCTGCGAGCACCGCCCAGGCGCGGCTGCGTGCCGAGGCGAGCCCACGCCGGCGCAGCACGAAGAGCGCCGCAAGGGTCAGCGCCGTCGCGGCGACGAGGGCGCCCAGGCGGTGCGTGAGGTGGATCGCGACGCGCGCCGGGTTCGCCAGCACCCCGCCCTCGTAATCGGTGCCGAGCCCGTGCCACAGCACGAATGCGTGCCGGTAGTCGCTCGCGGGCCACCACGCGCCCTGGCAGGTCGGGAAGTCGGGGCAGGCGATGGCCGCGTAGTTGGTGCTGGTCCAGCCGCCGAGCGCGATCTGCACGATGAGCGCGGCGAGGCCCACCAGCGCCAGGCGCCAGGCGCTGGTGAAGGGCGAGGCGGCGCCGCCTGAGATGCTGTGCCCGGGGCCGCCGCGGGCGCTCGCTCCCCAGGTGGAGCCCATCGGCAGCGACAGCGTCAGCCACCACAGCAGCGAGAGCGTCGTCAGCCCGAGCAGCAGGTGCGCGGTGACGATGAGAGGGTTCAGCTGCCAGGTGACGGTGAGCATGCCGAGCAGCGCCTGCACCACGAGCACCAAGAGCAGCGTCAGCGCCAGGGGCAGGCTCACGAGCCGTGCACGGCGGCTGCGCAGGGCGAGTGCCACGATGGCCAGCACCACGAGGCTCAGGGTCCCGACCGCGTAGCGGTGGATCATCTCGTGCCAGGCCTTGGGCATGTCGAGGGGGCGGCTGTAGGCGGCCTGCGCGCCGGGGGCGTGCGCGGCGGCGCTCGGGGTGAGCTCGCCATAGCAGCCGGGCCAGTCCGGGCAGCCGAGGCCCGCGGCGGTGAGCCTGACGTAGGCGCCCAGCACCACGACGATGAAGCACACGATCACTCCGGTGATCGCGAGACGGCGCATCCAGCGGGCTTGCGGCATGGCGGATTCTTCGGGAAGTCTGGCGCTGCGGCCGCGTCAGCCGATGTGCGAGAGGCGCAGCAGCTTCTGCAGGTCCTCGAGCAGGCCGCGCGAGTTCTGCCGGGCATCGTAACGCATCATGAGGTTGCCGAGCGGGTCGACCACGAAGAGCGTGTGCGCCCGCTCGTCTTCGGGGAACTCGCGCAGCAGCGCCGCCGCGCCCGCGCCACTGGCATCGAGGAGGCGCACGCCCGGGTATTCCTGCGCGAGGTTCGCCGCGCAGCACTCCCCCAGCACCAGGAACACCTGCGCGACGCGGCCCATGTCGCTGTTGAGGGCGAGGCGCGCGGAGCGCATGACGAACAGTGCCTGCCGGCACGGCGCATCGCAGGCCCCGCTGCCCAGGTAAACGAGCGACCACTGACCGCGCAGGAGCTCGGCAGGCGCCGCCGCCTCGCCCGTGCCGGGCGCGGGCGGCAGGGCGGCCGCGGGCAGTGGCCGCGCCGGGCTGATGAGCACCCCGTGGTTGACGGTGCGGCCCGGGCGCCAGGCGCTGCCGTAGTAGGTGCAGAAGGCCAGTGCCAGGGGCACGAGGAAGAGGCCCGCGAGCAGCGCCAGGGTGCGCAGGTTGCGGGCCCGCAGGGCCGGATCGATGCTCTGGGTTTCCATCACGCCCTCCCCCGCCTAAGTGCGCGCACCGTCATGACCGTCCAGGCCAGCAGTGCGAGTCCTGCGAAGCACCACCACTGGATGGCGTAGCTGAAGTGCCGCAGCGGCGACATGCCCGGCGCGTGCCAGTCGCGCGCGTAGCCCCCGGGTGCCTGCGGGTCGAGCCACAGGATGCGCATCTCGAGGGGCTCCCCGAGCGCGGCCTCCAGTTGCTTCATGTCGGGGAAGGAGGTCACCTTCGGCCACTCCCCCGCAGGGGGTGCGCGCCCGAGCGCAAGGCCCGCGCTCGGCAGCTCTGCCAGCACGCCCGTGAGGCTGGCGGTGCCCGAGCCTTCCAGGTGCACGTCCGGCAGCACCCGCCGCGTGCCAGTGAAGGGCACCCAGCCGCGATCGACGAGCAGGGTTGCGCCCGCGGGGCGCTTCAGCGGCGTGAGCACCTCGTAGCCTGCGCGCCCGCCGAGGGAGCGGTTGTCGAGCAGGAACTGGTGCGCACCATCGAGGGTGCCCGCGACGCTCACGCGCTGGTAGAGCGGCAGCGTCGCCGCGGCCGCGCCCCCGAGCGGTACCAGCGTCGCCGCCCCGGCGGCGAAGCGCTGCGCCTGCGCCTCGCGCGCGCTGCCGCGCTGCCACTGCCAGAAGCCAAGCCGCACGCACAGCAGCGCCGCGCCCAGGGTGAGGAGCGCCCAGCCGAGCCGGGCGGCCAGGGCGCGCCTCACGCGAAGTACCCCTCGCGCCGGCGCGCGCTACACTCACCGCCATGCGATCGCTCATCTGGGTGCTGGTGCTCGTGTGCCTGGCGGGGATTCTGCTCAGCCTGGCTTCCGGTCTCTTTC
>Ga0181537_10001959_pt1 | contig 18528 bp, 14 predicted proteins | sample PEATcosm2014_Bin_39_FD_119765 | JGI IMG/M metagenome (GOLD analysis project Ga0181537, IMG submission 119765) | Peatland microbial communities from MTU Mesocosm Facility, Houghton, MI, USA - PEATcosm2014_Bin23_10_metaG | ecosystem: Environmental > Terrestrial > Soil > Wetlands > Peat | place... | reverse complement strand
TCCAAATCAACGCTCAGCGGTTTATCGACGAAAACCGGCAAGCCGGCTTCCAGAAACGGCTGGGCTAATCGAAGGTGCATCTCGTAGTCGTCGCGGGCAACGATGACGGCGTCCACCTTGCCCAGGAAGTCGCGATAATCAGCCACTGCATTTGCGATTCCGCATGCCGCGCGCAATTTCTCTGTCGTTTCAGGATTCTGAGTCCACGCGTGGGTGACTCTCCAGTCACCCAGTCCGAATTCCGATGCATGACGACGCCGAACGTACTCGTAAATTCCCGGCCAACCCGAGTCAGCCAGGCCCGTCGGAGAGAATCCATTGATGATGGAGCTATACGAGAAAGGGTGGCCATTTCCTTCACTTACGCCAATGATTCCGACTTGTTTCACCCGATCACCCGCGAATCGTGAACACTAGAATTGTGGCTCGCGATATAACTTCGCACATTGGAATTCCGCAATGCAATGATGTCTACAGCACCGCTAAGGCCGAAGATCTTGTTCATCTCCATTCCCTGCGGTTGCACCCTCACTTTGAAACTTCCGCTAACTGCTGCTGTTTTGCTCGAAACGAAAGTGCCTTGCCTAATCGCATCGCCGGCTTTTCGATGAATAAGAACGACAGCGGAACTACCACTGCGAGCAAGGGCAAACACATCGGAATTATCTCGCCTGCAGGAGAAAAGTTCAGAACGGCACCAGTCGCAGTAAGAGACACCTTCGGAGCGGTGAAGAGCTGCTGCCATAGGTAGATTCCGTAGGAAGTCGCGCCGATCGCTTGCACCGGCTTGCAGTCAAGGAAGCGGCGCAAAAGTGAACGATGCTCCACGCTGGACAGCAGCATGAGACCAATGGCGAATGGAACAAATACGCTCCGATACAACGCTGCTCCAAAACCGATAGCCCAAAACGGCGGAATGAATAATAAGATAGCAACACCTGCACTCACATACCAGGACAACGCCTTTGCCAACTGGCGAGCACTGGTTTCATTGACTGCCATCAAAACGCCACATGAGATACATGCGAATCCTTCGCGCGTCTGCGGGGAGGTGATCCAATCCCAATCGCGGAATGCAGTTGATAGATTCCACAGGACCGTCAGGAGAAAGACTCCGAGGCACACCATTCGCCGATGACGCCTTGGCGTTAGAACGAAGAGAGGCGGAAAGACCAAATAGAACTGCTCCTCAATTGCGAGGCTCCAGGTATGCGCTATGAACCAGCTATGAGGCATCGGAATGTGCCGGATGTTACCAAGAAACAACGCCGCTACACAGATTGCCCGCCATGAATCTCGGATCAGTCCAACGCCCAGCAAAACCGACAGAACGGCGAGATACGTGTAGAGGGGCGGCAGAATTCGACAGGCCCTGCGATAGTAAAAGGCTTTAAGCGATATCGATCCGCGCGATAAGTCCTCCGAATTTAGCAATCTGCAAATGACAAATCCGCTGATTACAAAAAAGATATTTACAGCTAAGGGCCCCCAATACACCAATGCGGGTATAGCACCAGGAACGCGCGAGAACAGGCGCGGATGCTGCGTTGTGCCGATATGAACGACAACGACGAGAAGCGCACTAATCGCTCGCCAGCCGTCCAGTTCCCGAATCCGCGGAGGCCCATCGAATTTCTGCGCTACGGCTAAGGCCATCTCCCGATGTTCTCCTGGGTGGTAGCAATCAGCGGATTAGAGATTGTTATGGATTTGAGAATGCCAGCCGGCCTTACCAAATCGCCCATCCACCATCTACGCAAAGATTTTGCCCGGTGATATAGCTCCCAGCGTTGGAACAAAGTAAGGCGACGGCGCCCTTGAGCTCGTCTGGCTGACCAATGCGATTCATGGGATTCTTGGAGCCAAGCTGCTGCATGAACTTCTCATGCTTTTGCGTGGGCGGATGGGGAAAGGCACCGGGGCTGAGGGCATTCACGCGAATGCCGTGAGGCGACAGGAAGCTGGCGAGATACTTGGTGAACTGAATGACTCCGGCCTTGGCGGCGCCATAACTGGGCGGATTGGTAAACTCCTTGCCATCATAGATTCGGTAATCTGGTCCGATGTGACCGTACATCGAGGCAATATTGAGGATAACTCCACGCGTCAGCTGCAAATAAGGAAATGCAGCCTTGGTTAAACGAAACACGGAGTTCAAGCTCATGTTGATGTCGTATTCCCAATCCTGGTCCGTGATCGATTCCCACGAGTTCTTGTTGCCGGACCAGGCATTGTTCACGAGAATGTCGACATTTTCGAAGTGCTTGTGGACTTCCGGAAAAAAGCCGGCGATGGACTCCTTGCTGAGGAGGTCGAGTTCCAGCGCAACGGCCTGCACCGAGCCGCCGGCAAGCTGCATGATCTCTTCGCATTTCTTTTGGCACTTTGCCTTGTCGCGGCTGGCGAGAACCAGGTTTGCACCCAGTTCGGCAAGCGTCTCGCTGATGGCGGTGCCCAGATAGCCTGCGCCGCCAGTGATGATTGCGACTTTACCCTTCAATGATTGCAGTTCCTGTAGCGTCTTGCTCATGAATTGGCCTTCTCCAGCAAAGCCTCAACCACAATAAAATCAATGTTCTCATCAATGTCTTGGGAACGGTCCCGCGGCATGAGAACGGCGCCGACGCGACCGACCAGGATGGATTGCGTTTCTTGTGCAAGCAGATCGGCACGGAAGACATAGACCGCCCCATTGAGCTGGTACGCCTTTGGAAGTTTCTGCCGGGGAAGCCAGGGAATGGCACCGGGGATAAAGACCTCTGCCTTACCATCGACTACCCGCCAGGCCCTGTGAGGATTCAACTCCGCATCCGTAAAGGTCGCGACAGAGTCGATGCCGCCCTGCCCAATCAGCTTCAGGCATTCGCGCACGTCCTCAGGAGATCGGAGTGGACAGGTTGGCTCGAGCAAGACGACCCAGTAGGCTGCAGCGTGTTCGGAATTGAGGGCGTGCAGCAAGTCTTTGAGCGCATCGATGACCAGAGCTTCGTCAGTGGCAAGATGCTGTGGTCGCGGGTACACTTCGGCGCCGTTGGCCTGCGCTATCGCAGCGATCTCTGCATTATCTGTAGAGACGATGATCCTGTCGATCTCGCTTATCTGCTGAGCAACTTCAATCGCCCAAACGAGCAGCGGTTTTCCTTTGAGAGGGCGGATATTTTTCCCGGGAATTGATTTGCTGCCACCGCGGGCAGGGATGACCGCTACGACTTGTTTTCCGTTCAGCATGTCGAGTGCAATCGCTGCTTTCTACTCAGATGTGGTTCGCGCGCCAAGCCGACCGAGGCTATCGACTGCTTTCCGGTACTCAGTCCATTCTCCCGTATCGATCCAGGCGCTTTCGCCAATCGGGAAGACGCCAACGCGTCCGCCGGAACTCTTGATATGTTCGATGAAATCGGTCATGTCATATTTGGCGTGCTCCGGGATCAGATTGAGCCGGTCGCGGCGCACAACATACATTCCCGTATTGACAAGAAAGTTGTACTGCGGTTTCTCTGAGATGCGGGCCAGGCTTCCACCCTTTTCAAGTTCACAGACTCCGTAGGGAATGTGATAGTCCTTCAACGAAGCAACAAGTGTGAGGTCATACTGATTGTCCTCATGAAATGAAACCAACTCGGCAAGGTCGGCCTGGATCACGATGTCGCAGTTTGTCACAATTAGGTTCTCCGGCACCGGCAAATAGAGCTCTCGCAAACTGCCCGCTGTTCCGCGCGGTTCTCTTTCCTCGAGGAAAGATACAGAATATGACGGAGCCAGTTCCTCGAAAAACGACTTAATGATCTTGGACTTGTAATTAATGGAAAGAATGAACTTTTCCAGGCCATGGTTCTGAAGCTGAGCGATGATGATTTCGATGACCGTGCGATCGCCGACCGGAATTAGAGGCTTGGGAAGGACATTTGTAAAAGGCGCTAGTCGGGTCCCCTGTCCTCCTGCCATGATCACCACGGGGAGATCCAAGCGACGCTTCTTCTTTGACACCGCCTCGTTTTGAAAGAGCTCTTTCCAAAATACCAACCGCACGATTTCGAGCGACGCATTCACGACTGGGATGCAAATGAGGTTCTTCGCCAGCATTTCAGCGCGAATCCTGTCCGCACCAAAACCCTCATGAACCACGCACGGCTTGCGGTTGCAGATTTGAAGTACTTGCGCCTTTAGGTCTCCGTCAGACAGAATCCATCGCCGGATATCTCCGTCGGTGAGCGAGCCAACCAAGCGCGCCTCAGCGTCTACGACAAATACGATTTTTTCCTCGGTATTCTCCAACTGCTCCATCGCCTGGCGGATGGTATGCGTTTGGGATACCAAGAACGATTTGACGCTTTCGTTCGCATGAATCATTTCAGTCGTTCCATTTGGAGTTGACATAAAGTTTAGCAAAAGATTGAGTTTGGTTTGTTTGGCAGGTCGTGAAACCTCTTCTTGAGAAAATCAGATGAGATTTTCACGTCTCTCAATACATTCTTAATTCGTTCACTGGTACGGCCGTCGTGGAATCGGTCGTATGGATTGCGCATTCTGCGCAGCGACGCCCGAAAGTGCGGTGAGGCAGCACGCTGAATTCCGCGCAGAATTTCGGCCCTGCTGCACGGAACATCGATGACATTTGCGGCGCGGATTCGGCCGCGCTGACGATCACCAATATTGACAACCGGCATGCGAAAAGAGGGCGCTTCGATCAACCCGCTTGAAGAATTGCCTACCATGACCGTGAGATGCTGGAGGCAACTGAGGTAGCGAAGATGACCGAGGTGCGGAAACCACTTGAATCTTTCCGGGTGGGCAGCACAAGCCGCCTTTAGGTGATGGTTGATTACCGCGCCTTGGGCATCGGCATTGGCCATGGTGAATATCGCCCGCAGGCCGCTGGCTTTGACGGCTGCAATGAGTCGGCGAACCTGGATCGCGATCGACCCGGCGTCTCGCGTTGCCGGATGAAATGTGACGAGCGCTACCGGATCCTTGACTGAGAAGCCCAGTTCCCGCTCGAGTTGCGATCGCGTCAGAAGCCGCGAATGGTAGATTTGGTCCAGTCCCGGAGCGCCGAAAGCGAAGACCGTCGCCGGTGATTCCCCCATCTGAATGATCCGGCGGCGATAAACCTCGGTTGCGGCGAAATGAAGGGAAGACATTTTTGTAATTGCATGTCGGACCGCTTCATCGAGGGCGCCTTCGCTGCGTTCACCTCCGTGAACGTGCGCAATTGGAATTCTCAGCATCAACGCGGCAATTGCAGGTGCAAGCAATTCGAATCTGTCACCGAGCAGCACCATTAGGTCCGGCCGGAGTTCCGATAGCACCTCAGCGAATTTGCCTAACCCACGCCCCACCGACTCCACATTCGCAAGTCCGCTACTTCCTGTAAGGCCGATGTCGATCCGCCGGTCAATTTTGACGCCGTCAGCTTCAATCTCCCGTACGGTGAATCCAAACTCCTGAGCCAAATGCGTGCCGGAAACAATCAACTGGAGCCTGAGCCTGGCATCGGCGCGGATGCAATCGATGAGATTTCGCAGCAGCCCGTATTCGGCTCGGCTGGTTGTGACGACACAGATTTTTCGGCGGCTCACGTTTGGGCCTGGCTTTCCTGCGCTTCAATTTCGGGGCAGATCGCTCCGAGGGAGAGTGGTACAGAACGCCCCTGAAGATTCTACTAAAACCGATGTCAGAGGCTCGGGCTCGCGCCAGATGCGATCTCTCCCCATCTGCGCCATGATCCGGCCGATTCCCGTCGCCGTCGTGCCATACCGCTTGATCTGCGCTGCCATTTCTTCTTGTTTAGACTCAGAAAACGCAAACCTGTACGTGACGGGCTGACTAAGTTTGAATTCGGAAATCGGCGTAGAAAGCGGACTGCGCAACCAGCCCGCAATATCGTAGTTCATCAAAACACAGGGATTGCTTTCATTCCGGTCAACTCCCCAGATATTGTGGACCCGACCTGAGCAATACGCTCGAATTTCCTTCAGGCTCTCCGCCAGCGCCGCATCATTCGGCAATCGATCGGCAAAGATCTTACCAGCTGTGCGAAAGACGTAGTCTACCCATTCATCCATGACTGCCAGACTCCTGGCAGTATGGGTCTGAATGAGGTTGATCCCGATTTCCCCGTTCAGTAACTTTTCGTAATTGTCTCCTGTGTAGATGAACTGACGAAGTTTCTCTTCGGAATCCCACAACTCGTCTCGCGTGAGCCTGACAAACGAATCAACGACCTCTTTGACCCGTGGCGGAGCCGTTTCCCGGTCCGCGACGAGCTTCTGAAGTAGATCCATGATCCTAACCTTGTTTTGCCGCATCAGTCTTAACAGAGCATTGAAGCCGCCGCCGTTGTACACCACGGCAACCATAAGGTGCAGCTTCCTGGCGTTCTGGTAGTCTTCGAATGACATGGTGTTTGTCGAACTGACGACCTCCTCAATCTCGACAGCAATACGTCCGTCTCCGAGCTTCGCAAAGTCACGAGGCAAGATGCGAAAATGGGAGCCGATGTTGTGGGTCGCCCGGCTGAAGGCCGTGTTGAGTTGGGTGCCGTTGAGCAACATGCATGTGTAAACTTCAACGACGTTAATACCTGATTCGAGAACCTGGGAGATCGAGTTGACGTGCCGCTCATAAGAGTCCCCCGGCAGGCCGAGAATGAGCTCGGAAAACGTGGGCACGCCGAATTCCTCATAGACACTGGCCAACGACATCATCTGCGATGTGCTGATGTTGTCGCGATGGATCTCTTTCAGAACCACGGGATCCATGGATTGGACTGACATCCACATCGACATCGACCCTTTTAGTTTTCGAAGCGCCTGGGCAATGCGCTCCTTCTTGTTCTTCCCTGTTGAGGCAAAGATGGAGCGCGGCCAGTTTTGCCTTTCTTGAATTTTGGCAATATGTTCGACAATTTCGTAGTCCCGTTCGTACATGGCGAAATTGGGGTCCGCGAAGGTCAGGTTCGAGATGAGAATGGGCGCTTTTCGCACGGCCGCGGCGACGTAGTCCAGCTCTTCCTTTACGCGCTCGGTGCTGAAGAAGTTCACCTTTGAGATCAGCTGGTTGCCCTCATGGCAGAATGAGCAGGAGAAAGGGCATCCTCGATTGGTTTCCAGCATAGGCGAAAGCTTACCGTCGAAGAACTTGTCCATGAATCCGGCCAGATAGGGAGACGGAATTTCGTCGAGCATGCGCCGCCGAGGGAGCATGATCCCTTTCACGACTTCTGAATTGCTGATCCGATGAATGAAGCCGTCGATCGGCGCTTCTTGCATCCGTTCGCGGTCGAGCCCAGTCTCCATGGCGCGCCTCACGAGAGCGGAGAACGCTTCTTCTCCCTCCAGATAGGCGTAGAAGTCGATAAGGCCATTGCGCTTGACGAATTGTTCGCGGCCCTCGTCTTCCAACGGGATATTCGGGCCTCCCATGACGCGGATTGTCTTTGGGGAAAGAGCCCGGGTCATTCGGAAGAACTCCAGACCCAGGTTGAAGTTCCACGGGTAGTTACTCATCCCGAGGATATCTGGCGGCGCATCCCGGATAGCCTGTTCCAAATCGTCAACGTACTTGAAAATCTTTATGTCGATTTCGGAGCCAAAGGTTTTCGCGGCATAGGCCGCAATAAACCCTACGTTGAGCGGAAAGGCGTCGGTCGCGATGGACAGAGTGGTATAAGTGAGGTCGCCTAGATAGATCTTCAGCGGCCTGCTTGTTCCCGAGTGGTTTGTGTGGGTCATAGTTGCCTTCATGCTGTGACGGCGTTGCCGGGGAGACCATCACAGAGAATTTCGAGTTGAGATGCTCGTATCGGGTGTAAAAACTCGATCGGCGCACTGCGGTATCCTGGTGCGATCATCCGTCGTATGCGTCAATGAGTAAGTGATGTCACGCGAGATCGTTCCATTGAATGACTTCATCTTCTTTAACGTCGGTCCGGAGAGTGTGCCCGACCAAGACCTGAAGAAACTTTGGAGAAATGCCCGTGCCGGGGCGCTTGATGGTAATGTCTTCGGCACGGAGTCGGTGCCCCGCGGACAAGTTGCGCGCTGCGATCAGGCTCTTTCGCGCAACGGAGATGTTAGGAATTTCACATGGCGCCGGAACCTTGACGCCGTTGCCCAGTGCCGATTCGACATTCCGGATGGCTGTGACCATCCGCTTGAGCTCGGCCGGTTCAAGCGACGCAGCATGGTCGGGACCCGGAAGCGAGCGATCAATCGTGAAATGTTTCTCGATCACTTGTGCGCCCATAGCGACAGCGGCGACGGCAATCTCGATGCCCTCTGTGTGGTCAGAATAGCCCACTGGTAGGCCGAAGGCTGCGCGCAGTGTTTGCATTGCTCGGAGGTTAATCTCGCTATAAGGCGCCGGATACTCTGTGACGCAGTGCAAGAGCGTAATGGGCGCAGTTCCCTTGGCCTGAAGCGCGAGAACAGCTTCCTCGACTTCTCCCAGCGTCGACATGCCGGTGGATAGAATGACTGGCCGGCCTTTGCTTGCAATGTGCCGAAGAAGGGGAAGATTGGTCACTTCCCCCGAGGGCACCTTGAATTGCGAGACGCCAAGTGCGTCAAGAAGATCGACGCTTTCTTCATCGAACGGGCTCGACAGAAACTCAATGTCGATTTGCCGACAGCGATCGATGAGTCGGCGGTGGGCCTCGGCATTCAACTCCAAGCGCTGCAGCATCTCGAAGTGAGATTCTGCGTTACCCGTTTGCCGTTCCTGATACTGCGCCTTTGCGGCTGAACGGGAGGCGATGCGATCGGCACGAAAGGTTTGAAACTTGACCGCATCGGCGCCACAGTCTTTGGCTGCTTCGACAAGCTGCAAGGCGAGATCCACCGATCCGTTGTGATTTACGCCAGCTTCAGCAATGATGTATACGCGAGCCATGAAATTACGATTTGATGAGGCGAGCCGGGCAGCCAACATAAACACCCGGTTCGCTCAGATCCCTTGTTACGGTGGCGCCTGCCCCAATGAGGCAACCAGATCCGACAGTCTTCCCTTCAATAACCGTTGCACCCGCTCCGATCATCGAAAAACGCCCGATGGTCACTCCTCCTGAGATGGTAGCTCCCGAAGCGACATGCACCCAATCACCCAAGGTGACATCGTGCTCGACCGTACTGTTGGTGTTGACGATGGCGCCCCGACCGATGCTCGCGCCGCTGTTAATAATTGCGCCGTCCATCACCACGGCACTTTCGCCAAGTGAAACCGCCTCGTTAACGACGGCATTTGGGGAGACGATTGATGGGAAGGAAATGGAAAGAGCACGCAGTTTTTCCCATAATGAGAAGCGAAAATTCCCCAGCCCTACCTGACCGACGGCGAGAACGGCAGTAAGATTCTTGTGTTGGTCCGCTAATTCGGCTAGGTCCCCATCAAGACCGAGAAACGGGACTCCCATCAGATCGCCTCTATTTTCCAAGGCCGTGTAACCGAGAATATCGAAGCGATCTAGCTTGCGAAGAATACTGACAATGACCTTGGCATGGCCGCCAGCGCCGATTAACACAATGGGATTCATGGCAGACTCAATAGTTAGCGGTTCAATTCAGCGACACATGTAAGTGCTGGCGCAGAAATGAGGGCAAGTCACTCGCCTGATCAGCGCGCATCTTTGCAACATTTCGGATCCGATCGCGCAAAGTCTCGCCTTGCTCCAAATAAGACTGAGCCAGAGCCAAGATTTCGCCGATTTCTGCATTGCTGGGAAGCGCGTCGAATTCCTGATTCGCCTCATAATTGAGCACCTCGGGCAGGCTACTCATCTTGTGAGCATGAGATCCAAGGAAAATGCAAGGAGTTCCGCCAAGCGAAGCAAGAATCGACGGATGGTAGCGGCCAGAGATGAAAAGCCGAGCATTGGCCAGAACGGCACCGCACAGAAGGATCGGCGCATTCGAAGGCACGATGCCGACCTGCATTTTTGCAGCAACTCGTTGCAAGAACGAATCCGGCAGATCGCATTCCATGAGATAAGTGCGCAGCCCAAGTTTGCCGGCGGCATCGACCAGGCGTCCATAGCATTCCACAGCCTTGTCGGGATACCAGGAAGCCAGTGCCCCTCCACCAATACAGATGTATGGTTGAGAAAAGTCGAGTTTTCCCCAGTACTCCGCCTTCTCGGGATGCGGCAAAATGAAATCGCCGTCCTTTGGCAGCCAGCAGCCCGGCCCCTCGTAACGGGAAAACCAGGAGAAGAGTGAATCGGGGATGAAGCTGGCATTTGCCTGTGGAATTTCCGCATTGATGTAGCGGAGGGACTCGTAGTCGCGTAACGCCACTGCCTCGCAGCGAGCAAAGAGACTCCGCGCCTTGTCCAGGGTCTCGCTATTTCTCCCTGTTACCGGACAGTCCGAGATCATTGAATTGACGAGGAACACGGGTTTTCCCAATCTCAGGCCCAATTCAACCATCGCGAGAAGGAAGAGAGTTGAGCGACGGGGCGGGGTGGAAAAGATGATATCGCCGTCTCCGTCAACCACGAAAACGTCAGCTGCCATGGCTTCTTCATAAATACGACTCAGAGCAGGATAACGATGTTTTTCCGTGAGTAGGTTGTCGACGCTGATTTTGGGATCTTTGGAAATGAAATCATGCGCGCCCCACAACTGTTCCAGCTTAATGTACCAACTGACGAGCGGCCTCTTGCGCCTTTCCAGAAGATAGCGGAAATGCCGGTAGAATCTGGAAGGCATCAGGGTGTGGACATATCCTGCCTCAGCTACAGACAAGTCGAAAAAATCGCCGGTAATACAACCGCCGATTTCAAACGGTCCAGAGAGGGTGTTGCGAAGTGCAATGCTGGCGCCACGCCCCAAGTTGAAGCTTGTCCGGTTGTCTCCGACGAAGAACAACTTCATTTTCGATTGATTGCTGGACACAACCTACCGTTCGCTCCAGCGCTGCGGTTTCCGCACAACCCTCACCTCATACCGGTTTCAGAGCCCGAAAGGGTTCACACCAACCCCTGCTTCGTACTCTGGATGAACTTGTCGTTTCAGGGCAACGGCGGCAACGGTTCCATCGGGAAGCATCCAGTCATATGGCACCACAACGGGCGTAGAGTGGCGAACATGTTTCAGGAACTCCCCTTGATAGCCGTAGTCCGCGAGATCTCCACTCACATCGAAGTGCGCGACTTCCTGGTAGGGAACAATCATTTCACCTGGGTCTGCGCCCTGGATCCTCATCTTCACCGTGTAACTTTGTGGCAACAGGGGAATCGAACGAAATAAGCACGATATTTTGCCGGCGCCTGCCAGGCAGTCGGGCCTATGTCCATCGAGAAGCATATTAGCGGTAAAGCAGGAACCGCTAATTCCGACAATTCCCAGCGCGACAATGGGTCTTGAAATGAGCTGATCGGCTTCGTAGGAGATTTCCACGATGAGATCCTCGCCGGGCTGAAACTCCCTGGCTTCGATGCCGCGGCTATTTTTCAGTTTGACCTGGATGATCTTCAAACCATATGCCGCATTCATCCAGGAAAACTTGGTCTCGCCGGAAGCGCTTTCGAAATACGCGCCCGTAACCTCCTCCACAGTGCCGTCTTGATGGACCTGACCATCCTTGATCCAGACTCCCCGTTGACAGAGATTGCGAATAGCTTGCAGGTTATGGCTTACAAATAGAACCGTCCTACCGCTCTCAGCGAAGTCTCCCATCTTGCCAAGACACTTTTTCTGGAATGCGGAATCTCCGACAGCAAGCACTTCATCAACGATCAAAATCTCGGGATTCAGGTGGGCCGCCACGGCAAAGGCCAAGCGAACGTACATACCAGAAGAATATCGCTTGACTGGAGTGTCGAGAAAGTCCTCAATCTCGGAGAACTCGACGATCTCATCGAATTTTTGCCTGATCTCAGCGCGCGTCATCCCCAAAATCGCGCCATTGAGAAAGATGTTCTCGCGCCCTGTGAGCTCATGGTGAAACCCTGTACCGACCTCGAGCAGGCTCGCAGTCCTGCCATTGATACGAAATCGGCCTTCAGTCGGAACCGTGATCCGGCTGAGAAGTTTAAGGAGCGTACTCTTTCCAGCTCCGTTCTTCCCGATAATCCCAACAACCTCACCCTGGTTGACGTTCAGGGTCACATTCCTGAGCGCCCAAAAGTCCACCTGTTTCAGTTTCGATTCTCGACGTGATCTCAGCCAGGCGCCAGGTGCCCGAATTGCGCCCTCAAGAGCATGACGCATTCCGTCAACATCGGCTTTCTGCTGACCGATTGTGTATCGTTTGCCGAGACCTTCGATGACGATAGCAGCCTGGGACATGACTCGATTCGCGGAAACCAGCACGGGCTCAGTTAGGAAATCAGCGCGAGCTCAGTTAAATGACATCAGCAAACGTGAGTTCGGTCTTGCGAAAGTACAGAACTCCCGAGACGAGAATCGCGGCGACCTCAAGAATCGACAACGTGAGCGCCGGAAGATACATTTTATTCTGGGCGCCGAGCAGTGACCAGCGAAACCCGTCAATGATGCCGACCATCGGGTTGAGTGAATACAGAAGCCGGAAACGAACGGGGACAACGCTGCTTTGATAACCTACGGGCGAGAGATAGAGGCCAAACTGCACGACAAAGGGAACGATAATCCGAAAATCTCGATATCTCACCATCAGGGCAGCGATCCAGAAGCCAACTCCAAGGGACGCACAGAACGCCAGCAGAACAAAGAACGGAAGAAAAACGGCCTCCACAGGAGGAATAAGTCTGTACCAAACCATCAGCGCGACCAGAAAGGCAGAAGAAATAAGGAAGTCAACAAAACTCGTGATGATCGAGCTGGCCGCCAGGATAAGGCGCGGAAAATAGATTTTCGCGATCAGACTGGAATTCGAGACCAGGCTGTTTCCGCTGTCGGAAATGGCTGTCGAGAAGAATTGCCACGGAAGCATACCGCAAAGAACCAACAGCGGATAGGGCAACCCTCCGGACGGCATTTTGCCCAGCTTCCCGAAGACTAGCGTCAATATAAGCACTGTCAAAAGCGGCCGAAGTAGCGACCAGCTTACACCCACGACTGTTTGCTTGTACCGTACCAGAAGGTCGCGCCAGCCAAGAAAGAAGAACAGTTCGCGATAGCGCCAGATATCCTTCCAGTATTGCCCTTCTGTGCGCCCAGCTTCCACCAGCAGCTCTGTCATGGTTGGCTCATGCCCCGGTCTATAGACTGCACTGATCGGCTCGGCCGGTGGATTCTGCCTGGAAAGGTCATAATGTTTGGATTTGCGCAGGTCGTTCGACCCTGGATTCGCAGCGGATAACTCGGGAAGATACCAACCATTTTTATCTCGTCAAGAAACATATGCAGTTTCAAACAAACGTGCAGAAGTCAAACGCCGCAAGGTTCCCCGGCGAAGTGAACTCTCAGCCACTGTTCAAACACCATTAAGCTGAAAAGTATCTTGTGGTAGTCATTTTGGCCCGCCTGATGCTGCTGGAAGAGCCGCTGAACCGCTGAGGGCCGCAGATACTGATACATCAGCGACTCTGAATCCATCAACGTCTCTTTCATCTTGTTGCTCACACTGCCACGGAACCATTCGTCCACCACATTCACATTGAAGCCACGCTTCTTCCTTCTTAGAATCTCCGCAGGCAGAAGTTCTTTGCACACCTGACGGTGAGCCCATTTTTGATTTCCGCCGCGCACCTTAAAGCGTGCAGGCAATCTTTCAACGTACTCAACGATTTCCTTATCGAGATAAGGTACTCGAGCCTCAAGGCCGTGGGCCATTGAAAGCTTGTCACCAAACATCAGAAGTTCATCGGGAAGAGTCGATCTCATTTCGAGAAACTGAAATCCACCCAGATCATCGGTCTCGCTAGAGAGTTCAAGGAGGTCCCTCCAGCATTCAAGCAGCGCATCGCCGGCATCCCCATTTAACACTCCGTCCTGAAAGAGTGCGTTCACTTCGTCACCTGGCAGAAGTGAAAGCACCTCCTTATATCGCTGTGCGCGGTCCGCGATGCTCAGGGAGTGGATACCTCGTTTCAACATTTCGTTTCGTGGTAGCGCAGTAATCGCCTTCTCAAGCGGGGCGCGCATCCAGCCGGGAACGGTTTCCCAGTACGAAGCGTAGCGGACTCCGAGGTGGCGGCGGTAGCCGGCAAATAATTCATCGGGGCCTTGTCCGATCAGCACGACCTTCACATCCTGGCGAGCCCGCTTGCATACGAAATACATCGGCACAATGGACGACGAGGCAATCGGTTCCTCCAGTTGGGCGACAATCGCCGGAAAGGCTTCTTCGAACATCGCCCTGTTGAGCAGCACAGATGTGTGCTGCGATGAAAAACGCGATGCTGTTTTTTCCGCATCGGCCAGTTCATCGTCGGCATAGCCGGTACCATAGCCGACGGTGTAGGTTCTCCAGGAACTGCCGTAAAGGTTCATTAAAGCAAGCAGGAGACCGGAATCGACGCCACCGCTCAGCAAAAGCCCCACAGGAACGTCGCTGAGGAGATGTCTTTTCATCGACTGCTTGTAAAGCTCGACCAGATCCTCCCGGACTTGGTCGTCCGATTTTGGCGGTGAAAATGAGGTCGGACGATAGTTGTACCACTGGCGCACTTGGGCGGCACCGTTTTCGCAAACGAGCATCGTGCCCGGGGCCAGCTTTCGCACTCCGCGAAAAATCGTATGTGGTGATGGAGTAAACCGATATCGAAGAAACAGACTTAGAGAATCCGGATCCGGCTCAGGGCGTTCCTCGGAACTCGCCAATACGGCACGGACCTCAGAGCCAAAGTAAAGACGCTTTGCGGTTAAGCGGTAGTAAATCAGTTTGATGCCGAATGGATCGCGAGCCAGGACCAGCCTTTTTTTTCGAACATCCCAGATTGCCAAGCCGAACATGCCGTTCAAATGGTTCAGTACATCGTCGCCCCACTGCTTATATCCGTGCACGATGACTTCCGTATCAGATTTCGTATGAAATTTGTGGCCAAAGGCTTCGAGTTCGCGCTTGAGTTCGGGGAAATTGTAAATCTCGCCGTTGAAGACGACCCAGACAGATTCTTCTCCATCGGACATTGGCTGATGTCCGCCGGCAAGGTCTATGATGGAGAGCCGCCGAAAGCCAAACCCGACGGAGCCGCTAACGAAGTAGCCTTCATCGTCAGGACCGCGGTGGACGATGCTGCTCGCCATCCGCTCGATGTCCTGGCGAAGCACTGGGGCATCATCTCCGAAGTTGAACTGGCCGCATATTCCGCACATGGTGATTCCTGATCGTCAGTTTCCGGTTTTGGCGCTCGAGCTTTGCGCGTCTCTGTAAAGAAGGAAGCACAGGCTCCTGAACATTTGCGACTGTGCCCAGCGGTGCATCGGCGTATTGTCCCAGCCAATGAGTAGCTTTCGGCTCCGGAAAGACCCGTCCGGCTTTTGCCACGCAGAGAAGTTCGTCAGACGGGAAAGAATCAAATCCAGCGCAGAGAAGCGCCCCTTCAGCAACACCGCCAGATTGATGCACTCAGCGTAATCGTAAAGTTCATTTCGATAGACCGTGAGTCGCGGTCTGCGAGAAAAGGGCTTTGGTAATCCTTCGGCGTCGAAGAGATTCTGAATGTAGTAGTGAACGCCGCGCTCTATGGCCAAGGTGCACTCGCGGTTTCCAGTCAGGGCCTCAATTTTCGCAAGTGCTTTGAGTACAAAGCACGTGTGAAAGTGATCGACAAAATCTCTTTTCCCGTCCGTGGAGTAGTACCAGGAGCCGTCGGAATTCTGGGATTCGAGAACGAAATTCAGATTCCGGTCCGCTACGGATTGGTACATTTGTTCTGAAAAATCCATCGCAGCCTGCGTCAGGAGAAAAGCTCGATACGCGCTGGCATTGATTACGCCCCCTGGGTCATCAGGATCTGGTGTGTACGAACAGCTGGATGCCAAATCCGAGGTACGTATATCGTGATAATCAAGAAATGCATGCTCGGCAATCGAGCGCATGATTTCCCGCCATTTCAGATCTCCGTCTATCCGAAAGACTTCCCTAAATGCCTCGTATGCATAAGGAAGGGTGGTAATCATCGGCGTACCCGCGTGCATGGTTCCGTTGCGCGTTTCCCAACTGAATGGGTACCCCCAACAATATCGCTCGAATCCAGCGGAGCGCGTTTCTTTCAGGACATGAAGGAAGTCTACGGCACGCCGGTAGTATTGGTCATCGTTGAGAACGTTCGCAAGGAACGCAAAGCCCATTGCATAATGAGCGTCTGCAATGGGGAAACGCTGTTTCTTATAGAAGAAGCGGCGTGCCGAAGGCACAAAGGCTTCCGCGAAGATCATCGGTGCCACGGCGACCGTTCCGAGAAGCGGCTTCCGGTAATACAGCGCCTTCGCGCCTCGTCCTAGGTCGCCTGCAAAAAAGCTTTGATGATCGTAGGAAGTCTCGCCATATTGGTCGAGCCACTTTACAAAACGCAGGACTCCGGATTCAATTGCGGCAATCTCGGGCCGTGACATCGCAGGGGTTTCTATTGTGACTGCAGTCATATTGTTCACTTACTGATTTGCTAACTTTCCTTAGGCTGAAAACTGTCGACGTGTCCAGATTTGAGCATTGACTTAAGAATCGTCCGAAGCTTCTGCATCTGTTCCTTGCGGTGAAACCGCATCAGTTCGTCAGACACCGGACGTTTCTGACGGGATATGAATGCCCATATGTATCCCAGACCGAACGCGGCGCCATCGACCAAATATGGCGGTTTGGTCATCCGGTAGGCGACGCGAAACATCTCCCAAACAGGATGCCCGCCAAGATAGTAATCTTTCTCGCCATATGAAAAGCTTGATGCAAATCGGCCACGCTCCGCTGTTCCAAGTTTGCGGTGATGGAAGAACGACTTCTCACGAAATGAACGTGTTTTCCATCCGATCATGCGCGCATGCGTGACAGCCATCCAGTCGATACCACCGGCCTTATTTGGCTTATAGCCACCGATCTCATCGAAACACTGACGACGAAACATCTGACACTGGCCGGAGACATATGTATGACCCTCAAAACTGTCTGTTCCCGAGCTATAACCGCCATCCTCGCGGAAAATTGTTCCAGCAACGCCGAGTTCCGGATCCTTGACAAACTGGTTCATCAAGAACTCAAAATGATCCGCATCGAGCGAAACGTCCGCGTCGAGATTACCGATCACGACGTAATCCAGGTCACTTACTCTCTCCCGCCCAGCATTGAATGCGTTTACCTTCGCAGCGAAGTGCCGCTCTTTGCGCACGGGAAGGTCAACTAAGGTTATCCACGGATGATCGGCCAGGTAAGAACGCACCTTTTCTGAAGTGGCGTCAGTCGAACCGTCGTTGACAATGACCCAGCGTTGCGGTAGAACCGTCTGCTTAATCACCGATTCGAGCGTTTTCTCAATGAACGCCTCTTCGTTTCTTGCAGGAGTAATCAGAACATAAGGACAAGCAGTATTCATTTCGTATCAACAATCTCCTTTTGAAGGGCAATTTCCAAAGGTTGCAACGCCGGCGGCCGCGGTTCGGTTATCGCCGACGAATTGCTCCCGTAAATTGAATCCCGATCGTTGGCTAGAGCTTCCTCGTACTGTCCTTCAGGCTCATACACAATGACATGGCTGCCCAGGGTTGAGAAGGAAAATGGAACGCAAAGAAGCTTCTTCAATCTCGTCCGCAGCTCTTCGCGCCGCTCTGGATTCACGTAAAACAACATGAAGCCTCCGCCGCCTGCGCCCAGCAGCTTGCCTCCTATTGCGCCCGCGCTGAGTCCCGCCTCGTAGATCTCATCTATCTCACTGCTTGAGATTTTCTGTGTGAGCGATCGTTTGATCTGCCAACCGGTGTGCAGCAACCTTCCGAATTCTTCCAGGGGCCGATTACCGTCTGCAAGGATCGCTTCCCCTTCATCCACCAATTCGAGCATCGTTTCCAATTCCCGCTTCTTATGTGGGGTAACTCTTAGCTGCTCCTGAGCGATTTCCGAGGCAGTTCGCGAGAATCCAGTGAAATAGAGCGCCAAATGCTGTTCGAGGTCGGCGAGCCTGCTTGGAGAGGCCACGATTCGTCTCACGTCGATAGCTCCGTCGCTGCCGAAATCGATACGATTCAAACCTCCGTAAGCTGCACTCACTTGGTCCTGTGCGCCCACTGCTTCCTGAAGCAGATCCCGCTCGATATGGATTGCTTCCTTTGCCAAGGTGCGCTTGTCACGCATCTGATTCTTCAGTGCATAAAGCGCGAGCAAGAGCCCAACCGTAAACGCGGAGCTGGTACCCAGTCCAGTACGCGCGGGCAAATCTGCAACGTGATGTATCTCGACCCCTTCGGTAATGTTGAGAAACTGCAGGCAGGCTCGTACAGACGGATGTTCAATCGCGTCATTCCTTCCTACATTTTCCACCTTCGAATAGGAGATTCGGCTGTGATACTCGAAAAAGGGTGGCAAATGCCGGCAGCTTAAATAACAAGACTTATCGATCGTCGTTGAAAGAACGGACCCTCCGTGTTCACGGTACCAGATAGGATAGTCGGTCCC
>Ga0181537_10001958_pt1 | contig 18534 bp, 13 predicted proteins | sample PEATcosm2014_Bin_39_FD_119765 | JGI IMG/M metagenome (GOLD analysis project Ga0181537, IMG submission 119765) | Peatland microbial communities from MTU Mesocosm Facility, Houghton, MI, USA - PEATcosm2014_Bin23_10_metaG | ecosystem: Environmental > Terrestrial > Soil > Wetlands > Peat | place... | reverse complement strand
GGCAGGACCAGCGAGGGAGACCAGAGCGCGTACCTCGCCGGAGACTCCGAGCGCCTGCCACTTGACGTAGGCTCCGAAGCCGGGCAGGAAGACGGGCATTTCGGCGGGGAGTCCGCGGCGCTTGACCTCAGCGAAGTGACCCATCTCATGAAGCAGAATCATGACTGCAAAACCGATGCCGAACCAGGCTCCGTAGAGCGCCCAGTAGAGGCCGAGGAAGGCAGCAAAGCTGAAGAGAAATTTGAGCTTGAAGATGGCAAAGAAGAATGTTTTTCCCTTGGCGAGAAGCAACGCAATCGGCGCGAGCGGGCCGAGACGCTTGGCCCAAGGGTTGGGCTTGGACTGAGATTGAGGGACGGACGGAGGTTGCTCCAGATAACGCGCGTGGTCCGCGATCCAGAGCGCCTGCTTGGATTCGGGCGGCAGGAGTTGCAACGCTTCGAGCCACACCTTGCGCGCGTTCGCCATGTCATGATCACGCTCGAATGTGAGCGCCTGCGTACGCAAGGCTTCCACCTGTTCGGAGTGAACGAGCGCGTGACACTGCGGACAGAGTTTATCCTCCGTTTGGAGCGGGGCAAGGCAGCGGCTGCAATTCAACGGCACTCCGATTTGTTCGCGTTGGTACGGTCCCTCGACGGCTGGCAATCGCGCAGTGATTTTCAATTCCCCGAAGGGTTAGTTCATCCCGCAGCCACCACCTCCGCCGCAAGAGCCGGGAGGCATACCGCAAGGCATTTTAGGAGCGGAGCCGGAGGATTTGTCCGTGCCATGCGCTGCGAAGGTGGAGAGCTGCTGTTCCAGTTCGGTGCCCTTGCAGGCGGGACATTCAGACTGTTTCCCACCGTAGACGATGGCTTCGAACTTCTTCCCACAACCTTTACAAACGTATTCGAATATTGGCATCTAAAGACCTCCGCAGGCGCCGCGAGCATGGTCTGAACCAACCTCTGCGACGAAACTGATACATTCATTATACGGGGTCCTCGAGGCCCACAAAGGCTTATGTCAAGCACGGAAATTGTTTCGCAAACCCCGGATTCCTCGCGCATCGTCAATGACTTTGTGCCACGCCGATGGCTGCGTGGCGGCCATGCCCAAACCATTGCCGGTAACTTTATGAACCGAACGAACAGCCTGCCGGACCCGGAAGAGCGGCTGTTTGAGATTGAAGAAGACGTGCAGATTCTCTGCCACTGCCACTGGCAGAAAGAGCGGGAGAAGCAGTTGACGCTGATGCTTGTGCACGGGTTGGAAGGTTCAAGCAAATCCGGATATGTGATCGGTACCAGCAATCGCGCCTGGGAAAAAGGCTGGAACGTGGTGCGGATGAACATCCGAGGATGCGGCGGCACGGAGGCTTTGTCCTCAACGCTTTACCACTCCGGCCTGTCGCAAGATGTTGAGAAACTGGTGCAGCAGATGATCTTGCGCGATGGGCTGCAACGAGTGGCGCTGGTGGGCTTCTCCATGGGCGGCAACCAGGTGCTGCGCGCATTGGGGCGCTGGGGAAAGAACACGCCCCCACAGTTGATTGGCGCGGCAACGGTTTCGCCCGCGTGTGATTTATCCATCTCCTCTGATCGAATCCACGAGGCGGCAAATTCGATTTACGAGTGGTGGTTCCTCGTCTCACTGCGGAAGAGCTTTCGGCGCAAAGCCGAACTATGGCCGGGGAAATACGACACATCGCTGCTCCGCCATGTGCACTCGGTGCGCGATTTCGACGAGCACATTACGGCACGTTACATGGGCTTTACCGGAGCAGCCGACTACTACGACAAGGCCAGTTCGTCTCATGTGCTGGAGCAAATCACGGTGCCGACGCTGGTGATCCATGCAGACGACGATCCGTTCGTGGTGATCTCGGCGGAGAGCCAGCGCAAGTTGGAACAAAATCCGATGATCACGTTTCTTCACACCAGGCATGGTGGCCACTGCGCATTCATCGGCGAGCCCGGTGCAGAGGCCGGCGATGGACGTTGGGCGGAGCGCAAAGTTGTGGAGTTCCTGGCGAACATTAAAGCCGCAGGAGCGCGCTGAGATGGACGCGGATTACAGCATAGAGCTTGGGCCCGATGCCCCGGCCTTGGAGCTACCATGGCAAGACCCAGACGGCCAGCTTGCATACATTGACCTTCGCAGTAAGGCCGAGGGGATTGAACAGATACCCGAGGCGCGGCAGTTCCCCGCCTTGCGAAAACTCTTGGTTGAAGTGAACTCGCTACAGAGCGCATGGCAGACGGCGAAATGCGACGTGTGGACGGAAGCGGTGGATGCCGCGGAAAATCTGTATGGCGCAAAATTTTCCCTGAGCTGCTACGTGGACCTGGTGCTGTCCGCGACGTGGAAAGCGCTACGCGATAGTCTGGAGTTGCACGAACAGATGGCGAGGCAGATCGCACAAGCTCTCGAGGCGGATGATTCGCTGGACGCTAGCGCCGAGATTGTGGTGCGGCGGTGTTACTTTCATCGCGAGATTGCCCCTGATGAAGAGCCGTCGATGGATGATTCAGACGCGGGCTATTGCTTGACGCTCTACCTCAGCGGGTTTGGAACCTGCACGGAAGATGCTGGCGCACGCTGGGCCGAAGCGATGGAGTTGGCAACTGGATGCCTGCTGCACTTGCAGCCGCAGTAAGAACGCGCGAAATGCTTCGATCTCAGCTAAAATAGAAGAGAGCGCCAGCTCAAACGAAGTGGGAGCGTAGCTCAGTTGGATAGAGCATCTGCCTTCTAAGCAGAGGGTCGCAGGTTCGAGTCCTGCCGCTCCTACCATTTAGATTCAATCACATTGGCTTCGACGGGCGGGCGGATTCTGGTTGTCCGACTCAGGCGCTTTGACTTTCGCTGGTTGTTGGTCGTGCGGATTTCTTCTCCCTGTACATAGCCTCGTCGGCGCGCTGGACTACGCTGGCGCAGGAGTCTTCAAGCGTTGATTCCACAACTCCGATTGAGGCGCTGAGTTCGACCTTCACCTTGGAAGCCTGCAGGTCGAGATCATATTCTCCGCAGACCCATTGCTTGAGGCGTTGCGCTCGAAATTCTGAATCGCTCAGCGGCGAGTCCGCGATGATAAGGAATTCATCCCCACCCCAACGACCCACCAGGTCGTCAGAATGAGAGAATGCGCCTACCTCGTGGGCAAACTGTTTCAGCAGGTCGTCCCCGGCGGCGTGTCCGTATGTGTCATTGATCTGCTTAAAACCGTTCAGGTCAATCATGATCAGGCAGAAGATCTTGCGTTCTCTAATCCTGCGCTCGATTTGTCCTTCGATATTCAAGCGATTGCGGATTCCGGTTAGACAATCACGGGACGCAAGCCTCTCCGCTTCTTCCAACCGTGCCTCGTAAGAGGACACCTGTGCCCGTAGTTGCGTCATGGATTCTTTGCCGTCTGCGGCCATCTTTGCCGTAGAGTTTTTGAGGGCCGCGGCACTCTTCAAGACCATGGAACGCACCAACGAGATGTCGTCGAGGTGAGAGATACTGTTCAGTTGCTGGGTGATCTCAATGAACTTTCCGGCATAGCGCTGATCGCGTTCGCAAACGTCTTCTCCGGTTTTGGCCAGCACCAATAGAATCTCCCGAACTTCATTAGCAGTCTTGTTCAGGTGCTGCACTGTCTGATTCGACCAGATATGCAGTTGCTTTTCGATGTCGATCCCACTTTCTTCAAGAGAATGGGGATTGAGACCCGGTGTGAAGGTATTTCCAACCTTGATCAAATATGCCTGCAGCTCACGGCCACTCGCGGGACATGCCGTGGCTGCGTATTGGGCCATGGCGAGTACCGTTGAGCGATAGGCTTTCAGCGCTGCAGCCAGAAGGCCTGGGGGCATCGAGAGCTGCCTCTTGCTATCATCGGCTGACATATCAAGGTATTTCTTGATGGAGATCATTCAGCATTCACCAGAGCGGTCGGACTATTTCCCTAATATCGGCAGGTTGTGCCCGCGACATCAGTGCTGAACGTGCATCCGAAAAATAATTCGTCTGATGGTTGGGTCAGGCTTCCTTGCCCTTCCAGATATTCCCCGCGATGGCGATGGTGACCAGTTGCACGCAGACGATCAGGGCTACGCACGCCTTCCACTGACCAAAGCGCCATAGCATTCCGGGCAGGACTCCAGCAACGCTACCTCCGATGTAGTAGAACATCACGTAAAGCCCTGCCGCAGAGGCACGGCCGCCCGACTGTGCTTCACGCTGGATGTAGCTTGTAGAGGCCGACTGGCAGATGAAGACTCCCGAGGAGCACAGGACCAGTCCGACGAGGATCACCAACAGATTAGGCACCAGAGTCAGAAGAACTCCAGCAATGCCGGCTGCCACCGAGCCGATTAGCGCGACCCGCGAACCTACCCTGGAGATCCAGACACCCCCGAGGGGGGTGATGATGAGGCCCACCAGATACACCATGAAAAGCGCACTCAACTCCGCGGGAGAGAGACCGAAAGGAGGAGCGGCGAGGTAGAAAGTGATGTAGGTGAAGGTCGCCACCAGCGTGAAGAGCACGTTGAATCCGACGGCGTAAGTTGCCAGTAGTTGCGGATTGCGAAGATGGCGTGTGACGTTCGTTTCTTCGTCGGAGCCAGCGGGAAGGGGCGAGTCAGGAGGAAGCCAGCGCCAGAGAAGCAACCCAAAGATGAGATCAAAACCGCCTATGGCAACAAATCCGTTGCGCCAGCTTGGAGCGACGAAAGGGATCAGATGATGGGTGGCAGCAACTCCGGTGAAGATGCGTCCGAGAAAGCCTCCCAGCACCGTGCCACTTACGTATATTGACGTTACCTGTGGCATACGATGACGCGGCCATTCCTCAGCAATGTAGGCGATGGTTACGCCAAAAATTCCAGGCATCACAATGCCCTGTAGAAATCGCCAGAAGACTAACTGCGAGAGACCATTCGCAGTGGCTGCAAGGATAGTAGGAATGGCGAGCAAGAAAATGGAGAGCACGATGACTTTGCGCCGTCCAACGCGCTCGGCAAGAGCTCCGCAGAAGGGCGCGCTGATCGCGACGCCGAGGGTTGCGGCACTGACGGTGCGCCCCACCTCTGCCTTGGAGGCATGAAAGAGTTGCTCAAAGAGCGGAAGCAGCGGCTGGGTCGCATATAGATTGAAGAATGCACCAATGCCGGCCAACGTGACTGCAACAATCGCCAACGTGTCACTGCCCGCAATTGCGGAGTGAGATGTTTCGGTTTCCAATGTGGCAGATTGACCGGCAGCGAGCACTGCGTCGGCGGTTTCATCGATGGAAAACTGATCTGGTTCCCTAGAGCCCGGCATGACCCCTCAGGTTTTAGGGTACCACCGCAGGGCGGAGTCGAGCAGATGAGTGAGGATGGCGAACTACAGGAAACGAAGACCGATGCTCTGCACGCCAATGCGAGTGACCTCGACGTAGACATCTGTTTCGTTTCCGGTAGCGGGTTCCACAACGGTGAGCATGAGTTGCTGGCCCTTGACCAGAGCCAGCCTGGCCCATGGTGAGGCTGGCTCTAGCAGCAATCCGCCTCCACTGGTTTGTGCCACACGCCCCATCTCATTGCCCAGTGCATCGCGGGCGAACGCGGTCGCAGGAATTCCGACGCGCTCAAACTTGCGGCGCTCCAGCAATGGCTTTTCAGCCACTTTGCGAGTTGGGACGGCAGCTTGCTTCTTCTTCATTCGCCTACTTTAGTCCAAGACTGAGCTTGGCGATGGTTGCCAACTGCATATTGGAAGTTCCTTCGTAAATACTACCAATCTTGGAGTCGCGGAAGAACTTTTCTACGGGATAATCCTTTGTAAAACCGTATCCACCGAAGATTTCGACAGCCTTGGATGCGACCCGTTCGGCCACCTGGGGCGCATACAGCTTCGCCATTGCGGCTTCCTTCAGGAAAGAGATTCCGGCGTCCTTCATGCGGGCGGCGTTGTAAACCATCAGTCGGAGGGCGGTAATCTCAGTTGCCAATTGGGCAAGATCAAAGGAGACAGCCTGAAAGTTAGCAATAGCCTGGCCGAACTGCTTGCGCTCCTTGGAGTATTTTGCGGCACAGTCCCATGCACCCTGGGCCAGTCCCAACATTTGCGCGGCAATGCCAATGCGGCCCTCGTTGAGAGTCTCAATGGCGACCTTGTAACCCTTGCCTACCTCGCCGAGCAGGTTTTCCTTTGGGACGTGGCAATCTTCGAAGATGAGTTCAGTGGTGCTGGAGGCACGGATGCCGAGCTTGTCTTCCTTCTTGCCAATGCTGAAGCCCGGGAAACCCTTCTCTACGATGAACGCGGTGATGCCCTTGTATCCTGCCGATGGGTCCACGGTGGTGATCACGATAAAGAGATTGGACTCCTTGCCGTTGGTGATCCAGAGCTTCTGCCCATTGAGCAGCCAGTGGTCTCCCTTATCCTCTGCGCGGGTTTGCAGGGCAAAGGCATCGGAGCCGGCGCTGGCCTCGCTGAGCGCATAGGAGCCAACCCACTCGTTGGCCATCTTGGGAAGATACTTCTGCTTTTGCGCCTCGCTGCCCCAGCGGATCAGCGCGTTATTGACGAGGGTGTTCTGCACATCGACGAGGACTCCGACAGATGGATCTACGCGAGAGAGCTCTTCTACCGCGAGGATCGCTTCAAAAAAAGTTCCACCGCCACCGCCATATTGCTCAGGAATCTCTATGCCCATCAGACCGAGTTGGTGAAACTGCTCGATCAGGGAGTGATCCATGGAGCCGCGCTCGTCCATCTCCTTCACGAGAGGACCGATGGACTCCTCAGCAAACTTGCGGATGTTGTCGCGGAAAAGCTGCTCGTCCTCGGACAGAACGAGTAGGGGTCTTGGAGCTGCTGCATTCCCGGCTGCTGTAGTCGTCATTGGGATGCCCTGCCTTTTTCAAGTGGATTGACAGACCGGAGATTGTATCAGTTCTGGGGACAGGCGCAATGAACGGAAGAACCCTAAAGCGGACACTAACGACGGTAGACCACTTTGAGCTTTTCGGCGTCGAGCAACTTCCTATACTGTGAACGGGCGTGCACGGCCCAAGGACCCTGGGCATCCAGCTTGAGGTAGGCCCGCCAATGTTTGATGGCGAGGCGCGGTTGCCGCGATCGCTCATAGGCAAGCGCCAGGTTGTAGTGAGCGTCGGCGTAGGTGGGTGCAAGCTGCAATGCGACCTTGTAGGCGGCAATGGCCTCCTCGAGGCGTTGCGTCTCATCCAGCACGTTGCCAAGGTCGAAGTAAGCGAGAGCATAGCGCGGGTCGGATTCGATCGCGCTGCGGTAATGTTCCTCCGCCAGTTCGTAATCAGATTGGTTGTAATACAGGGTGCCGAGATTGATGTGCGCGGGAGCGTATTCCGGATCCAGCTTAAGAACTTTGCCGTAAACCGAAATCGCCTCTTCAGCCCGAGCAGGGTCTTCCTCAAGACTTACGCCAAGAGCAAAAAGTTCTGCGATGGTTTGAGGCGCCGGGGCCGGACGGAAACTGGCGGTGGTTTCCAGAACCTGGCCGGAATCTCCAAAATCCATGATGAACTGGCCATCGATCGGGTCCAGCGCCCGGCCCTCCGTACGGAAGGCGACGCGTGAACCAATCGAGAACGAACCAGCCTCAAGGAATGGATTCTCCATTCCTGCTACCCGCTCCTGCATTGCCTGGAGAGACGCGAGAATGGTTGCGCTCTTGACGCGCTTGGCGCGCAGGTCCCGAACTTTCTTAATTTGGAGGAGATCGAAAAAAGAAAAAGAGTTGCTGACAGCTACCAAGCCGGCTCGTTGCCATCCGCTCAGTTGCCGTGCTGTAATGCGAAGAATTCTAAGTAAATCCGAACGTTCGAATTGAGTCACGTTTTTTGGGGGTTCGCCGTTCGCGATAATTATCGCCACGCATCGGAGGCAAATGCAAGGGGAATCTCCGAAGTGATCGCACAAATGCAGCGCTATGAAGAGATGTGCACAATCTGGACTGCAGTTTCGAGCAATGCAGGAGTTGAGTGTGCATCTCGTGAGTAATTCATCGCTGCGGCTCTTTACGAAAACGCGAAGCTCCCTTTACTATGGAAAGAGGTTTGCCGACGTAGCTCAGCTGGTAGAGCAGTCGATTCGTAATCGACAGGTCACCGGTTCAATTCCGGTCGTCGGCTCCAGAGATTTTGAAGGGCGCTCCTGGTGAGCGCCCTTCGTGTTTGTGTAAACGCGAGCATGAGTATCTCCGAGACCAGATACTGGGCGAGCGTTGATCGAATGAAAGTTGCGAAGTTTTTTTGCGCCGGGGATTTGTGCAGTAGAAAAATATTAAATTGTGAATGGAATCGAAAAGGCCGCCCGGCAACTGGGCGGCCTTTTCTTCAAGGGAGAATAGTTCCAACGGAGGCTAGACCGTCAAAACTTTCTGAAGAAATACTATGAGCCTGCAAAACAGGGTGTCAAGCGAATTCTCGGAAACAAATGTCTTTATTCTCAATAACTTAACAATTTGGCCCAAGAATATCGTGGTGACAAAAAATGTCACTATTTTGAGATTTTCGGCCTAACCTGTTGCGCGTAACCAGCTTAGGGGAACTTTCTGCTAGCGAAGATCGAGGCGGATCATCTCTCCATCGTCCCGGGTTTCTCCGGCTTTTCTGGGTCTCAGGCGGGGTAAGAAGAACCTTCCGAAGCCAAAAACAGCTCCAGCACCGACCGAGATGAGGAAGAGAACGGCTGCCAAACTGAGTGCGGCTACTACCACGTTGCCGATATTATCGCGCTTGCTTTGCCCTGTGTTCTCGTTCCAGGTGACGTTGGCGTCGTAGTTCACGGCAGAAAGAATTTTGTTTGCATCGCCGCGCGAGATGTTGCCACGCACCAGCGCGATGATGGGGCCTGTACGCTTCGCCATGCTCACGGCACCACTGCTGGGTGGCGCGAGTTGCTCGAAGGCAGAGAGCTTCTCCATGGCGATAATGTGAGTGGGATAAGCAATGAGTAGAATCTCTGCCGATGCGGGTGCTTCTCCGTTCATGCGCGCCCACAGAACTTTGGGACTCTTGCTGAAGTCGATGAGTCCGGGACTGAGATCAACATTCAGTGCGGAGTATGCGGCTGGGCCGGTCAAAAAGCGAGTGGTCTCCGGCACCAGTTCCTTGCGCGGCAGATGCGTGGGCAGCGTAGGTAGCTCGGCGATCGCTCCTGTGGCTTTCGGCAAAAGGCTTGCGAGTTCGCGAAGTTGCGACCCGCTCATGCCGGTGAGGTGGTCGAACTGCACATCAACGAGAATATTGCCGGTGAAGAAGAGTACTCGTTCATTGAGCGAGGCGGCGAGGGTTCCAATCTCTTCGGCGCGCATCAACGGCTGACGATAGAAGGTAAAAGCCGCGTAAGCGCCTTCGGCATCCACAAAGCGGGCAGCCTTTATGGTAATGGTGCGGTCGTCGTGCTTGTACGTGGCGACCTCGAAGTCAGTAAAGCGATCTTCCACGAGCACGTTTGAAGAAGTGCCATCAGCCTTGCGCGGCTCATTGCCATGCTGGGGTGTGCCACTGATCTCCCATCCGGCAAAAGCCTCAGGAAGAATCGGAGAAGCTGGCTTGGCCTGAGCGAACAGAGTAGGGCTGGCATACGTCAATGCCAGGAGCGCAACGCAAATCGATCGGTACATAAATTTCATGGGCCTGATACGGTTCCTCAATCTATTAGACCACGGGGATGCGAAGAAGTTTCGGGCGGAAGCAGGTTGATTCACGGGATGTACACGAGAGCGGCATGGCACCGTGATATCCTTTAGGTACGAAGTGCGTCCCGCCCCCTCCGGCTGTTCCAGCACTACCCTTAAGAAAAAACTATGATCTCTGTTTCCAGTGTTTCAATGCGCTACGGCGCTAAAGTTCTATTCGATGATGTGTCTACGGCGTTTACGCCGGGAAGGCGCTATGGTCTGACGGGTCCGAATGGAGCCGGTAAATCGACCTTCATGAAGCTGCTCACGGGTGAACTCGATGCTCAAAAGGGCAGCGTGGTGCGCCCCAAGAAATTCGGCGTGTTGAGCCAGGACCAGTTCGCCTTCGATGCCTATCGTGTGCTCGATACGGTGATCATGGGCAACCGACGCCTTTGGGCGGCGATGGAAGAGCGTGAGGTCATCTACGCCAAGGCGGATCTGACCGACGACGACGGCATGAGGCTCGGCGAGCTGGAAGGCATCGTTGGCGAAGAAGACGGCTACTCGGCTGATACCGACGCGGCTCTCTTGCTGCAAGGGCTCGACCTTCCGGATGAACTCCACGAGCGCAAGATGGGTGAGTTGCAGGGCGGACAGAAAGTTCGCGTGCTGCTGGCGCAGGCTCTGTTCGGGCATCCGATGGCGTTACTGCTGGATGAACCGACGAACCACCTTGATCTGGATTCTATTCACTGGCTGCAAGGCTTCTTGAACAACTACAACGGCGTGTTGATCGTGATCTCACATGATCGCCACTTCCTCAACAGCGTGTGCACCCACATCGCGGATATCGATTACCAGACAATCATCACCTACACTGGCACGTACGACGAGATGGTGCTGGCAAAGACGCAGGTGCGATCGCAGATTGAGTCGCAGAACTCACAGCGTGAGAAGAAGATTTCACAGCTCAATGATTTCATTGCGCGCTTCTCTGCCGGTACGCGTTCCAGCCAAGTGCAGTCGCGGCGCAAGGAAGTAGAGCGGCTCCAGTTGACGGATCTCGCAAGGTCGAACATTCAGCGTCCATATTTGAAGTTCGAACAAAAGCGGCCTTCTGGAAAACACATTCTGGAGTTGGAAGCGGTCACGAAGTCCTACGGAGACGAGCAAGTGGTACGTGGCTTTACAGCCAGCGTGACACGCGGAGAAAAGATCGGCCTGATGGGCCGGAACGGCGCAGGCAAAACCACGCTGATCAATGCTCTATTGGCAAATTCGCCGACCACTCCAATGAAGGAACTGCGGGAAACCAGCGGCTACGAGGGCGAATTCCTGACCAGCGGCAAGGTGATCTGGGGTCACGAGGCGGCGGTGGGATACTTTGCTCAGGATCACCGGGCGCTGATTACTCCAGGCATGACGGCCTTTGAGTGGCTGCACCTTTGGGATCCGGGCGCGGCCGATGAAGAAATCCGCGGATTGCTGGGGCAGATGATGTTTGCCCGCGACGAGGGGAACAAGAAGACCGACGTGCTCAGTGGTGGAGAGACCGCAAGATTGCTCTTCTGCAAACTGATGTTGCAGAAGCCCAATGTGCTGGTGCTGGATGAACCGACCAACCATCTGGACCTGGAATCGATCAATGCGTTGAACATCTCGCTGCAGCGCTACCAGGGCACGGTGCTGATCGCTACTCACGATCATGACCTGATTGATGAGGTGGCCACCAGAATATGGCACTTTGAGGGCGACCACAAGATCACTGACTTTAAGGGAACGTACGAGGAATACCAGTCGGTCTTGGTTTAAGCAATTGATTTATGAGTGCAAGAGAAAAGCCCTCCCAAGTGGAGGGCTTTTCCTTTGCTCTATTCCTTGGGCAATTAATTCTCGCCTTCGCCAGCACCAGTGCGGGCTGCTACTTTGATTCCGCTGAGGCCGTTAATGTAGCGTGCCACGCCCTTGTATAGGGACTCAGCAATTCTCTGGCGATACTCCGGGGTTTGTAGTTTGCGCTCATCGCCGGGGTTGGAGACGAAGGAGATTTCGGCGAGGATCGAAGGCATGTTGGCACCGATAAGCACGATGAAAGGAGCTTTCTTGACGCCGCGGTCACGCAGAGTCTTCTCCTTCCCGGCGAGTCCCTGGTAAAGCGAATGCTGCACGTCAGAGGCGAACTCGCGGGATTCGTCGACCTTATCCTTCAATGTGATCTTCTTCACCAAGTCGCTGAGTTCATGCACGGACTTCTCGCTCACCGCGTTTTCGCGGGCGGCCACTTCAAGCGCTTCTGGCGAGGGATTGAAGTTGAGATAGTAAGTCTCGACTCCGCGAGCCGAGGGATCCTGGCTGGAGTTGGCATGGACCGAGATGAACAGGTCGGCCTGCTGCTGATTGGCGATGGCAGTACGAGTCTCCAGAGGGATGAAGGTGTCATCATCGCGGGTATAGATGACATCAGCTCCCATTCGGCCCTTCAAAAGGCGTCCCAGACGCAGCGAGACGTCGAGCACCAGATCCTTCTCCAGCAGGCCATTGGGACCGATGGTGCCCGTGTCATGGCCGCCGTGGCCAGCGTCAATCACGATGCGCCCGACCTTGAGTCCGAGAGCGCGAATGAGCGAGCGCTGTCCTTCAGCCGTGGGTTGCGCCTGGCGAATTTCCGGATAATGCTGGTTTTTCTTGTTGGTGGCTGTGGTCTTCTTCTCGGGACTGCGAGGAGCGACGACCTGAACGGTGGGCTGGGAGGTGGGCTCGACGGTGGCCTTCAGCTCAGGGCCATTGAAATTGGTGACCTCTGACTTGGTGGACTCCTGTGAAGATGCCGGAGCCGAGGCGGTGGATTTGCCGGCCCGGGTAGATTCGCCTGCGGGCCGCGTTGGGGACGCTGCGGGCTTAGCGGCAACGGTCGCATTCTGAGTTGCAGGCGCAGCGGTACTTGAAGAAGAGTAGAAGCTGCCATCTGCCATCCTTGGGCCAAACTCGATAGCAGGTTTTTTCTCATTCGCCACTTGGTTGGCAGGCGCGGGGGATGGACGGCCTTCTGCCGTACCACTAACGGGCGATGCGGGCTTGACGGGCGCCGCACTTTCGGGCTTCGTTTCCGGCGGAGACGATGACGCAGACGAGTTCTTCTCTTCCTGTTGCTGTGCGCGCGCCACCAAAGTCTGTGGCGCATTGTTCTTGCGTCCATGAATATCGATGATCAGCCGGTAAGGATTGGGCAGGAGAAAAGCCGAGTAGTCAGAAATGTCGTCCACTTCAAGCACCACGCGCACCATGCCCTTTTGAAACTGGGCGATGCGCACCCGGCGGAGAAAACCATCCGAAACTTCGAAGGTCTTGCCAACGAGAGTAGATGCCAACTTGGTGTCATGCAGGTCGAAGAAGATGCGGTCGGGATCGGAGACACGTCCGGCCTCGTATTTCACTTCCTGCTCAAGGTCGATAGCCACGCGAGTGTAATCCGGCGTGGACCAGTGGCGGATTCCGGTAACGAGCGGCAAGCCAGCTCGCGGAGCTTCGGCGGAGACTTCGACAGGCTTGGACTCCTGCGGCTTCGCTTCCTGACTGCGGGATTCCTGAGTGCGCGTCTCCTGCGGCTTGGTGGCTGGCAGCTGCGGCTTCTGTTCCTGTGCACGAGGTTCGTGTGGCTTCTTGCTGTGCGCCTGCTGATCCATCTCGGCGATGGCTTCGCGCGCGTCGGCGGCGAGTTGCAGATGCGGATAGCGGTGAATCACTTCCTGGAAGGTTTCGCGCGCCTTGTCGTGCTCCTCCAGATCCTCTTTGTAAATCTGGCCAATGGTGAATAGTGCATCAAAACGATACTTGCTGCCGGGGTATTCGCGGCGGAGAAATTCGTATTGAGCGATGGCCCCGCGGAGAGACTTCTCGTCGTTGAAGGCCCTACCGCTTTCGGCCAGCAATTCGGCTACGGCCACCACACTTGCGTCGGCTTTGCTGCTGCCAGGCGAGGTGTAATAAACACGGCGATAGGCGTCCATGACGCGCTGGTACTCTCGGCGGGAACGTTCACGCTGAGGCAGGCCGTTGAGTTCTTCGCGCATACGCTCCGCGTTTTCAAACTGCGAGCGCGCTTGCTGCTTTTTGACCTGAACGCTGGCAGCCAAGGCGGGAGACGAAAACAGGCACAACAATGAGATGGCAGTCAGCCAAGCTCTCCATGCACGCCCATTGATCCGTCTCGTCATAAACTGCCACATCTCACGTTCACCGGTAATTAGTCCGTATTGCTGATGACAAGCCTGCCACGTTCATCGCGGCGAACCTGAATTGGAATGGCCAGACTGCTGAAGCGCGGCTCAGAGCCCGCGCCCATAAGGTTGGTGATGCGCTTCACATAGTTTCGCGTTTCCGTGTATGGAGGGATACCCCTGTTGCGCTCGACGGCTCCCTGCCCAGCATTGTAGGCAGCCAGGGAGAGTGAAACGTCGCCTCCAAAGTTATTGAGCAGACCTTTTAAATGGCGTACCCCAGCATCAACGTTCTGCGCCGCGTCGAATGGGTTGGCTACGTCATACATGCGCGCGGTGGCGGGCATCAACTGCATCAAGCCCATGGCCCCTTTGCTGGAGACAGCGTGAGGGTTGAAATTGGACTCCACTTTCACGAGGGCACGCACCAAATTAGGGTCCACATGATGACGTGCGGCTGCCTCATTGATGAAACGGTCTATCTCGGTGGCGCTGACTGAACGGTGTCCGGCCGCTGCGGCGTAGTTCGGATTCTCTCCTGCAAGGTCGCCCTTGGCTTTGGCCGTCAAACCTTCCAGACGGGGCTTGGATTCGATGTATGACGAGACCTCACCGGCGATAGCTCGGGCGGAACGCATGGCGGCGGGTGTTGCAGGCTTTACCGGCTTCCAGCGATGCTCAACTTCACTCCAGTAAAAAAGTTGCGCCGTCCGGACCTTGTGGACTGGATGAGGAATAGCCGGCGGCGGCGAGTCGTTAGTCCATACCGTGCGCCCGTTCTCATCGACGGGATGCAGTGCTTGCGCAGGCAGCGAGGCTGCAAACGCAAGCAGCACAACGACTAACCACAGGGGTCGCAGATGTTGCCATGCCGAAATTCGGGTTGTCCACAGCCTGATGCTCATAAACCTCTAAGGGGCATTTCAGCCCGCTGCAAGTACGCGAACGTGTCCCAGAGTGACTGGATTATAAGGCCGCGCAAACTTGTACAGCAATCATTGAGACACAGGGAATCCAGTAAGTGAACGGGGTAAAACACGTACAAAGGCGGTAGAAACACCGAAAAAGTGTTTATCGGAGGTTACGTGAGTACATGGTTGGACGGGAAAGCGCGCTCAGTGGCCTGCTGGAGCGATTCAATATTGGTTGTCTGGCACTAATACTGCCGGACAAACATCCGCCTGCTTTGCGGGTACACCTTCCGCGAATCTGGTCTAAGCTGAAGAAGAATGGAGCTGAACTTTCACGATGAATCCCACGGAAACTAGCTACGTTGTGCGTCTGCGATTTGGCTCGGATGCCAAGCTGCGGCGGAAGTTCATGGTGACCGACGAGGCAGTTCCCTCCAACCTGCGCTTTGGTCTTCTGCTGGAGCGGCTGGATAAAATCGCCGAGGAAACTGCGTTGCGATATGCGCGGCGCTTCTACCCCGAAGCATGGGTCGTGACCGCAGCGATGGATTCGTTGTTGGTGCGCAATATGCCGGCCATCGAGCGGGACATGGTGCTGAGGGCGCGAATGAATCTGGTGGGCCGCTCTTCAATGGAGGTGGGCGTACGCATCGAGCAGCCGGGCGAACCGCTACTGCATATCGGTTCGTCGTATTTCACGATGGTGGCCCGCGTACGGGAATGCGGCGAGGAAAAGAGCGTCCCACTGCCGCCGCTGGAGTACAAATCAAAGATGGAGCAGGTGCGCCGGGCACGTGCGCTGGCTCGACGGGAATCCTATCGGGCCGCCGTCAACCTGGCTGCCGAACCGCCGTCGCGTGAGGAGTACGAGATGCTCCGGCAATTGCATGAAGCCCAGGAGCAGCCCGGCCTGAAGGTTTTGCTGGCGAGCAAACAAGTGACTGAGGGCTGGGAGCGCACCTATCCTGAATATGAGAACGTGCCCCAAAAAATCTTTGGTGGCTGGGTGGCGCATCGAGCCTATACCTACGCACACATTTGCGCCGAGCGAATGGCAACACACCGCATGTTGCTGGCCTCGGTGGATAGGATCAACTTTTACCATCCGGTACGCATGGGCGACAAACTGCACTTTGTAAGCCGAGTGACCTACACGGGCAATACGTCCGTCACGGTTGAGACCGAGATTACGCGCATCAGCCGAGACCGCAAAGAGACGGCTCTGAGCAACGTATGCGCGTTCACCTTTGTCCATGTTGGAGTGGAGGCCGAGAGGCTGCCTGTGCCGGAGCTGCATCCCACAACGTACGCGGAAGATGCGCGGTACCTGGCTGGCTATCGACGACGGAAGGCTTACATGGAAAAGAAAGACCGCACGAACAAGAAGTAAGGGAATGCAAAAAGGGGCCGGGCGCATAAGGCGTCCGGCCCCTTGCTATGTGAGGAGAATTAACCGATTAAAGCTTCTACCACTGAGTAGCTTTCGCGCAACGCGCCGTCGAGCGCCTCGGGATTCTTGCCGCCAGCTTCGGCCATGTCCGGGCGACCTCCGCCGGAGCCTCCAACCTTTTGTGCCACCTGGCCGACGATCTTGCCGGCCTGCAGTTTGGCGGTGAGGTCCTTGGTGACGCCGACGATAACCGCTACCTTGCCCTCGGTAACCGAGCCGATGATGACCACTCCCGAGCCGAGTTTGTTGCGGAAGTTGTCGACCAGCGTGCGAAGCTGGTTGCGGTCCAGGTTGTCAGCGCGATGGGCGAGCACCTTGATACCCTTCACGTCCTTCACGTTCTCATCGGCGCTGGCCACGGCCGAGGCAGCGGACTTCATGCGAACCTGATCGAGTTCCTTACGCAGCTTCTTGAGTTCATCCTCGCGGCGGTCCAACTCCTGCCTAAGAGCTACAGCAGGGCTCAGATCGCTGCGGCCCACGAGAGTGGAGACAAGTCCTTCAAGCTCGTGATCCTGACGGAAGTGGCGCAGTGACTGCTCGCCCGCAACCGCCTCAATGCGGCGCACGCCGCTGGAGACGCTTCCCTCTTTGAGAATCTTGATGAGGCCGATCTCTCCCGTGGCCGCGACGTGCGTGCCGCCACAGAGTTCGGTGGAGAAGTCGGCGATCTTGAGAACGCGCACCTTCTCGCCATATTTTTCGCCGAACAGCGCCATGGCGTGATACTCGTTGACGGCGACGTCAATGGGCACATCTTCCACGGTCTGCACCTTTTCGTTGCGCAGAACCTCGCGGTTGGCAATGTCCTCAATCTCCTGCAACTCCTCGTCGGCAACGCCGGAGAAGTGCGAAAAGTCGAAGCGCAGATAGTTCGGCGAGACGAGCGAGCCCGCCTGCTTGACGTGCGTTCCCAGCACCTGGCGTAGCGCGGCGTGGAGCAGGTGGGTTGCCGTGTGATGGCGGCGCGTGGCATTGCGGAGTTCCGCATCGACCACGGCTACAAGTTTCTCTCCAACGGCAACAGGTTGACGCGCCGTGACCTTGTGGACGCGCACTCCCTGCACGGGCGAGTACACGCCTTCCACTTCGGCGACAACCACGGTGCGGTCAGCCGAGTAGAGCCAACCCTTGTCGCCCACCTGACCGCCGCTCTCGGAATAAAACGGCGTGTGGTCGAGCACTAGCTCGCCCTGCTGACCGGGAACCAACTGCTGCGCGCCTTGTCCATTGAAGACAATGGCAAGAACCTCACAGCCGACGGACTCCATCTGGCGATACCCTTCAAAGACGCTCGGCGGCAGCGCAGCAAAGACCGGCGATGCGCTCTTCTGCGAGCCACCCTTCCAACTGGCACGAGCGGTAGTCTTCTGTTCCTCCATCGCGCTGTCGTATCCGGCTTTGTCAAACACAATTCCTTGGTCGCGAGCGGCGTCCACCATGAAATCCAGAGGAAGACCGAAGGTGTCGTAGAGCTTGAAAGCTTCTTTGCCCGGAAGCGTATTGTTCTCGGCGTGATCAAGCAGGTCCTGCAATTTTGAGAGGCCCACTGCGACTGTATTTGCAAATCGTGTCTCTTCTGTCTCGATGACTTTGGCAACGCGCGCGGCGGATTCGGCGAGTTCGGGATAGGCCTCGATCATCTCCTTCACTACGGCCTCGACCATCTTGTGGAGGAACGGCTGGGTCTGCCCCAAAAGGCGTCCGTGACGGATGGCGCGACGGATGATCTTGCGCAGAACGTAACCGCGGCCTTCGTTGGCCGGGAGAATTCCGTCGCTGATGAGGAATGTGGCGGCACGGCTGTGATCGGCAATCACCCTGAGTGACGCGGCGCTGGTAGATTTCTCTTCACTACTCTTTTTCTTGTCGGCTCCGGTCAATTCAGCCGCGCGCTTGATCAGCGGCACAAAGAGGTCTGTGTCATAGTTGCTAACCACTCCCTGCATCACGGCGGTGACACGTTCGAGTCCGGCGCCCGTATCAATGGAGGGCTTGGGCAGCGGAGTCAGCACGCCATCCGAGCTGCGATCAAACTGCATGAAGACGAGGTTCCAGATTTCGACGTAGCGTCCGCACTCGCACGGGAACTTACATTCGCCTGCCGCGCACTCCGGCAGGTGCTTGTCGCTGGAGGCAATGCCCATGTCGTAGTGAATTTCTGAACACGGGCCGCAGGGGCCGGTGTCGCCCATCTGCCAGAAGTTTTCCTTCATGCCGAGCTCAAAGATGCGATCAGGCTGGACGCCATTCTGAATCCAGAGATCGTACGCTTCCAGATCCCGCTCCACGCCATTCTCACCCTTGAAGATGGTGACGTAGAGCTTT
>Ga0181537_10001957_pt1 | contig 18534 bp, 16 predicted proteins | sample PEATcosm2014_Bin_39_FD_119765 | JGI IMG/M metagenome (GOLD analysis project Ga0181537, IMG submission 119765) | Peatland microbial communities from MTU Mesocosm Facility, Houghton, MI, USA - PEATcosm2014_Bin23_10_metaG | ecosystem: Environmental > Terrestrial > Soil > Wetlands > Peat | place... | reverse complement strand
GCGGTCGATTGGCTGCGCAAAAAGGGATTGGCCAAAGCGGCGAAGAAAGCAGGACGCGTCGCGGCCGAAGGTTTGATCGGCGTCGCGCTCGCGGGGAACAGGGGAATCGTCGTCGAGGTGAATTCCGAAACCGACTTCGTGGCGCGCAACGATCTGTTCCAAGGCTTGGTCAAGATTATCGCCGGTGTGGCGCTGGATACCGGCGCCGATGTTGAGAAAATCCTTGCCGCGCGCGTCGGCGGCGGCACCGTCGCCGACGCCATCAGCGAGACCATCGCCAAGGTCGGCGAGAACATGACGTTGCGCCGCGCCGCGGGGCTGTCGGTCGGTAAGGGCGTTGTGGCGAGCTATGTGCACAATTCCGTCGTCGACGGATTGGGCCGGATCGGCGTTATCGTCGGTCTCGAATCCGCCGGCAATGCCGACGAGCTCAAGGCTTTCGGCCGCATGGTGGCGATGCACGTGGCCTCGGCTAATCCGCAGGCGATCGATCCTTCGGGGCTTTCGGCCGCGACCGTCGAACGCGAGAAGAATGTTCTGGCCGAGAAGTTCAAGGCACAGGGCAAGCCCGCCAACGTCATCGACAAGATCGTCGAATCCGGCCTCAAGACCTTCTACAAAGAGGTCTGCCTGCTCGACCAGGGCTTCATCTTCGACGACAAAAAAACCGTGGCTCAGGCCATCAAGGAGGCCGAGGCGAAGGTGGGCGGCCCGATCAGGATCGCAGGATTCGTGCGCTACGCGCTCGGCGAAGGCATCGAGCGGCCCGAAGGCGATTTCGGCGGGGAAGTAGCGGCGCTGGCGGGCACGCATTAGGCCTTTCGGCGCAGGGCGCCTCTGTTGTTTCACGTGCGGATGCGATAGCCGTATGGCGCGCCGATAACTGCGGCGAGGGGCGAAACGTGGCGATGGCGAAGTCGAATTACCGGCGGGTAATCGTCAAGCTCTCGGGTGAAGCCTTGAGCGGCCCGGAGGCTTTCGGCATCCACCAGCCGACCATTGACGGCTTCGCCGCCGACCTCGTCGCCGCCCATAATCTTGGCATTGGGCTCGGCGTCGTGGTTGGCGGCGGCAATATCCTGCGCGGAGCGCAGATTTCCCAGGACGGGCTGTCGCGGCCGACCGCGGATTCCATGGGTATGCTGGCGACGGTCATGAATGCGCTGGTGCTGGAGACCGCCATCGAACGCGCCGGCGTCAGCGCCCGCACCATGTCCGCCCTAGCCATGCCGCAGGTTTGCGAGACCTACGAGCGCCAGCGCGCGCTGCGGCACCTGGAGGACAATCGCATCATCGTGTTCGCCGGCGGCACCGGCAATCCGTATTTCACCACCGACACGACCGCGGTTTTACGCGCCGCCGAAATGGGTTGTGACGCCGTACTCAAGGCCACCGACGTCGACGGCGTCTATACCGCCGATCCGAAACGCGATCCGAAGGCGAAACGCTACGAGCGCCTCGACCATCAGGAGGCGCTCGACCGCAACCTCAAGATCATGGATGCGACCGCGTTCGCGCTTGCCCGCGAGAACCGGATGCCTATCATTGTTTTTTCGATCCGCGAGCACGGTGCGATCGAAACCGTCTTGCGCGGAAAGGGTCACTTCACCACCGTCGGCTGACGGTTCGCGCGAGCGGACAAGAAAGCCGCCGCAATTGCGGAGGGAGGGCGCTATGGCAACGGCCGCTTTCGACATGAACGACCTCAGGCGCCGGATGCAGGGCGCGATCGCGTCTCTCAAGCAGGAGCTTTCCGGCCTGCGCACTGGCCGCGCTTCGAGCGCGCTGCTTGAACATGTGCAGGTCGAGGCCTACGGCAACAACATGCCGCTGAACCAGCTCGCGACGATCAGCGTGCCGGAGCCGCGGCTGCTCAACGTCCAAGTATGGGACCGCTCGATGATCCACGCCGTCGAAAAGGCGATTTCGGCGGCCAATCTCGGCTTGACCCCCTCGACGGAGGGTCAGGTGATCAAACTGCGCGTGCCCGAAATGAACGAAGAGCGGCGCAAGGAAATCGTCAAGCTGGCGCATAAATACTCCGAAGCCGCGCGTATAGCGGTACGCCACGTCCGCCGCGACGGCCTCGACCTTCTCAAAAAGCTCGAGAAGGAGCACAAGATCAGCGAGGACGACCACAACCGCCAAGCTGGCGACGTGCAGAAGGCCACCGACGCGACCATCGCTGAGGTCGACAAGCTCCTCGCCGGCAAAGAAAAGGAGATCATGACGGTTTGAGCGACGCGGCCCGATCAAGCGCGAAGGCACAGGCTCCGCTGCCGCAAGGCGGCGATGGCTTCGAAGTACCGCGACACGTCGCCATCATCATGGATGGAAATGGCCGCTGGGCGGCCGCACGCGGGTTGCCACGGGTCGAAGGTCACCGGCGCGGTGTGGAGGCCTTGCGGCGCACGGTGCGCGCGGCGACCGAGCTCGGTATTTCGGTACTGACGATCTTTTCATTCAGCTCGGAGAACTGGTCGCGCCCACCTTCGGAGATCGGCGATCTCATGGCGCTGCTGCGCCGCTTTATCCGCAAGGACCTCGCCGAATTACACAAGAGCAATGTGCGGGTGCGTGTCATCGGCGAGCGCGAAGGTCTCGACCGCGACATCTGCATGCTGCTGCAAGAGGCCGAAGACCTCACCCGCGGCAACGACGGTCTCACCCTCGTGATCGCCTTCAATTACGGCGCGCGCCAGGAGATCGCCCGTGCCGCTCAGCAGCTGGCGACAGAGGTGGCCGAGGGACGCCTGACGGTCGATCAGATTTCGCCGGAGCGGCTCGGCAGCCATCTGCACGCTCCGGACATTCCCGATCCCGACGTGATCATCCGTACCAGCGGCGAGCAGCGGCTCTCCAACTTCCTGCTCTGGCAGGCTGCCTATAGCGAGCTCGTCTTCGTGCCGATCAACTGGCCAGATTTCGACCGCGCCGCGCTTGAAGGCGCGATAGCCGAATACCGCCGCCGCGAGCGCCGCTTCGGCGGACTGGTGGCAATACCGGATCGTGACCGAACCCGACCATCGCCACGGCGCGACCGGCGTGGGGACGAGTGGCACCGGCAATTTGCAGCGTCGCATCGCGTCCGCGGCCGTGCTGGCGCCGGCCGTTCTGGCGATCACCTATCTCGGCGGCTGGATTTTTCTCGCTCTCTGCACGCTTGCTTCAGGCGGCATCCTCTGGGAATGGACATCGCTCGTGCTACGGCGGGCAGACGCCCGGATTCTGACTCCGGGGTGGACCGCCCTTGTGCTTGCCGGAGCTTTCGTCGGCATTGGGCTGCCCTACGGCTCTTTCGGCACGATTGTCATCGGGGCGGCCCTGGTGGGTGTGGTCCTGGTCGCTTTTCCCGGAAAGGGGCTCGCCCCAAGCCAGGCGGAATGGGGAGCGGCGGGGGCGGTCTATGCCGGCGCCGCGCTACTTGGCCCCGCGCTGCTGCGGCGGGACCCGGAATGGGGTCTCACGGCACTTTTATTCCTCTTCGCAAGCGTCTGGTTCACCGACATTTTTGCCTATCTATTCGGCCACCTGATTGGGGGGCCTCGATTGTGGCCCGCGCTGAGCCCGAACAAGACCTGGTCGGGGGCGTTCGGGGGGCTGATCGGGGGGGTTGCCGCCGGCATCGTGGTCGCTTATGCGAGCGGGGTCGCCAAGCTGGGGATGATCGGGGTCATGGCGTTGTTGCTTTCGGTCCTGGCGCAAGCCGGCGATCTCTTTGAATCCGCAGTGAAAAGGCGATTTGGCGCCAAAAACGCGAGCCATCTCATTCCCGGCCATGGCGGCTTGATGGACCGGCTCGACGGCTTCCTGGTCGCCGCGTTGGCGGCCCTTATAATCGGCATCCTTCGCGACGGAACAGGTGCGCCGGCGCGCGGCTTGCTGGTATGGTAAGCCGATGAAACAACAGCAGCCTTTGGCCCGGGTCGATCTGGCCCCGCTGCCACGCAGGGTGACGCTCCTTGGCGCCACCGGCTCGATTGGCAAGAGCACCGTCGATCTGCTCCGCCAGGAGGCGGGTCGCTATCACGTCGAAGCGGTGACGGCGCATCGTAACGCAGCGCCGCTCGCGCAGCTCGCCCGCGAACTCGGCGCTCGCTTCGCCGCCGTCGCCGACCCCGATGCCTATGCCGAACTCAAAGCCGCGCTGTCCGGCTCGGGCACCGAGGCCGCCGCCGGCCCGGCCGCCGTAATCGAGGCCGCGCAGCGACCGGCTGATTGGGTCATGGCCGCCATCACCGGCGCGACCAGCCTGCAACCGACCTTGGCCGCGGCCGAACGCGGTGCCACCGTGGCGCTCGCCAACAAGGAATGCCTCGTTTGCGCCGGTGCCCTATTCATGCGCCGTGCCGCCGCCGCAGGGGCCGAAATTCTCCCGGTCGATTCCGAGCACAACGCGATTTTCCAGGCGCTCGGCGCCGGCCGGCGCGAGGACGTGCGTCGCATCGTGTTGACTGCCTCGGGCGGGCCGTTTCGCACGTGGCCGCTCGAGGCCATCCGCACGGTCACGGTCGAGCAGGCGCTCAAGCACCCGACCTGGACGATGGGACCGAAGGTAACCATCGATTCGGCGACGCTGATGAATAAGGGCCTGGAACTCATCGAGGCTCATCACCTTTTCTCCCTCGGCCCCGACGCGCTCGACGTGGTCGTGCATCCGCAATCGGTGGTGCACGGGCTGGTCGAATTCCGCGACGGCTCCGTGGTTGCACAACTTGGTTCGCCCGACATGCGCATCCCGATCGCGCACTGCCTCGCCTGGCCGGTGCGCATGGCAACGCCGGCCGCGCGACTCGATTTGGCCAAACTGGCCACGCTGACCTTCGAGGAGCCCGACCCAATACGCTTTCCGGCGTTGGCGCTGGCCCGGCTTGCCCTCGCCGCCGGCGGCGCCGCGCCCACCGTGCTCAACGCAGCTAACGAAATCGCCGTGCGCGAGTTTATCGGTCGGCGCCTGGGGTTTGGCGGTATTCCCGCCCTCGTCGAGGCCACGCTTGATGCCGCGGAGCGGTATGGCGCAATGGCCGAGCCGCAGTCCGTCGAGGACGCCCTCGCCATTGACCATAATGCAAGAAGGTTAGCAGCCGACCTCTTGCCCGAAATTGCCGCAATGGCATCCTAGGAACCGGGCCGGGGAATTTCGGGCGGGGTAGACAAAGTCATGGGGTCGTATTTTTTGTCGCACCTGCACGCGCTCGGCGGCGGTGTCGTCGGGTATCTTGTTCCCTTTTTGTTCGTACTCAGCCTCGTGGTGTTTTTCCACGAACTCGGTCATTTTCTGATCGCGCGTTGGTGCGGCGTGCGGATTTTGGTGTTTTCCATCGGTTTCGGTCCGGAAATCGTCGGCTTCAACGATCGCTACGGCACGCGCTGGAAAATCTCCCTTATTCCGCTCGGCGGCTTCGTAAAATTCTTCGGCGATGAGAATGCAGCGAGCGCGCCCGATACGGCCCGCTTGGCGAGCATGGACGCGCGAGAGCGCGCCAAGAGCTTCATCTTCCAGCCGGTGATCAAGCGCGCGGCCATTGTGGTTGCCGGGCCGATGGCGAATTTTCTCCTCGCCATCGTTATTTTCGCCGCGGTGTTCATGCTCTACGGCAAACAGATCATGAGCGCGCGCGTGGACGCGGTGCAGCCCGACAGCGTCGCGGCCGTGGCGGGCTTTAAGCTCGGCGATCTCGTCGTGGCGATCGACGGCCGTCCGATTGACAGCTTCGCCGAGATGCAGCGCGTCGTCAGCGCCAGCGCTGGCGAAAAGCTCGACATCACCGTTGAGCGCGATGGCAAACCAATCGTGCTTTCGGCGACGCCAACGCTCAAAGAGGTCAAGGACAATTTCGGCAACGTGCAGCGAATTGGCATTCTCGGCATTAGCCGGTCGATGGCGGCGGAAGATCTGAAATTGCATCCGGTGGCGCCGCCGCGCGCCATATTGATGGGCCTGCAGGAGACATGGTCCGTCGTCGACCGAACGATGCGCTATCTCGGAGGCGTGATCGCCGGCCGCGAGGCAGCCAACCAACTCGGCGGGCCGATTCGGATCGCGCAGATGTCTGGGCAGGTGGCGAGCTTCGGGTTCGTACCGCTTATAGAGCTTGCCGCCGTGCTTTCGGTATCGATCGGACTGCTAAACCTGTTTCCCATCCCTCTGCTCGATGGCGGTCACCTTTTGTTCTATCTGATCGAGGGTATACGCGGCCGTCCGCTCTCCGACCGAGCCCAGGAGGTCGGATTTCGCATTGGCCTCGCGATCGTCCTGATGTTGATGATATTTGCAACTTTTAATGACATCGTTCATCTGACGACCTCTTAAAAGGCGCTCGCAACCTGAGGCGGGGCGAGGCGAACAATCGTGCCAAATCAACGCGGAGAAAGAATTTGTCACGGGTTTGAGACGTAAGCTGAGGGAGACTGCGAGCAAACCGCCTTGGGGGCGGCCACGAGGGTATTAAGGGCGCTTTGCGCATGGACATGTGTGTGTTTGTAAGACGAGGGCTTGTCGTGGCCGGCTTGCTCCTCGCCGTATTATTCTTTGGGGGTGGGTCGGGGGCGGTGTTGGCGCAAACCGCGGAATCCGCCGTGCCGGTCAGCTCCATCGTCGTGGAAGGTAACCGCCGTGTCGAAGCCGACACGATTCGCTCGTATTTTCGCGTGGCGGCCGGCGAACATATCGACGCCGCGAAGATCGACAGCGCCCTGAAGGCGCTTTACGCCTCCGGCCTTTTTCAGGACATCCGTATCTCCCATCAGGGCAATCGCTTGGTGGTGACCGTGGTGGAGGCGCCGGTGATCGATCGGCTGGCCTTCGAGGGCAACAGCAAGATCAAGGACGAGCAGCTCCAGCAGGAAATCCAGTCAAAAGCCCGCGGAAGCTTGTCGCGCGCAACCGTGCAGGCCGACGTGCAGCGCATCATCGAAGTCTACCACCGCAACGGACGTTTCGACGTCCAGGTTGTGCCAAAAATTATCGAACGGCCGAACAATCGCGTCGACCTGATCTTCGAGATCCAAGAGGGCGAGAAGACCGGCGTCAAGACCATCAATTTCGTCGGCAACAGCGCCTATTCGTCGTCGCGGCTGAAGGACGTGATCAAGACCTCGACGTCGAACATCTTGAGCTTTCTGCAAACCTCCGACGTGTACGACCCCGACCGCATCGAGGCCGACCGCGATTTGATCCGGCGCTTCTATCTCAGCCACGGGTATGCCGACGTGCAGGTGGTGTCGGCCACCGGCGAGTACGATCCGGCGCAAAAAGGTTTCACCATCACCTTCACGATCGAAGAAGGTGCATTGTATCATTTTGGCACGATCGATATTCAATCCAACATTCGCGCCGTTGAGGTGCAATCGCTGCGCTCGACGCTGCGGGTGCATGCGGGCGATGTCTACAACGGCGATGCCGTTGAGAAGACGGTCGAGAATCTGACCGTCGAGATCACCAAACATGGCTACCCGTTTGCCACGGTGCGGCCGCGCGGAGACCGCAATCCGCAAACACGAACGGTCAGCATCGTGTTTGTCGTCGACGAGGGGGTGCGCGCCTACATCGAGCGCATCAACATCCGCAACAATACCCGTACCCGCGATTACGTGATCCGACGCGAGATCGATATCTCCGAAGGCGATCCGTACAACCGCGCGCTGGTCGATCGCGCCGAAAGACGCATCAAGAATCTGAATTTCTTCAAAACGGTGAAAATCACCAACGAGCCGGGCTCGGCGCCCGACCGCGTTGTGATCAATATTGACGTCGAGGAGCAATCGACCGGCGACTTTTCGGTGATGGGCGGCTATTCGACAGCCGACGGCTTTATGGGCCAAGTATCGATCTCCGAACGCAACCTGTTTGGAACGGGCAGGTACGCCAGAGCATCGGCCACGATTGGCCAATACATCCGTGGCGTCGAACTTAATTTCGTTGAACCGTACCTGTTCGACGAACGGATGTCGGGCGGCATCGATTTTTTTGCTCGGGAGACGATCGCAAGCCCTTATCTGTCATACGGCACGACGAGTATCGGCACCAACCTGAAACTGAGCATTCCGTTGCGGGAGGACCTGAGCCTGCAACTGCGCTATTCGGCTTATTGGCAGGAGATTTCGCTGGCGTCGGGCTTGGACGATTGCGCCAATATCAACCCCAATTTTGCGACCAGTTTCCCGACGGAGAATGCCGTCGTCGCCGCTACCGCCGCCGGCGTTCTGGCCGCGGCCTATCCCGGCTATGCGCTGGTGCCGCCGGGAGGCCAGAACAATTGCATTGGCATCGGAGGCGCGCCGTTTTACATCGCCTCGCTACCAGTGCGATACGAACTAGCCCAGGGCGGCTACCTGACTTCGCTCGCGGGATACGGCCTGACTTACAACACTCTCGACAACAACAAGCGTCCGACGAGCGGCATGCTGTTGAGCTTCGGTCAGGATTTCGCCGGTCTCGGCGGCAATTCTTATTATATGCGCACGGTCGCCGATTTCCGGCTCTATTATGAAGCCGTCTCCGATCTCATCGGCATCGTGCATTTGCAGGGCGGTGACATGCTCGGATTTGCCGACGGCGGATATGTGCGCATGCTCGACGACTTCAAAGGGGGCCCCAATATCGTCCGCGGTTTCCAGCCGGCCGGTATCGGCCCGCGCGACATCACCGCGGGCACGGCCAACGATGCGCTTGGCGGCACACATTATTGGGGTGCGAGTCTGGAATTCCAGTATCCGTTCTTCTTCCTGCCCAAAGATGCGGGCATGCGTGGCGCCGTGTTCATCGATTCCGGCTCCGAATGGGGCTACAAAGGCGAAACCTCGTGGGCGGCGAATGGCGAAGTCAACGGCATCATCACGACCAGCACGGGGGTCAAATTCTTTTGCGGTAACTGCGCCATGCAATATACCGACACACCCGCGCCCAGAGTGTCGGCGGGCGCGAGCCTGATTTGGGACTCGCCCTTCGGTCCTTTGCGCTTCGATCTCGCTTATCCGATCCTGAAGCAGCCGGGCGATCGCACCCAATTCTTCCAGTTTGGCGGCGGGACGCGATTCTGATCGCGGCTTGCGACCGTCGAGGCCGGGCGCATGCCGGACTTCTTCCCAAAGAGCCGTGAGCTGACAATCCGCGAGATTGTCGCGCTCACGCGCGCGGAGCCGCGCCCGGGCGTTCCGCTTGACCGGCGGATCGGCAACGTCGCGCCGCTCGACACGGCGCGGCCCGGCGACATCACGTTCCTCGACGACGCCAAATTTCTCGGCTCGCTCGAGGTTACTCGCGCAGGCGCCTGTCTCGTGGCGCCGCGTTTCGCAGATGTCGCGTCCGAAAAGCTCGCGGTACTGGTGACGGCGGAGCCGTACCGCGCTTTCGTCGCGGTGGCGCGGGCGCTGTTTCCTCAGTCGCTACGGCCGACTTCGCTATTCGGCGCCGGCGGGCGCGCGCCGGTGGCGCAGATACACGCTTCCGCCCATGTTGAAGCCGGCGTCACTATCGATCCTTTGGTGGTGATCGGCCCTAACGCCGAGATCGGAGCCGGTACGGTGATTTCCGCCGGCGCGGTGATCGGTCCCGCTGTCGCCATCGGGCGCGACTGCACGATCGGCGCCAGCGCGACCGTTCTGCATGCCTTGATTGGCGATCGGGTGATCATTCATTCCGGCGTCCGCATCGGTCAGGACGGGTTCGGCTATCTTCCCTCGCCGCGGGGCCATCAGAAAATCCCGCAAATACGCCGCGTCATCATTCAGGACGACGTCGAGATCGGCGCCAACGCTACGATCGATCGGGGTTCGACCCGAGATACCGTGATCGGTGAGGGCACCAAGATCGACAATCTCGTGCAAATCGCGCACAACGTCACCATCGGACGCCATTGTTTGATCGCGGCGCAAACCGGCATATCCGGCAGCTCTCAGGTGGGAGACTTCGTAATGATGGGAGGCCAAGTCGGGCTCGCCGACCACGTGACCATCGGCGATGGCGCCATGCTCGCGGCACAGAGCGGCCTCATGTCGGACGTTCCAACCGGCGGGCGCTTTATGGGTTCGCCCGCGCAGCCGGTGCGGGAATATATGAAGGGCGTCGCTTTGCAGCGGCGTCTCGCGCGCGGCAAGCGAGGAACGCCGGACGGGGACCGGTAATGAGCACGGACACGCTTGCCATCGCTGACATCCGCGAGATCCTGCGACTGTTGCCGCATCGCTACCCGTTCATCATGATCGATCGCGTCATCGACATGCAGGGTGACGAGCATGCCGTCGGCATCAAGAACGTGACGTTCAACGAACCGCAATTCCTCGGACATTTTCCAGACAATCCGGTCATGCCCGGCGTTCTGGTGATCGAGGGTATGGCACAGACAGCCGGCATATTGTGTTTGCGCAATATGCCGTCCGACCGCCCGCGGTCGATGTATTTTCTCACCATCGATAAAGCGAAATTTCGCAAGCCGGCCGTGCCCGGCGACGTGCTCGAATATCACGTCAACAAAATCGCGCATCGCCGCAACATGTGGTGGTACCGCGCCGAGGCCAAAGTCGGCGACGCGCTGATCGCCGAGGCTGAGGTTGGCGCGGTCATTACCGAGGGCTAGATGACGATCGATCCGACCGCGCGCGTTGCCGATGGCGCGCGTATTGGCGAGGGTGTGGAAATCGGGCCCTACTGCCTGCTCGGCTCACAGGTCGAAATCAGGGCCGGAGCGCGCCTCATCGGCCACGTCAATGTCACCGGCGTCACCAGCGTCGGAGAGGGCTGCATCGTTTTTCCATTTGCTTCGCTCGGCACGCCGCCGCAATCGGTTCACTATCGCGGGGGGCCGACGCAACTCGTCATTGGCGCGCGCTGCGAGATACGCGAGGGCGTCACCATGAATACCGGCACCGAGGACGGCGGTGGCGTTACCCGCGTCGGCGAGCGCTGCACGTTCATGGTCGGTGCACATGTCGGGCACGATTGCATGGTCGGGAATGATGTGACCTTCGCCAACAACGCCGTGCTCGGCGGTCACGTCTCGGTCGGCGACCATACCTTTCTCGGCGGTCACACCGCGATCCACCAATTCGTGCGCATCGGCGAGGGCGTCATGATGGCCGGTATGTCGGCGGCCCGCGACGATATTATTCCCTTCGGCTTTGCGCTCGGCCAGACCGGGGCGCTGGTCGGGCTCAATATCGTCGGCCTGCGCCGGCGCCGCGCAACGCGCGCTGACATGCGCAGACTTCGCCAGGCGTATCGCGCGCTGTTCTTCGCCGAAGGGCGGCTTGCCGATCGCATCGACGCCGTAGCCGCGGCATATAGCGGCGATCCGCTGGTTGACAAAATCATTGCCTTCATCCGCGCGGGCGGCAAGCGGCCGCTAATGCACCCGCGCGCCAAGTTTTTGTCTGGTGGGGACGGCGACGACGATGCCTTCTGACCATCCGGGCAGCGCCGTCGCTGTCGCCGGACGCGATCCGGTGGCGATCATCTGCGGAGCCGGCAGCTTTCCCGGCGCTGTCGCCGAGGCGATCGCACGCAGCGGCCGGCGACCGGTGATGTTCGCGGTGCGCGGTTGGGCCGATCCCAAAGTGGTCGAGCGCTACACGCATCATTGGATCGCCATCGCCCAGGTCGGACGTTTCTTTCGTCTGGCCCGCGCCGAGAAGTGCCGGGAGGCCCTGTTGATCGGCACCCTGTTGCGGCCGCCGTTCACCAAAATGCGTCTCGACTGGAAGGCGATCCTGCTGCTGCCGCGTGCCATTCGGTTCTTTCGCGGCGGTGACGACCGACTCTTGTCGGGCCTCGCCGGCCTCATCGAAGATGGCGGAATACGCGTCATCGGCGTGAAAGATGTCGCGCCGGAAATCATCGTGCCCGAAGGCGTTTTGGCGAGCCTGCAACCCTCGGAACGCGATCGGGCCGATATCGCCCGCGGACTTGAGGTCATTGCGGCGCTGGGGCCGTTCGACGTTGGGCAGGCCGCGATCGTTGCCAACAATCACGTGCTCGCGGTGGAAGCGGCGGAAGGAACCGACAATTTGCTGCTGCGCATCGCCGAATTGCGCCGCCAGGGCCGGGTGACCACGCCGCCCGGAACCGGCGTTCTGGTCAAAGCGCCCAAGCCCGGCCAGGATCACCGCTTCGACCTACCTGCGATCGGTCCGCAAACAGTCGAAAATGCCGGTCGCGCGGGTCTTGCAGGAATAGCCGTGGCCGCCGGCAGCACGATCATTGCCGAGCCCGAGCGGGTGATCGCGGCCGCCGATCGCGCCAAGATTTTTTTCGTCGGCATGCGCGAGGACGCGGCCGGATGAACTCCGCTTCGGAGCCGCGGCCGCTATCCATCTATCTCGTCGCCGGGGAAGAATCGGGCGATCTCCTCGGAGCGATGCTGGCGCACGCACTCGCCGCCAGCGCGAGTGGCATCCTTATCGCCGGTGTTGGCGGCCGCGCTATGGCGGCGGCGGGGATCATCAGCCCGTTTCCGATCGACGAACTTTCGATCATTGGCATCAGCGCCATCCCGCGCCGCCTGCCGATGATCTTGCGCCGCATTCGCGAAACGGCGGATGCCATCATTGCCGCGCGGCCCGACGCGGTCGTCATTATTGACAGTCCGGATTTCACCCACCGTGTCGCGCGCCGCGTGCGCGCCCGCGCGCCGTCGATCCCGATTATCGATTACGTCTCGCCGTCGGTCTGGGCCTGGCGCTCCGGCCGGGCGCGCGCGATGCGCGCATACATCGATTGCGTGCTGGCGATCCTGCCATTCGAACCGGCCGTACACGCGCGTCTTGGCGGGCCGCGCTGCATCTATGTCGGCCATCCCTTGATTGAGCGCATCGTGGAATTGCGTCCCAACGCCGAAGAAGAACAGCGCCGGCGCATTGGTCCGCCGCTCGTTCTTGTCCTGCCGGGTAGCCGCTCGAGCGAGATTCGCCGACTGCTTGCGATCTTCGGCGAGGCCATCGACCGTGCCGTAGCGCGCGCCGGACCGATGGAACTCGTGCTGCCGACCGTCCCGCATCTGACAGCCCAGGTGCGCGCAGGGGTGGCCGGGTGGGCAGTTCCGCCGCGTGTGGTTGATGAGCCTGCAGAAAAATGGCGCGCCTTCCGCAACGCCCGGGCCGCACTTGGCGCCTCCGGCACGGTGACGCTTGAGCTCGCGCTCGCCGGTGTGCCGACCGTCGCCGCTTATCGCGTGACTCTGCTTGAGGAGATCATCGCCCGATTGATCGGGCTACGCGCCAATCTGCAAAGCATCATCCTCGCCAATCTGGTGATCGGGGAGAACGTCGTTCCCGAATTTTTGCAGCACGATTGCACCCCGCAACGCCTAGCCGACGCGCTGGTGCTCTTGCTCACCTCCTCAGTGGAGCGGTCCCGGCAAATCGGAGCCTTCGCCCGGCTCGACCGCATCATGGCGGTGGATGGCACGCCGAGCGCCAGCGCGGCCGCTGTTGTGGTCAAAATTGCCCGCGACGGCCGGCGTGTTGCACCCGCCACAGTCCCTAGAAGTTAACCGGTTATTGGCAGGCGCGAGCTATCAATGCACTAACCATGCTGCTACCGAAGGACCCGGGCGGCCCCGGAACCCCTAAGTCTTGCGTGCGTATGACGAAAAAGCCGAAGAAACCAACTTCCTCGATCCGGGCGGCTATTACCGGCGTGCACGGCTACGTGCCGCCCGACGTGCTCACCAATGCCGAATTGGCGCGCATGGTCGACACCAGCGACGAATGGATCGTCGAGCGCACCGGCATCAAGGAACGCCACATCCTCAAGGGCAAGGGTCTCGGCACCTCGCATATGGGTGCCGAGGCGGTACGCGGGCTCTTGAAAAAGACCGGTACCGATCCTGGCGATGTCGACCTGTTGATCTGCGCTACCACGACGCCCGATTTCGTATTTCCGTCGACCGCCAATCTTATTTGCGACATGGCGGACATTCGCGGCATCGGCAGCTTCGACGTGCAGGCGGCATGCTCCGGCTTCGTCTACGCGCTGACCATCGCCGCGCAATTCATCGAGGGCGGCGCTTACCGCAAGATAGTGGTGGTCGGCGCCGACAAGATGTCGTCGATCATCGACTATACCGACCGCGCGACCTGCGTGCTATTCGGTGATGGCGCCGGGGCCGTGCTGGTTGAGCCGAGTCGCAAATACGGCATCCTCGACACGCTGATCGCCTCAGACGGCGCCGGCATGAAGCATTTGCACCAGAAGGCCGGCGGCAGCCGCATGCCGCCAACGGCGGAGACCGTCGCCAAGCGACTGCACTACGTCCATCAGGAAGGCGCTGCGGTTTACAAATTCGCCATCGCGCGCATGGCCGACGTCGCCACCGAGCTGATGGCCCGCAACCATCTGACCAAGGACAGCATCGATTGGCTGGTGCCGCACCAGGCCAACCGGCGCATCATCGAGGCGACCGCGGAACGCATCGGTCTCCCGGCAAATCGCGTGATGGTGACGATCAACAAATACGGCAACACCACCGCGGCGACGATTCCGCTTTGTCTCTGGGATTACGAGCAAAAGCTCAAAGCCGGCGACCGCCTTCTCCTTGCGGCTTTCGGCGGGGGCTTCACCTGGGGCGGCGTTTATATGACGTGGGCTTACGACACGCCCGCGGCGCGGAGCGACAGCAAAGCGGGCGAAGGGAGCCGCACCAAGGGTGAGCGAAAAGGCCTGGCGGTCAGGCTTGCGGCGATCGCCAGAGCGCCCTTTGCCCTGCGCGCTGCATTTCCCGCCTTTTTGCCGCGCCGAAGCTGAAAATCAATCGGTAGGGTTGAACGCTGCCGCCGCGGTCGTTGGATCTTGCGCGCCCATGATGGCGCTCACGACGGCTATGCCGTCCGCTCCGGCCGCCCGCACGGCGCGCGCATTTGCCGCCGTAACGCCCCCGATTGCGACGATGGGCTTGCCGGTTAGGCGGCGGATCTCCGCCAATCCTTCGAGGCCGAGCGCCATTGCCGCGTCGGGTTTCGTCAATTGAGGAAAAATCGGCCCGACGCCAAGGTAATCGGCGAATTCAGTGTCGGCGGCGCGGGCCTCGGCGGATGTCGTAATCGAAAGTCCGACGATGGCGTCCTGGCCTAATAATTTGCGCACCAGCGCGGCCGGCATGTCGCTCTGCCCGACATGTGCTCCATCGGCGCCGGCGGCCAGCGCCACATCGATCCGGTCGTTCACGATCAGGGGTATGCGAAGCGACCCAAGCAGAGCTTTGAGGGCGCGAGCCTCCTCAATCATAACCCGCGTGGTGGCGGTCTTGTCGCGCAATTGGATCATCGTGACTCCGCCGGTAACGGCGGCGGCTACGATCTCAACAAGGGAGCGGCCGCCGGCCAGTCCGCGATCGGTAACCAGGCACAGCCTTAGGTATTGTTCTTTCGCCATTCCAGCGTCTTAGCTGACGATCTTCAGACGGGACTTGATGTCGTTTCCCTCGATCGACTCAAGCGTATCGAGGAATGCCACCCGAAAAGAGCCCGGGCCTTTCGCCCGCTCGGCGGCCATTTCGCCGGCAATGCCAAAAGCCGCGACTGCCCCGAGCGCCGCATCGTAGGGGTCGCCGGCGGTCGCGGCGAAAGCTCCGGTGACACCGGAGAGCGCGCAGCCCAGGGCCGTCACCTTGGCCATGATCGGCGACCCGTTGGCGAGCTTGGCCACACGGTGACCGTCGGTGATGACGTCGATTGCGCCGGTGGCAACGACGATGCAGCCTTGGTGCTTGGCCAGGCTGACCGCGAAGGCGAGAGCCTCGTCCGTGGTGTTGGCGCTGTCGACGCCCTTGGGCGCCGCGCCCGCGCCGCCGGCAACCGCCATGATTTCCGACGCATTCCCGCGGATGATGGAGGGCCGGTGCGGCAAGAGCGAACGGACCGTGTCGGTTCGCATTCGCGTTGCGCCGGCGCCGACGGGATCGAGCACCCAAGGCTTGCCGTGCCGCGCGGCAGCGTCGACGGCAAGGAGCATCGAATCCACCCACGGTGCCGACAATGTGCCGATATTGATGACGAGAGCGCCGGAGATGGCGACGAATTCCGCCACCTCCTCGCGGGCGTGAACCATGGCCGGAGATGCGCCGATGGCGAGCAAGGCGTTTGCCGCGACATCCATCGACACGTAATTGGCGACGTTATGCACCAGCGGCCGCGCAGCGCGCATGGTTTGCAGAAGTTGTGCGGTTTTGTTGGCGATCACTGCTCGGCTGTCGCTCATCGCGGTATCTTCCCTGTGCTTTGAATCGCGCCGATAATAAGAAACGATTGCTTGCACTGCCACTGGAAGCGCACGCAGCGGCGTAAAAGGGATGCCATGCTCGACACTACCGCCGTCGCTTCGCCGCTGGAGAGCCGCAGCGGCAATCCGCGCTATGCCAAATTGCACCGGCGCTATCCGCATGTCGATTATCTGCGCCGGCATGCGCGCCGACGCGTTCCGCATTTTGCTTTCGAATATGCCGACGGCGGCGCCGGCAACAACGATGCCGGCATCAGGCGCAATTGGGCGGCGCTCGATGCAGTAGAACTGGTGCCGCGCTACGGCGTCATGCCGACGCTGCCGCCCTGTGACGTCGAGGTGTTCGGCCGCCGCTACGGCGCGCCGATCGGAATTGCTCCGATGGGCGGTCCGGCGATCGTGTGGCCGGGCGCCGATGTGTTTCTTGCGCGCGCTGCGCAGCGTGCGCGCATTCCCTACGTCCTCAGCACCGTTGGCGGCGCGACAATCGAACAAATTGCCGCGATCGCGCCTGACGTGTTTTGGTTCCAGCTTTATCGGTTCGCCAAGAACGATCACGCCATCGGTCTCGATCTGGTTCGCCGTGCCGAAGCCGCCGGCTGCCAAGCACTCGTGCTCACGCTCGACGTGCCGGTGCGCACCACGCGCCCGCGCGAAGCCGCCGTCGGGCTTGCCGGCGCGTTCGCGGTCGATCTCGGCGTTGTCATGCAGGCGGCGTTAAGGCCGCGCTGGGCGCTGGCGCTCCTGAAGAATGGCATCCCGCGGTTCGCCAATATGCGCGCTTACGCCGGGAAGGGCGCTTCGCTCGACGAACTCATCGGCTTCGCGCGCCGGGAAATGGGCGGCGCCTTCACTTGGGACGACGTGCGAAAATATCGTGAGCGCTGGAAGGGCAAGTTGATCGTGAAAGGCATCATGCATCCGCAGGATGCCGAGAAGGCGGTTTCGCTCGGCGTTGATGGCATCATCGTTTCCAATCACGGCGGCCGCCAAGTCGAGGCATTGCCGGCGCCTATCGATGCCCTTCCGGCCATCGTCCGCCAGGTCGGTACACGCGTCACCATCATGATGGATTCCGGCGTGCGCAGCGGCAGCGATGTGGTCCGTGCCTGCGCGCTCGGCGCCGCCGCCGTATTCGCCGGCAAGGCGTTTTTGTGGGGGCTCGGCGCGCTCGGCGAGGAGGGGCCGGGACACGTCATCGATTTATTGGTCGAAGAGACACAGGCGGCGCTCGGTCAAATGGGCGCCCATCGTGTGGAAGAGCTGCGTGCGCTCACCATCAGACACGCGGGCGCCCTCACGTTCTGATCTTTGCTGCGCCGCGATCGTCTAGCGCCGTTCCTCATTCCCGATCACCCGGGCGCGCCAGCACCGGCGGCAGCATGCCGAACAGCCGAACGAGATCGCGCTGATTTCCCACTCCGGTCCGCGCGAAAATTTCCGCAAGATGCGTCCGCAAGGTGGAAATCGCTATGCGCCGCTCCACGGCAATCTGCTCGGGCGAGTTTCCGTTGAAAATGGCCAACGCGATTTCGGCTTGAGTGGGGCTGAGACCGAACAACGATCCAAGGATCGCTGTCGTGAACCATCCCGAATCCTGGGCCGATCGAAGGCTGATCAGCACGCGCCCTGGCGCGTCATCGCCACCAAGCCCTGCCGGCAATGGAGTTACCAGGGCAAGCAGCACGGTCTTTCCGTCCGCGCCGCTGACCCGCATGCTGCCGCCGGCTCCACCTGCCGCCGCATCGCCGATGAGACTGCGCAGCAGATCCGCCTCAGCCGGAATTCGCGTGTGAAAGCCGCGGTCATGGCGCCCGAAGCTGATCGCCGTGCCGCTATGGTCAAGCGCCGCGGCGGCGGCATTTGCATATCCGAGCCGGCCGTTTTCGTCGCAGACGATGACGACAAAGGCGAGCGCGTCGAGGATTGCGGCCCCGGTACGCGAGCGGATTTGGGAATTGCGCCATCGCAATCTGAGTTGCAGCGCACGCTTCACGTAGGGAATGATCCTCCGCAGCCGCGGCTTGTCGGATTGTTCGAAGCGGAGCCCGCTAAAGGGAAGATCGCTGCCAATGGTGGAGTATACGCCGGGCGAAAGCTGCATACGCACGCCCATTGGCCTAAACATTCCCCCCGGCCGGGCAAATTCGTTGAAGAATTCGGTCTTCACCAATTCGTCCTCGCGCAGATGTTCGTATCCGAGCATGACGCGCTCGAGCGGCGCGCGTTCGAGGCTGTTTGCCCAAGGGTCCATTCCGGCGAACCGCTCTTTATATTTCCGGCCGAGCGAGCGCCAGATCTCGGCAAGCGAGATGTCGATG
>Ga0181537_10001956_pt1 | contig 18536 bp, 15 predicted proteins | sample PEATcosm2014_Bin_39_FD_119765 | JGI IMG/M metagenome (GOLD analysis project Ga0181537, IMG submission 119765) | Peatland microbial communities from MTU Mesocosm Facility, Houghton, MI, USA - PEATcosm2014_Bin23_10_metaG | ecosystem: Environmental > Terrestrial > Soil > Wetlands > Peat | place... | reverse complement strand
GTCGGGCTGGAACATGGTGCCGACGGGCCCCGGTTTGCCGCCTTTGGCATATTTCAGTAGAATGCAAACAGCCTATATATTTCCATGGAGATTGCGTGCCGCGCGCCTCGACCGACAGCCAGCCCGAGCCCCGCCGCATACTGACCGCCGCGGTGCTGCGCGCATCCGCGCTGCTCGACATCACCCAAGCGGGCCTCGCGCAAATTCTCGGGCTCAGCCCCTCGACGGTGTCGCGCATGGCGAACGGGACTTATACCTTGGATACGCAGAAGAAGGAATGGGAGCTCGCCGCCTTGTTCGTGCGCCTGTTTCGCTCGCTCGACGCGCTGATCGGCTCCAACGATTCGGCGGCGCGCCTCTGGCTGAACGGGGAGAATCGCGGTCTGCCCGGCCGCCCCATCGAGTTGATTCGCAGCACCGAAGGCCTGGTTCGTGTCCTCCAGTACCTGGACTCCGCGCGCGGTCGGATCTGAGGCGCTGCGCGGGCGGCGGCGTCTGTGGCGGGCGGTGGAAGCGCAGCACATCGCCTCGACGCTGCGCCTGGTGGCGAATGTCGGCGAACAGCATGTGCTCGAGCGCCTGCTGGATCAGAGCAAGCCGCCGCCGGCGCCGCGGACGAGCGGCCTGCACTACCTGCTATCGACTCCCTTTCGCTATTCCTCGCCCGTCGGTTCGCGTTTCCGCGCGCCCGCCGATGCGGGCATTTGGTACGGCGCTGAGGCGCAGCGCACGGCCTGCGCTGAGCTAGGATTCTGGCGCTGGCGATTCCTGAGCGACAGCGCGGCGCTCGAGAGCTTGGGGCCGTCGCCGCAAACGGTCTTTCAAGCCGGCATCGACGCACGCCTGGTCGATCTGACGCGCTCTCCGTTCAAGAAATCGCGCGCGGAATGGACCCATCCCGAGGACTACGGTGCGACCCAAGGTTTCGCGCGCGTGGCGCGCCTCGCGGCGATCGATGCGATTCGCTATGAGTCGGTGCGCGATCCGCAGCGCGGCGCGGCAGCGGCCGTGCTCGAGCCGTCGTGCTTCACGCCGCGCAAGCCCCTGGAGCAGCACACCTGGCTCTTGACGGTGCGGCGGGAGACGGTCATCTGGCAGCGCGAAGCAAAAACGTTCGAATTCGACGCCAGCGCCTGGCATCATGCAGCCAGCGAACGAGGATCTGAGTGAGCCGAAATTTCAAGAGCGACAACGTCAGCGCGGTGAGCGACCCCATCATGGCGGCCATCATTGCCGCCAATGCCGGCTCGGCCGCCGCGTACGGGGGGGACGATCTCACCCAGAAATTGCAGAGCGTGGCGAGTGAGGTGTTCGGCAGGGAGGTCGCGGTCTTTCCGGTGACGACGGGGACAGCCGCCAATGCGCTGGCCCTCTCGCAGTTGGTCCCGCCGTACGGCGCCGTGTACTGCCACGAGGCGGCGCACATCGTCACCGACGAGTGCGGCGCGCCCGAATTCTTCACCGGCGGCGCGAAGATGATCGGACTTCCCGCGGCCGACGGAAAAATCACGCCCGCACAGGTGGCCGACGCCGTCGAGTTTGCGCTGGACATGGGTGTACACCACGTCAAGCCCGCGGCCGTGAGCTTGAGCCAGGCCACCGAGTGGGGAACGGTATACACCTTGCACGAGGTGTCCGCGCTCGCCGCCGCCGCCGGGAAACGCGGGCTGCCGGTGCACATGGATGGCGCGCGGTTCGCCAATGCGCTCGCCCATCTGGGCTGCACGGCGGCCGAAGCCACGTGGCGGAGCGGCGTCGACGTGCTCTCGCTCGGGGCCACCAAGAACGGAGCGCTGTGCGCGGAAGCGGTGGTGTTCTTCGAGCCGGAGCGGGCGCGGGATTTCGAGAGGCGCCGCAAGCAGTCGGGACATCTGTGGTCAAAGCTGCGGTTCGTGAGCGCGCAGCTTCTCGCCTATTTCGCGGATGGACTGTGGCTCGACAACGCCCGCCACGCCAACGCCATGGCGTCGGCTCTGGCGAGAGGGCTGCGGGAGATTGCCGGTGCGTCCCTGCTGCAGTCGGTCGACGCCAATGAGCTGTTCGTCGCATTGCCCGAAGCGGTGGTCGTTTCGTTGGAATCCCAGGGATTCGGCTTCTATCGATGGCCGCTGTGCGCCTGCCCGGCGGGCGTCGCCATTCGCCTGGTGACCTCGTACGCGACGACACCTGCGCAGGTCCAAGAGTTCCTCGCGGCGGCGCGCAGCGCCGCGCGCGGCTGACCGCGCGCAGCATCACGGCATGCGGTTGACCGTCGGCACGGAATCCTGGGCGTACAAGGTACCGTTTCGCGTGTCGCGCGGCGCCGAGGCCGCGCTCGAGGTCATCGTCGTCACGCTCACCGATGCGCACGGCAACATCGGCCGAGGCGAGGCGGCGGGGGTGGACTATGACGGGGAGAGTGTGCCGCTGCTGTGCGCCCAGATCGAAGCGGCCCGACCGGCCATCGAGCGCGGCATCGATTTCCGCCCCGGCGACGCGGCGGCGGACGGCGAGAGCGCCGGCTTCGCGGAGCTCGCGGCGCTGCTGCCGGCGGGCGGCGCGCGCAATGCCGTGGACTGCGCGCTCTGGGATTTGACGGCCAAGCGGCGGCGCAGCCGCGTGTGGGAATTGGCCCGGCTGCCGAATCCCCGGCGGCTCATCACCTCGGTGACCTTGGGGATCGACACGGACGCCGCCGTCGCGGCCGGCGCGCGCCGCTTTGCGCAGTGGCCGCTGATCAAGGTGAAGGTCGACGGCCAGCGCCATCTCGATGCGCTGCGCCTGGTGCGCGCCGCGTGCCCCGGGGCAGGGCTCATCGTCGATCCGAATCAGGCCTGGACCTGCGAGCTTCTCAACCGCCTGGCACCCGAACTCAAATCCCTGGGCGTCGTGCTGATCGAGCAGCCGGTGCCGCGCGGCGACGATGAGAGTCTGCGCGCTTACTCAGGCGAGATACGGCTGGCGGCGGATGAGTCGGTGGCCGGCCGCGCCCAGCTCGCGGCGGTCGGGGACCTATACCAGGTGGTGAACGTCAAGCTCGACAAGACTGGCGGCCTCACCGAAGCGCTGGCGCTGGCGCGGGAGGCCCGAGCCATGGGACTCGAGGTCATGGTGGGATGCATGGCGGGAACATCGTTGGCCATGGCGCCCGGAATGGTGGTGGGGCAGTTGGCGCAGTTCGTGGACTTGGACGGTCCGCTGCTGCACAGCGCGGACCGCGAACACGGGCTCCAGTACGAGTTGGGACTGATGCAGTTGCCGTCGGCGAAGTTATGGGGCTGAACCGCATGAACGAGATGCGCATGGCTGCAGTAATGGTTCGTGCCGCCGCTCTCTGCGCCTGGCTGCTCGGCGCGCCCCTGCTCGCCGGGGCGGCTTCGCCCGCCGGCGAAGCGCCCTTCGATCTGATCATTGCCAATGGCCATGTGATCGACGGCACGGGTTCACCCTGGTACGCGGCGGACGTCGGCATTCGCGGCGGGCGCATTGCGGCGATCGGGCAGTTGGCCGGCGCCGCGGCGACGCGGCGCATCGATGCCGGCGGCAACATCGTGGCGCCCGGTTTCATCGACATGTTGGGTCAGTCGGAGTTCACCATCCTGGTCGATCCGCGGCTGCCGTCGAAGATCTATCAGGGCATCACGACTGAAATCACGGGCGAGGGTACCTCGGCCGGACCGATGATGGGACATGCAAGGCTCGAAGCCGCCCAGACTCTCGATCACTACGGCCTCAAGGCTGACTGGCAATCCCTGGCGAGTACTTCGCTCGCCTCGAGCGGCAGGGCATCGGCATCAATCTGGCCTCCTACGTGGGGGCGACCATGGTGCGCGAGGTGGTGATCGGCGTCGAGGACCGCCCGCCCACGCCGGCGGAACTCGAGCGCATGCGAGGCCTCGTCCGGGAGGCCATGGAGCAGGGCGCGGTCGGCCTGTCGACGTCGCTGGAATATGCCCCGGCGCCCTACGCAGGCACGGAGGAGCTGATCGCGCTGGCTTCCGCCGCCGCGCCGTACGGCGGCATCTACGCTACGCACATGCGCTCGGAAGGGGACGGCATGATGGCCGCGCTCGACGAAACCTTCCGCATCGCGCGCGAGGCGCACATCCCGGCGGAGATCTGGCACCTGAAGGTCGCGGGCAAGAAGAACTGGGGCCGCATGTCCGAGGTGATCAAGCGCATCGAGGCGGCGCGCGCCGGCGGCCTCGACATCACCGCGGACACTTATGCCTATACGGCATGGTTCAACGACATGTCCGCCTTCGTGCCTCCGTGGGCGCACGAGGGCGGCATCGAGAAGATGGTGCAGCGCCTGAAGGATCCCGCCACGCGGGCGCGGATCGCCAAGGACATCCAAACGCCGAGCGATGCCTGGGACAACGAATGGGACGAGGTGTCGGGCCCCGAATCGATCCTCATCGGCGTGGTCAAGAATCCGGTCCTGCGTTCCCTGCAGGGACAAACCATCGCGGCCATCGCGAAGTCGCGCGGCACGGACCCGATCGACACCCTGCTCGACATCCTGGTCGAGGACAATGGCTTCACGGGATGCGCGGTGTTTGGCATGCAGGAGGACGATGTGGCCCTGGCGCTGGTGCAGCCCTGGATGTCCATCAACAACGACAGCTCGGGCGCTTCCCCGGAGGGCATCCTGGGCGAGGAGCACCCGCATCCGCGCGCCTACGGAACCTTTCCCAGAATCCTGCGCAAGTACGTGCGCGAGGAACATCGCCTCACCCTCGAGGAGGCGATCCGCAAGTTCACCGCGCTGCCGGCGCAGCGCATGCGGCTTACCGACCGAGGTGTCTTGAAGCGCGGCCTGTGGGCGGACGTGGTGGTTTTCGATGCGGCGACCATCGCCGATCGCTCCACCTTCAGCTCTCCCAACGAGCTGGCCGTCGGCATGCGCTGGGTGCTGGTGAACGGTGTGCCGGTCATCGCCGACGGACAGATGACGGGCGCGAGACCAGGCCGGGTGCTGCGCGGTCCGGGGTATGCGACGGGGCGGCAATAGCCCGCAACGGCCGCGGCGGCGGCGTCCGCCGCGTGTGGCAAGAAAAACATCTGGACGGCGGTACAGTTGCTGCGGTGGCCGCGCTCAGAATCTCGAGGGTGCTGTGGCGCCGGCGATTCCAAAGAAATAAAGCTAAAATCTATCAATTACTTATAGGCGTTATCGGGTCCGGCGTTAATGTGTGGCCGGCGCGCTCGCGCGCCGCTCGACGCGCCACAAGGGTTCCGTGGCAGCTGTTGCGGATTTGACAAAGCGCGCGCGGGAGATTCTTATAAGCTCATAACAATCTGCGGGGATCGATCTGGATGTTCAATTGAACAGCGCTTCGGAGCCCGTTGGAACATTGGATGTTGCGCTGGGGCATGCTGCGCGACTGCTCGAGAGGGATGCCGCGCTCGCCGCGGAACAGGCGGGAGAGATTCTCAAGGCCGTTCCGGGCCATCCGCGCGCGCGCCTGATTCTTGGAGCCGCGCATCGGCTGGCGGGCCGCAACGAGTCGGCGCTCGAAGTGCTGGAGTCTCTGGCGCGCGAACATCCTAACTCCGCGCCCGCTCAGTTGGAGCTCGCCATGGCGCGCATCGCGGCCGGCCGCGCCGGCGAGGCGATCGTGCCGTTGCGCCGCGCGACCCAGCTCAACCCCCACTCCGCCGACGCCTGGCGGCTGCTCGCCGACCAGCTCGACGTCCTGGGCGATTCGCCCGGGGCCGACCAAGCTCGGGCGCGCTATCTCAAGGCGGCCACGTCCGATCCGCGGCTCATGGAGGCGGCCGCGGCGCTGGTGGCGAACGATCTGCCCCAGGCCGAGGCGCGGCTGCGCGCGCACCTGAACGGGCATCCCACGGATGTCGCCGCGCTGCGCATGCTCGCGGAAGTCGCGGCACGCCTGCGCCGCTATGCCGATGCGCAAACTCTGCTCGAGCGCTGCCTCGAGCTCGCCCCGAGCTTCGATGCGGCCCGCCATAACTATGCGGTGGTGTTGAACCGGCAGGGGAAGGCGGCGGCGGCCCTCCCTCAGGTCGACGCCTTGCTCGCGAAGCAACCCCGCGACCCGGGGTACAGGAATCTGAAGGCCGCGGTGCTCGTGAATTTGAGCGAGTACGGCGAATCCATCGAGGTCTACGAGGCCGTGCTCAAGGATTTCCCGCGGCAGCCCAAGATCTGGATGAGTTACGGACACTCGCTCAAGACGGCGCGCCGTCACGATGACAGCGTCGCGGCGTACCGCCGCGCGATCGCCATGCAGCCGACGCTGGGCGAGGCGTACTGGAGCCTGGCGAACCTCAAGACATTCAGATTTTCCGACAGCGACGTGGCCGCGCTTCGCCGTGCGCTCGAACGCGCCGATCTGAGCGATGAGGACCGCCTGCATTTCGAGTTCTCGCTCGGCAAGGCGCTGGAGGACGGGGAAAGCTTCGCGGAGTCGTTCGTCCACTACTCGAGGGGCAATGCCATCCGCGGCAAGCTTCACCCCTACAACGCCGAGGAGAATACGCGCTTCGTTCGGCGATCGAAGGCGCTATTCACGGCGGAATTCTTCGCGGCGCGCACGGGCGGCGTGCAATGCGAGGACCGATCGCCCATCTTCATCGTCGGGTTGCCGCGCTCGGGCTCCACCTTGATCGAGCAGATACTCTCCAGCCATTCGGCGATCGAAGGCACGATGGAGCTGCCGGACGTCCCGCAAATCGCCCGTGAGCTGGCCGCCCGCGGCGGGGCCGGCGAGACACCTTTCTTCGATGCGGTGGCTGCGCTCTCCGCGCGGGAGCGGCAGGCTCTTGGCGAGCGTTACCTGGAGTCGACGCGGGTGCACCGCAAGGCGGGCGCGCCTCTGTTCCTCGACAAGATGCCGAACAACTGCCTGTACGTGGGTCTCATTCATCTCATTCTGCCGCATGCGAAAATCATCGACGCGCGCCGCCATCCCCTCGGCTGCTGCCTGTCGGGATTCAAACAGCATTTCGCGCGGGGCCAGAACTTCGCCTACGACCTCAAGGACATCGGGCGCTACTACCGCGATTACGTCGACCTGATGGCGCATGTCGACGCCGTACTGCCGGGCCGCGTGCACCGGGTCTTCTACGAGTCGATGATCGAGGACACCGAAGCGGAAGTTCGCCGGCTCCTCGCGTACTGCGGAGTGCCGTTCGAGGACGCCTGCCTGCGCTTTTTCGAGAACGACAGGGCCGTGCGCACCGCGAGTTCCGAACAGGTGAGGCGGCCGATCTTCCGGGAAGGCTTGGACCATTGGCGGAACTACGAGCCCTGGCTCGGCGCGCTCAGCGGCGCGCTCGGAGAGGTGCTCGAATCGTACCCCTCGGTGCCCGTCTTCCATCGGGAACCCGCGTGAATCAGTTTTTGGGGATTGGCGATCTAAAATCAGGGAGCAAGGGAACAATGAGCCGTAATCGTTTGAACACCGCCAGGCATCAGAGTCTGAATGCCGCCGGCCGTACTCGCCGCGTGCAGTACCGTCTGCCGCTCGCATCGGCGATCTCGGCGATCCTCGCCGGAGGCCTGCCGGTGGCGCACGCCGCACCCGAGCCCGCCGCTGACACGGATACCGCCACCCTCGAAGAGGTCGTGGTCACCGCGCAGAAGCGCACCGAGAACCTACAGGACGTGCCCATCTCCATCGAAGTGCTCGACAGCGCGAAAATAGAGCAACTTAACATCGCCGGCCTCGACGACTACGTAAAATACAGTCCGAGCGTCGCCTATAGCCGAGCCGAGGGCCAGGGCGGCAATGGCCAGCCGGGCACCTCGCACATTTACATGCGCGGCGTCGTCAGCGGCGGCAACGAGAATCACTCCGGATCGCAGCCGAGCGTCGGCACCTACCTCGACGAGCAGCCCGTCACCACCATCGACGGCACCCTCGACGTCCATATGTACGACATACAGCGCATCGAGGTTCTCGAAGGACCGCAGGGAACGCTGTACGGAGCGAGCTCGCAGGCGGGCACGGTGCGCATCATCACCAACAAACCGGATCCCACCAAGTTCGAGGCGGGATACGACCTCGACGGCAATCACGTGGATCCCGGCGGCAACGGCTGGCAGGCGCAGGGTTTCGTCAACATTCCGCTCTCGCCCATCGCGGCGATCCGCCTGGTCGGATGGGATGAACACGACGCCGGATACATCGACAACGTCGCCGGCACCGACAAGAACGGCTGCATCTTCAACGGGACCATCACGTACCCGACTTGGGCCGGGCAGGCCACGGGTGCCGGCTCCAACGGCGTCATCGCTCCTTGCCCGACGCCGGCCGCGATCGGCGCGGGCGCCGTGAGCAATGCGGCCTACGTCAAGAGCAACTACAACACGGTCGTCACTCAGGGCGGGCGCGCCGCCGGCCTGGTCAATCTCGGCGACAACTGGACGGTGACCCCCACCGTCATGGGACAGTCCCTGAACACGAATGGCTTCTTCGGCTACGACCCCGCGGTCGGCGATCTGCTCGTCACGCACTTCGGTCCGGAAAACTCGCAGGATTCGTTCGTGCAGTCGGCGCTGACGGTGGAAGGCAAGATCAGCAATTTCGACCTCGTTTACGCGGGCGCGTACCTCAAGCGCGACACGCACACGATCGCCGACTACACCGACTACTCGGAATTCTACGACCGCATCTTCGCCTCCGGCGCCGGCTGGACCAACAACGCCGGCGCGCCCATCATGCCGCAGGAACTCGTCGTCACGAAGGGCTACTTCGAAAAGTGGAGCCAGGAAGTGCGGCTGACGACGCCGCAAGATCTGCCGGTCAAGGGCACCGTCGGCGCCTTTATTCAGCGCCAGCTGCACGACATCTGGGAGCAGTACGTCATGCCCGGCTACAATTTCACCAATCCGACGGGCAACCCCACCTCCTCCACGCCCAATGCCAACGGCTTGGGCAGCGATTTCTCGATTCCGACCCTGGCGAATACCATCTGGCTCACCGACGAGCAACGCGTCGACCGGGACAAGGCGATATTCTTTCAGGGGGAATGGGACATTACCTCGCAACTCTCCCTGAACGGCGGCCTGCGCTACTATAAGTACGACAATTCGCTCGAGGGCTTCTACGGCTATTCGTTGAATCATTTTGGCGGAGACCCCGGCATGGGTCTGTGCGACGGCCGGCCGGCCTCGACTCCCTACGCGCCTTGCACCGACCTGGACAAGGAGGTTTCCGCCTCCGGCACGGTGCCGAAGGCCAACATCACCTACAAGCTGACCCCCGACAAACTGGTGTATGCCACTTATTCGAAGGGATTCCGGCCGGGCGGCGTCAACCGCTCGGGCGATTTTGGCCCCTATGCCGCGGATTTCCTGACGAACTATGAGATCGGCTGGAAGACTTCGTGGTTCGACCACACGCTGCGCTGGAACGGCGCGGCATTCCTCGAGGACTGGAATAACTTCCAGTTCTCGTTCCTGGGGCCCAACAGCCTGACCATCATCGAAAATGGCGGCAATGCGCGCATCAAGGGCATCGAGAACGAAATCGAGTATGCGCCGACCCGCGCACTGAGCTTGAGCACCGGTTTCACCTTCCTGGATACCAGGTTGCTGCAGAACATCTGCGGCACCGCCGGGGTGACCGTTTGTTCCGGACCGAACCCCGCCGTCAACGGGGCCGGGCCGCAGCCCTTCACAGGGACTCCGTGGATAGGGCCGGAGGCCCCGGCGGGATCGAATCTGCCCATTTCGCCCAAGTTCAAGGTGAACGCCGTGGCTCGCTACCAGTTCGAGGAAGTCGCGGGCTGGAAGCCGTTCGGCCAGGTGTCGTTCGTCTATCAGACCCAGACGGCGCCGACGCTGCTGCGCAACCAGCTGCAGAATATCGGCATGCAGCCCGCCTACGGCCTGGTCGATTTGACGACCGGGATTCGCCAGGACAAGACGATGATTCAATTTTTGGTGACCAATGTGGCGGACCGGCGCGCCGAGCTCACGCGATTCAACGAGACCAATCCGACCAACGACAATCTGACCTACATCGTTCCGGCCCAGCCCCGCACTTTCGTCATCAAGTTCGGCCAGAAGTTCTGAACTCCTTGAGCGGCCGGCCGGCGGGTTCACCCGCCGGCCGCGCTCTTCCCGATTTGGACCCGAGAGCGATTCATGAAAATTCTTCCGCGCGTCCTCCTCCTGCTGGCGGGACTGGCGGCGACCGAGCTCTCGCACGCTGAACGCCTGCCCGTCCTTCAGCAGATCGATCTGCCGCATCCTTATTACTTTCGCGAGATGTACCTGCCGCAGTTGACCAGCGGCCCGAGCAGCCTCGCCTGGTCCCCCGATTCCAGTGAGCTCATCTATTCCATGGCAGGCTCGCTGTGGCGGCAGAAGATCGTCGCGGCCGCGGGCACGGACAATGGCGGCGGCGCGACGGGCGTCGGCGCGGCAGCGGACGGCATGGCGCAGCAGCTCACAGCGGGCGCGTACGACTACCAGCCGGACTGGTCCCCCGATGGACGATGGGTGGTCTACAGCTCGTACCGCAACGATGCCATGGAGCTATGGATATTGGATCTGCGCACCGGCGCCGCCAAGGCGCTTCTGGCAAACGGCGCGGTGAACCTCGAGCCGCGATTCTCGCCGGACGGCAGGCGCATCGCCTTCGTGTCGACCGCGTACAACAAGCGCTTTCACGTGTTTACGGCCGATATCGACGAGGGCCGGCTGGGGCGGGTCGAACGTCTGACCGGCGAGCACAGGAGCGCGTTGCCGCGCTATTACTACAGTCCCTACGATCACGAGATCAACCCGGTGTGGACGCGCGACGGACAGGGCGTCATCTATGTGTCCAATCGTGACCATATCTACGGTACCGGCGGATTTTGGCGCACGCCGTCGCGGGCGGCCGCGGGGACCGACCTGGCGGCAGGTGCCGCCGCGCGCGAATTTCACTACGAGGAGACGAACTGGAAGGCGCGTCCGGATGTCTCCCCCGACGGCTCGCGCCTGGTCTTCAGTTCCTATCTGGGACGTCCGTGGCACAACCTGTGGGTGATGCCGGCCGGCGGCGGCGACGCCTTTCCCATTGCCTATGGCGACTGGGATCAAACCTATCCCCGCTGGTCGCCCGACGGCACGCGGATCGCCTTCATCTCGAACCAGCGCGGCAACACGCAAATCGGCATCGAGCGGATTCCCGGCGGCATCGTGGAGACGTTGGCGATCGGCGAGCGGCGCTATCTGTCGCCGATGGCGCGCCTGCATCTTTACATCAGCGACTCGCAGGGCCGGGCGGCATTCGCGCGCGTGAGCGTCACCGATGCGGCCGGCCGCTTCTATGCCCCGGCGAACGCCTGGATCAGTGCGGACGATTCATTCGACCGGGGCGAGCGGCACACCGAGGCTCACTACTTTCACGCGCATGGCGAGCAGTGGATCGACGTGCCGGCTGGCACCCTCGATGTCGACATCCTGCACGGTTTCGAGCGCAGGTTCGAACAGCGGCAGCTGAGTGCGGGCGCGGGACAGACCGCCGATCTTACGGTGAATCTGGATGAGGGCACGTGGCCTGTCCCCGCCGCCGGACGGTGGGTGAGCGCTGACGTACACGTGCACATGAATTATGGCGGCGAGTATCGCAATACCCCCGCGCATCTCGCAATGCAGGCGCAAGCCGAGAATCTCTCCATCGTGAACTCCCTGCTGGTCAACAAGGAGCAGCGCTTTCCGGACATCGCGTACAACGGAATGCAGAGGGATCCGGCCTCGCAGCCGAATGTCCTGGTCGTGCATGGCCAGGAATATCACACGAGCTACTGGGGGCATTTGGGATTGCTCGACATCTCGGGCGGCGTGATCCTGCCTGGGTACGCGGGATATCCCAACACCGCCGCCGCGAGCTTGTATCCCATGAATGCGGACGTCGCGGATATTGCGCACTCTCGGGGCGCCTTGGTGGGCTACGTGCATCCCTTCGACGACTATCCGCAGCCCGTCTCGAAGCCGCGCGAGACGCTGACCAACGAGCTGCCCGTCGATGTGGCCCTGGGCAAGGTCGACTACATGGAAATCCTGGGCTTCAGCGACCATCGCTCGACCGCCCACGTCTGGTACCAGCTGTTGAATCTGGGGTTCCGCATTCCGGCGGCGGGCGGTACGGATGCCATGGCGGATTACTCCTCGCTGCGCGGACCGGTGGGCATGAACCGGGTGTACGCACGCCTGCCGGCGACGGCGCCCGGCGAGCGCGCGACTGCAGCCGGCGAGCCTGCGCCGGCGCTCGACGAGCGGCAGTGGATGGCCGCGCTCGAGGCGGGGCGCAGCTTTGCAACCAACGGACCTTTGCTGGGATTCACCCTCGGCGGCGCCGAGATCGGCGACGAGCTCAAATTCGATGCCGCGCAGAGGCAGGTGAGGTTCTCGGTTCGTTTGCGCTCCATCGTCGCCGTGGATCACCTGGAACTGGTGTGCAATGGCCGGGTGATGCGTTCCTTCTCCGCGCGCCCTCCGATCGATCACGGCGATTTCAGCGGCAGCATCGCACTCAAGGACAGCGGCTGGTGCGTTGCGCGCGCTTCCACCGAGGCGGGGCGCTATCCGGTGCTCGACACCTACGTCTATGCGACCACCAGCCCGATCTATGTGACCGTTGCGGGGGCGAGGCCCCGCTCGCCGGATGATGCCCGATATTTTGCCGCATGGATCGACCGGATGACGGAAACCACGTCGGCGTATCCGGATTGGAACAACGCCGCGGAGAAGCGCAGCGTGCTGGCGCGCTTGGCGCAGGCCAAGGCGGTGTTCGTCGGCTTGCAATAGCAGGTGAGGGCGGCGGACTCGCCTTCGGGTCGCGGATCCCGTGAGGCGATTCAATCGGCGGCCGCAGGATGAACCGGATTGCGGGGGTTTGCGCGCATGCCTCGCAGAGCCGGTCCGCGCAATATGAACCACGACAGGATACCCGCGAGCACGGCGCTGCCGGCGAGCAGCGCGAGAGTGGTGTCGTAATTGCCGGTGAGGTCGAAGATCCGGCCGGCCGCGGGGCCGGCCAGCAATAGTGTCAGGATCTCGCAGAAATACCAGGCGCTGTAGCTGTAGGCGACGCTCACCGTCGGGAAACGGCGGCGCAGTAGCGCGACGAAATACAGGTCGCCGCCCCCGATGGTGACGCCGAAGCAGGCGGCGTAGCCGACCAGCGCCGCGGCCGAATGAGCGCGCGCGACCATGAGCAGGGACAGCGCTCCCGCCAGCAGCAAGAGGTGCATGGCGATGCCCACGGCGCGCACCGAGAAGCGATCGAGCAGCCAGCCGCTGAGCACCCCACCCAAGGCGGCGAACCCCGCGGTCGATCCCAAGACCCAGGAGGACATGCTCGGCGAGAAGCCCGCTCCCTCGACCACCGAGGCCTCGTGAGTGAGCAGTCCGCCATAGGCGGCATAGAAAAAGAGGGTGGTGAGGGCGACCATCCAGAACGTCGCCGATCCGAGCAGATCGCGCAGGCGCCCGGCGGGATGCGCGGCGGTCGAGTCGGAGACGCCCGCCGCCACGCCCGAGTTCACCGGCGCGAGCGCCGAGACACCGGCCTGCCCCAGCGGATCGCCGTCCAAGCCGAGACCGAACTCGTGCGGCGAGCGGGGACCCTTGGTCGCAAGTACGGGCACGAGGCCGATGGTCAACAGGCCGGCGGCGATCGCGAGGCAGGCTGCGCGCCAGCCGTAATGAACGATGATCTCGCCCACCAGCGGCGCCAGCACCATCCCGCCCACATGCCAGCCCGCCCACACCAGTCCGAGTCCCAGGGAATAATGGCGGGAGAACCAGCGGGACACGGCATAAGGGAGCGTCACGGCGAACATCACCTTGCCGACGCCCATTCCGGCGCGCAGCAGGTACATCTCGCCGAACGTCGATACGGTCGATAAGAGCGTCACGCATACCGTTTCGAGCAGGATGCCGAATATCAGCAGCCGCGTCGCTCCGAAGCGCTTGATGGCCGAGCCGCCAAACAGAATGAGCGGCGCGCTCAGCCAGAACGCCGTGACCAGCCCGCTGGTCGCCGCGCGGCTCCAGTGAAACTCCGCGGTCAGGGGCGGTACCAGCAGCACGAAGCAGTAAAGACCGCCTCCATAGACCATGAATCCGGCCATGAACAAGGCGGCGAGAACTTTGTTGCCATGGTAGATCGGCATGGTGTTCTCATGGTACAGAGGTTTCGGCGAAGGCTTGGGTCACTCTGCGCGGCCGTGAGATCATCGATGGCGGGCGCTACCCATGTGCCGGACGTCTGAGCTGGCGGACATCTTATGAGCGGGAATTCTCGAACGATGAAGGATCTGCGCGTGAATGGCGATCGTCTGTGGTCGCGGCTGATGAGCATGGCCGAGATTGGCGCGACGTCCCATGGCGGCTGCAATCGCCAGGCGTTGACCGACGCCGATATGGAAGGACGCCGGCTGCTGTCGCGCTGGGCGCAAGCCGCCGGGTGCCGGGTGCGCGTCGATGCGATAGGCAACCTCTTCATCCGGCGCCCCGGCAGCGAAGGCGGCTTGCCGGTGGTGATGACCGGCAGTCATCTCGACACGCAGCCGACGGGCGGCAAATTCGACGGCGTGTATGGAGTGCTGGCCGGGCTCGAGGTGATCGAATCCCTCAACGACCACGCGGTGCGGACCACGCATCCGATCGAAGTATCGGTCTGGTGCAACGAGGAAGGCAGCCGGTTTCCCATGGCGATGATGGGCTCGGCGGTATGGTCGGGACGCCTTGCGCTTGGCGCGGCGCACGGCTTGACCGACCGCGCGGGAATCAGCGTGCGCCAGGAGCTCGAGCGCGCGGGCATTGGAATCGATGCGCCGATCTCGCGGCATCCGGTCAAGGCTTCTTTCGAGGCGCACATCGAGCAGGGGCCGGTGCTGGAGCAGAAGGCCAAGACCATCGGCGTGGTCACGGGCGTCCAGCATATGAGCCGGCACGAAGTGCTCGTCGAGGGCCAGGAGGCGCACGCGGGACCCACCCCGATGGATATGCGGCGTGACCCCGTTCGCGTGCTCGCCGCGGTATTGCCGGCGCTGTATGCGTCGGCCGAACAGCGCGGCCGGGATGCGCGGCTCACCATCGGCTTCATCGAGACCCTGCCGGGCTCGCCGAATACGGTTCCCGGCCGCCTGCGCTTCACGGTGGACATTCGCCACCCCGATGCCGGCGTGTACGGTGCCTTGCGCGAGGACATGAACCGGCTGGTGCGCACGGCGCTGCAGCGGCAAGCGCTCGCGGGCGACATCCGCTGTGTGTGGGAGGCGCCGGGTGTCACCTTCGACCCGGCCTGCGTCGCGGCGGTGCGCGGCGCCGCCGCGGCGCTCGGATTCAGTTCCTTGGAGATGGTGAGCGGCGCCGGCCACGATTCCTGCAACGTGTCCGCGGTGGTGCCGACGGCGATGGTGTTCGTGCCGTGCGCCGGGGGCCTGAGCCACAACGAGGCGGAGAGTGCGCTGCCGGGCGATTTGGAGGCGGGAGCGAACGTGCTGCTGCACGCGATGCTCTCGTCGGCGATCGCGACGCCCGCATAAGTCGTACGCCGAAAGCGGCTACCGCATCCCGGCGCAAATGATCAACGGTGCGGCGCTGCGCGTCGACGGGGGCACGATCAAGAGCGCATTCTAAAGCGACCGTGCGTCTCGTGCGGCGCCGGCGGCGCGCCGAGACTCACTCAAGCTCACGCCGCGCGATTGACGCGCTGTCGATTGATCGCCGCGTGCAGATCCGCGGCCGCGGCGCGGATGCCGCCGGGCAATCCGCCGCCGGCATAGATGATGTTGCGCGAGGAGCTGATCAGAAGTCCGGCGCCGCGGGCGTCCATGCCCGCCGCCAGAGTCGCTTCCAGATCGCCGCCCTGCGCGCCGATGCCGGGCACCAAGAACGGCACGCCGGGATGCGCGCGGCGCAGGTCCGCCATTTCACTCGGAACCGTGGCGCCCACCACCAGCATGAGATTGCGGTGCTCGTTCCATCGCTCCACGGCGCGCGCCGCCACACGGGCGTACAGCGGCAGGCCGTCGATGAGCAGATCCTGAAAATCACGGGCGCCGGGATTGGAGGTGCGGCAGAGCAGAATCGCGCCGCGGTCCGGCCGGGCAAGAAAGGGGCGGACCGAGTCCTCGCCCATGTACGGGTTCACAGTCACCGCATCGGCGCCGTAGCGGTCAAACGCTTCGCGGGCATAGGCCTCGGCGGTATTGCCGATATCATTGCGCTTGGCGTCGAGAATGACCAGCGCCGCCGGCGCACGCTCGCGGATGTAGCGAATGGTGGCGGCCAGCTGGTCCTCCGCGCCGAGTGCGCTGTAGAAGGCGATCTGCGGCTTGTAAGCGGCCGCGATATCGGCTGTTGCATCGACGATGCGGCGGTTGAAGGCATAAATCGGCGCGGCGCCGGCGAACGGCTCTTCCGCCTTTCCTAAGTCTGTGGGCAGCTTCCGCAGATCGGGGTCTAGCCCGACACAGACCAGGCCGCCGCTGGTTTGCTGCGCGCGGGTTAGCCGGTCGGCGAAGGTCATGGGCATGTGTCCATCATAGCCAGCAAGCACCCTGGATGGCGAGAGGCGCGCGTTTAGAGAGTATGCTTCACTGCTACCGTGAGAACCGAATTGCCCAGCAAGCCCCGTACTGGACCGCGATTGGTGCTGCAGCCGGCGACGCGGCGCGCTGCCCGGCATACCAGCACCAGCGCCCTGAAGCGATTTTTCGCGATCGCCGATGCGTGGGAGCTCTCGCCGCTGCAGCAATGCCGGCTGCTCAAAATCCCCTCCCCGCAGGTGCTGGAGCGCTATCGCCTGGGCCAGGCGCCGCGGCTGTCGGCGACGCAGCAGGAACGGGCGGCACTGATCGCCAACATCCAGTACTCGTTGACAGCGGGAGCGAGCGTCAAGGACCGGGTCTGGGCCTGGGTGCATGCGCCGCAGCAGAGCCCGCCCTTCGAAGGCGACAGCCCGCTGTACTTCATGCTCGAAAACGGACTGCCGGCATTGCGGGAAGTGGCCCGGCTGCTGGTCCGCGAAAGCGAACCGCGGTAGGTTCGGCTATACTGGCGGGCTATTCCGATGCGAATGTGGCGGAATTGGTAGACGCGCCAGACTTAGGATCTGGTGGGGTAACCCGTGCGAGTTCGAGTCTCGCCTTTCGCACCACGCACTCAACGCTCGACCCAAGAGGAATGACATGCAGGTTTCCGTGGAGAGTATCAGCAAATTGGAGCGCCGCATGCAAGTGCAGGTGCCCGCCGAAAGAGTCAGCAAGGAAATCGCCGAGCGCTTGAAGAATCTGAGCCGCACCGCGCGCCTGAAGGGCTTTCGGCCCGGCAAGGCGCCGATCAAGGTGATCCGTCAGCAGTTCGGCGTGCAAGTGCACCGTGAAGTGATCGGCGAACTGCTGCAATCGAGCTTTGCCGAAGCGGTGACGGAGAAGAATCTCTCGCCGGCGGGCAATCCGCGCATCGAGCCGCAGAGCGTCGATGAAGGCCAGGACCTCAAGTACGTCGCGACGTTCGAGGTCTTCCCCGAGGTCGCGCTGCAGCCGCTCGAGTCGCTGGAACTCGACCGCGTCACGGCCGAGGTTACCGAAAGCGACATCGACGCCATGATCCTGCGGCTGCGCAAGCAGCAGATGAAGTACTCGCCGGTGACTCGCGCGGCGGCGCCGGACGACAAGGTCACCATCGATTTCCTGGCAAGATCGACGGCGCGGAGTTTGCCGGAGGCAAGGGCGAGAACGTGGCGGTCGTGGTCGGCGCCGGCCGGATGCTGGCGCAGCTGGAGCAGGGGTTGGTCGGCGCGGCCCCGGGCGAACATCGCGAGATCGAGGTGCACTTTCCCGCCGATTACCGCGCGGCCGAACTGGCCGGAAAGACAGCGGTTTTCAGCACCGAGATCAAGACGGTCGAGGAGCCGGCGCTGCCCGAGCTCGACGAGGAGTTCTGCAAGTCATTCGGCGTCACCGAGGGCGGAATCGCGAAATTGCGGGAGGACGTGGCCGCCAACATGCACCGTGAGCTCGAGCAGAACCTGCGCAATCGCAACAAGACGGGAGTCATGGAGAAGCTCTACCAAGCCAATCCGATCGACGTGCCGAACGCCCTGCTCGAGTCCCAGATACGCGACATGCAGATCGAAGCCATGCGCCGCGCCGGCACGAAGGATGTGTCGCAGGCGCCCCCGCGCGAGCCCTTGCTCGAGCCCGCGCGCCGCCGGGTGGCGCTCGGGCTGATCTTCAACGACATCATTCGCCGCGAGAATCTGCTGCTCGATCCGCAGCGCGCAGATGCCCGATTGGACGAAATGGTGGGAGCGTACGGCGACCCTGTGGCCCTGAAGCGCGCCTATCGGCAAAACGCGGACGCCATGCGCCAGGTGGAGAGTCTCGCACTTGAGGACCAGGTCGTGGATTGGATTCTCAGCCGTGCTAAGGTGCGGCAGATCGTGTCGAGCTTCAAAGACGTGATGAATTTCGAGGCGTGAACCGCTAAGGCGTATCCCTTGAAAAAGCGCTAGGAAGTCCTCACACAGAGGACAGGGAAGGTCTTTACAGGGAAGGTCTTTACAGGGAAGGTCTTT
>Ga0181537_10001955_pt1 | contig 18537 bp, 17 predicted proteins | sample PEATcosm2014_Bin_39_FD_119765 | JGI IMG/M metagenome (GOLD analysis project Ga0181537, IMG submission 119765) | Peatland microbial communities from MTU Mesocosm Facility, Houghton, MI, USA - PEATcosm2014_Bin23_10_metaG | ecosystem: Environmental > Terrestrial > Soil > Wetlands > Peat | place... | reverse complement strand
GGCAGCCGCCGGCACTGACCGCCGGCGGCAAAACGGTGGAGAGCGACTTCACCTGCGACCGCATGGAAATCCAGATGCGAACGAACGGGCTGCTGCTGGAGTCCGCCGTGGCGACGGGCCGCGTGCAAGCCGCCCGCACGGAAACTGCCGCCGCGAGCGCGAACCCGCTCCATCTGACGCTGGCCGCGGACGGATTGAATGCCGTGTTCATGCCGGACACGAACGCCATCCAAACTTTTGTTGCCGACCATCATGTCACGTTGACCCGCAACGACGAAAAAGCCACCGGCGACAAGGTGGTTTATGCGGCGACGAATGACACGGCGGTGTTGACCGGCAATCCCCGGCTCGAACAGCCCAATGCGCGCATGACTTCAGACGACGCCATCATTTACGATCATGGCCGGGGCGAAATCCACGCCCGGGGCAATCCCGAGACCGAGATTGACATTCCCGCCGGCGGCCTGAGCCAGTCCAATCTTCCGGGGATCCTTGGCGGAAATCCCAAATGAACCGCGACGCGGCATGAGTGAACCGGAAACTAAACCTGTTTTGGAAGCCGCCAATCCCGGCAAACCGGTCGCCGCGGGCGTGGCCGTGGACGCGCTGCTCGCAACCGACAAGTTGCTCAAGGAATACAGGCAGCGGCGGGTCGTCAACGGGGTTTCGATTCACGTCAAGGCCGGCGAAATCGTCGGGTTGCTCGGTCCGAACGGCGCCGGCAAGACGACCACGTTCAACATGGTCGTGGGCATTGTGAAGCCGGACGACGGCGCGGTGACTTTTCTGGGCAAGGACATCACGCGGCTGCCGATGCACAAGCGCGCGCGGCTGGGCATCGGTTATCTGACGCAGGAACCGTCCGTGTTCCGCAAGCTGACCGTGGAGCAAAACGTCCTCGCGATCCTGGAGACGTGCGACATGGACCGGCAGGAGCGCGGCATCCGGCTCAAGTATCTGCTCGACGAGCTGGACATGGCGCGCCTGGCGAAGAGCATGGCCTACACCTTGAGCGGCGGCGAAAAGCGGCGGCTGGAAATCACGCGCGCGCTGGTCACCAGCCCGAAACTCATGCTGCTCGACGAGCCGTTCAGCGGCATTGATCCCATTGCGGTCTATGAGGTGCAAAAGATTGTGCGGCGGTTGAAGGAGCGCGGCCTGGGCATATTGATCACCGACCATAATGTGCGCGAGACCCTGAAATTGATTGACCGCGGCTACATCATTCACAAGGGCGAGGTGCTGGTCGAGGGTTCGGCGGAATTCCTGGCGAACGACCCGAACGCGCGCGAGATTTACCTGGGCCCGGAATTCAACATGTGAGTGAAAGGCGCGCATTCAAGGGACCTCTTGCGACGGAGAGAGGGGGTGCCACCTCTCCCCAGCCCTCTCCCCCGCATGGCGGCGGAGAGGGAGCCTTCCCGCTATGCTTGCCGCCTCCGATTGAAATTGGCGCTGGTTTTCCGGGGCCGACCGGGGTTATGCTGCAAATCATGATTGCGAATGCGCTGAAATTGCGAATCCCGGGCCATTCGTCTCCCCATCGTCCGGCTCCGGATTCTGCCCCCGGAAAACCATGCAACGCGACGTCATCACGGTAGAACGTTTTTACACCAGCCAGACCGCCGCGCTGGATTTGAAGCTGGTGGCCGGCGCGAGCGGGCTCAAGCGGATCATCCGCGAACCGACAGTGAACCGGCCGGGGCTGGTCCTCACGGGGTTCACGCGGTATTTTGCGAACAAGCGCATGCAGGTCATCGGCAATGCCGAGGCCTATTACCTCAAGTCCATCAGCCACGAGGAGCGCAAACAGCGGTATGCCACGCTTTTTTCCTACAAAATCCCCTGCCTCGTCTTCAGCCGCGGGATGAACCCGGACCGCCTGCTGCTCAAGGCGGCCGAGGATGCGGACGTGCCGGTCTTTCAAACGCCGCTGATTACGATGCGGTTCATCAACTTGGCGACGATGGCGCTCGAAATGATGTTCGCGCCGCACGGCACGGAGATGGGCAGCATGGTGGACATCCTGGGCGTGGGCGTCATCATCCGCGGCGAAAGCGGCATCGGCAAGAGCGAGAGCGTCCTGGCGCTCATCGAGCGCGGTTACAGCCTCGTGGCCGACGACATCACCAAGGTGACGCTCATGGACGGCCGGGAAGTCATCGGCACCAGCGCGGAATTGACGCGCAACCACATGGAGGTGCGCGGCATCGGCATCATCAATGTGGCGGCGATGTTCGGCGTCAAAAGCATCCGGACCGAGAAACAGGTGGACCTGGTGGTCAGTTTGAAGGCCTGGAACGACGTGCCGGACGTGGACCGCGTGGGGATGGACGAGGAGTTTGTGGGCATCCTCGGCGTGGACATTCCGCACATCACGATCCCGGTGCGGCCGGGCCGGGACCTGGCGCGTTTGATTGAAGTGGCGGCGTTCCAGACGAAATTGAAGGCTTCCGGCTACAATCCGGCCAAGGAATTGAACGACCGGCTGATTTCGCGGATGGCGGGCACGAGAACGATGTAAGATATTTTGAATTCCATCGAGCAAAGGCGTGACTTGGGCGGAGGGATGGGCAATACTGGGCGGGTGAAAATCCAATTGAAAACGTGACCGGGCCGATGACAAAGGAATTACAGGTGTCAAACAAGCTGGGCATTCATGCGCGGCCCGCCGCCATGTTTGTCAAGGTGGCCAGCCGTTTCAAAAGCAATGTCTTCGTCGAGAAGGACGGGGAAACGGTGAACGGCAAGAGCATCATGGGCCTGATGATGCTGGCGGCCGGGCCGGGCTCCAAATTGCAGGTCCACGCCGACGGCGCCGACGCCGCGGAGGTGTTGACGGAGCTGGAGGCGTTGCTGGAACGCAAGTTCAACGAGGATTAGGACGGTTGGCTGGCCGGCTTCACATTTTTGCATCTTGAAGTTTGGCCGTTGGACTTTAATCTTTCTTCATGGCTGGCACCGAAATTGATGTCAAATATGTGGCCCATCTGGCGCGGCTTTCGCTCACGCCCGCCGAGGAGCAGAAAATCGGCGCGCAGCTCGGCAACATCCTCGGCTACATCGAGAAATTGCGGGAACTGGACGTGAGCCAGGTCGAGCCGACGGCGCACGCGGTGCCGATGACCAACGTCACGCGGCCCGACGAAATCCGGCCGTCGCTCCCGAACACCGAGGCGTTGCGCAACGCCCCCGCGCAGGCGAACGGCCTGTTTTTGGTGCCCAAAATTGTCGAATAAACCCCGCCTGTTTATGGTCAATTCCATCGCTTTTTTTTCCTACACCGTCACGGACATGGCCCGCGCGCGGAAGTTTTACGAGACGTCGCTGGGGCTGACCGTGGGCATGAACTTCCAGGACCAATGGGTGGAATACGAGGTCGCCGGGCAGGCCTTCGCCATCACGAGCATGGACACCGGCCATCAGGCCGGCGTGAAGGGCGGCATGGTGGCGTTCGAGGTGGACGATTTTGACAGTGCGCTCGTCCGGCTCAAGGCCACGCAGACAAAATTCGTCCTGGAAAAGTACGACACGCCCGTCTGCAACTTCGCCATTGTCACCGACCCGGATGGCAACGAAATCATGATCCACCGGCGCAAGGGGGGCGCAGCTTGACACTACCAAAGAATGAGGCTGTCCCAATTTTGTGGACGGAGAGCGACGGTGTGATTTTTAGAGAAACCCCTCTCCCTGTCCCTCTCCCCACTCCTTTGTCGTGGGGCGAGGGAACCAGATGCCTTCTGCTCGAATTTCTCGTTCCAGGACGCGTCCTTGCAAGAGGCGAAATCATTTTCCCGCCTTACGCATGTTGAACCAGCTCAGCATTTCCGAGTTGACCGCGAACATCGCCCGGCGCGAAGTCTCGGCGCGCGAAGCAACACAGGCGTGCCTTGACCGCGTGCAGCGAGTGGAAAGCAAGATTCACGCGTTCCTGACTTACGACGCGGCGGACGCGCTGGCGCAGGCCGATGCGATTGACAAGGCCGTCGCCGCCGGCACCACGCCCGCAGAACGTCCGCTCCTCGGCGTGCCCGTCGGCATCAAGGACGTGCTGGCGGTGAAAAACCAGCCGTTGAACTGCGCGTCCAAGATTCTCGGCAAATTCATTTCGCCCTACGACGCCACCGTCATCGAAAAGCTCCGGGCCGCGGGCGCGGTGGTCTTCGGGCGGTTGAACATGGACGAGTTTGCCATGGGCAGTTCGACCGAAAACTCGGCTTTTGGCACGACGCGCAATCCCTGGGACACGACGCGGATTCCCGGCGGGTCGTCGGGCGGTTCGGCCGCGGCGGTCGCCGCCGGCGAATGCATCGCCGCGCTCGGCAGCGACACCGGCGGATCCATCCGGCAACCGGCCGCGTTGTGCGGTTGCGTGGGGCTGAAGCCGACCTACGGCCGCGTGTCGCGTTACGGGCTGGTGGCTTTTGCGTCGTCGCTCGATCAGGTCGGGCCGTTCACGCGCGACGCGCGGGACGCCGCCACGATGCTGGAGGTTTTAAGCGGGCTGGACCCGCGCGATTCCACAAGCGTGCCGCAGCCGGTCCCGCGTTACGCCGCCGGTTTGACGGGGGACATCCGCGGTTTGAAGCTGGGTTTGCCGAAGGAATACATGATCGGCGGGCTGGATCCGCAGGTCAACCAGGCCGTGCAGACCGCGGTGAAGCAGTTGCAAAAACTCGGCGCGGAAATTGTCGAGATTTCCCTGCCGCACACCGATTACGCCGTCGCCACCTACTACATCATCGCCACCGCGGAGGCGAGCGCGAACCTCGCGCGGTTTGACGGCATCCGCTACGGCCTGCGGGTGGACGCCGACGACCCGATTTCGCTTTACGGCCGGACGCGCGGGGCGGGCTTCGGCGCCGAAGTGAAGCGCCGCATCATCCTGGGCACCTATGTCTTGAGCAGCGGCTATTACGACGCCTATTATTTGCGCGCCCAGAAAGTCCGCACGCTCATCCGCCGGGATTTTCTCAAGGCATTCGAAACCGTGGACGCCATCGTCACCCCCACGACCCCGACGGCGGCGTTTCGCATCGGTGAAAAATCCGACGACCCTTTGCAGATGTATCTGTCCGACATCTTCACGATTTCCTGCAACCTCGCCGGGATTTGCGGCTTGAGCCTGCCCTGCGGATTCACGACGGCGCCGAAGCTGCCGATCGGCCTGCAACTGCTGGGCAAACCATTCGGCGAGGAAACGATCCTGAAGCTCGCGCACGCCTACGAGCAAAGCACGGGCTGGCATCTGGAAAAGCCGCCGTTGGACTGAGACTTGAGTGTCCGCTTCTGATGCAGACGGGTGTCCGGCGCCCGCCGCCAAGTGTCACTTATAGTCGACATAAGTCGTTGATTCCGAAGGAGAGACGCGGCAGAGATTGAAGATTGAAACCCGGGTGGTTTCTTGGCTATTCCTTGTTCATTGGCGTAATTAATGCTTTTTTATTGGCGCGACTACCGGGCGAATCTTGAGATTCGGCGGTGTTTCTTGAGCGTGTGAGAAAGATTGAATTTCGCGCGTGAAGTCCTTTTCTCGAATCGGGAGCGCAGGGGTGGCATTGATCGGCGCGGTCGTCCTTGTGGGATGGCTCGCGGACTGGGAGGTGTGCAAACAGGTGTTGCCGGGGTTGGTGGCGATGAATCCGGTCACGGCGGTTTGCTTCATCCTTTCGGCCACCGCGCTCTGGCTGCTGGCGGGAACCAGGGCGGGTTTACCCGCAACGCCGGCGCGCCAAATCGCCGCTGTCTGCGCCGTCATTGTCGGGGCCGTCGGTTTGGCGAAACTCGGCGGAGACCTGATGGGCCGGGACGCGCCGGTGGACCAGATTCTTTTCCCCGGCAAGCTGGCTATTTCCCCGGCGGGCATCCCCAATCGCATGGCGCCGAACACCGCCCTGAACTTTGTAATGATCGCCGCGGCACTGCTGTCGCCGGACGTGCGCACGCGCAAGGGCCGTTATCCCGCGCAGTTCCTGTGCGTGGTGGTGGGGGTGCTGGCGCTGCTGGCGCTGACGGGTTACATCTTCGGCGTCACAGTTTTTTACCGCTTCATCGATGCCAGGCCGATGGCGTTGAACACCGCGTTCTGTTTTCTGGTTCTGGCGCTCGCCCTGCTGGGCGCCCGGCCGGGGCAAGGCCTGACCCGCGTGCTGTTGAGCGACACCACGGGCGGCACGATGATGCGCCGCCTGCTGCCGACAGCGACGTTCCTGCCGCTGGCCCTGGGGCTGGTCTGGCGGAGCGCGGAGCGCGCGGGATACCTGGGGCAGGGCTTCAGCCTGCCGCTGACGGTGGTCAGCAGCGCGGGCATTTTCGCGGTGGTGCTTTATTTCAACGCCCACTGGCTGGACCGGGCGGACCAGGAGCGCCGCCGGGCCGAAGCCGAAGTGCGCCAATCCGCGGAACGAATCCAGGACCTCTACAACCGGGCCCCGTGCGGGTATCATTCGCTTGACGCCGACGGGCGGATCGTCGCGATGAACGACACGGAACTGGCCTGGCTCGGCTGCACCCGCGAGGAAGTGGTCGGCCGCAAAAGCCTCGTTGATTTTCTCACCCCAAAAAGCCGGGAGCTCTTTCAAACGGTGTTCCCGCTGCTCAAACAGCGCGGCGAGGTGAGGGACGTGGAATATGAATTTGTCCGACATGACGGCAGCGTGATGCCCGTCCTCCTGAACGCGACGGCGGTTGCCGATGGCCCGGGCGGCGCGATCCAGACGCGCGCGAGCGTTTTTGACATCACCGCCCGCAAGCTGGCGGAGGAGGAGCGCAACCGGTTCTTCACGTTGTCGCTCGACCTGTTCTGCATCGCGGGTTTCGACGGCTATTTCAAGACCCTGAACCAGGCGTGGGAGAAGACGCTGGGCTACAGTTGCGAGGAACTGCTGGCCGCGCCGTACCTGGACTTCATCCATCCTGAGGACCGTCCGACGACCAGCGACCAGGCGGACAAGAATTCCCAGGGCATCAGCGCCATCTCCTTCGCGAACCGTTACCGCTGCAAGGACGGCTCGTATCGCTGGTTTCTCTGGAACGCCAAGCCCGTGAAGGAGCAGGGCTTGATCTACGCCGTGGCGCGGGACATCACCGAGCAAAGGCGCGTGGACGATTCCATCAAGCAATTGAACGAGGATTTGCGGGAGCGCACGGCGCAGCTCGAAACGCTCAACAAGGAACTGGAGGCCTTCTCCTACAGCGTCTCGCACGACCTGCGCGCCCCGGTGCGGCACATCAGCGGGTTCGTGGACCTGCTCGGCAAACAGGACATCGGCACGGACCCGAAGACGCAGCGCTACTTGAAATTCATCGCCGAATCGGCACGGCAGATGGGCCTGCTCGTGGATGACCTGCTTTCCTTTTCGCGGATGGCCCGTTCGGAGATGTCCTTTGGCCGGGTCCAGCTTGCGCGCATGGTGGAAGAAGTCCGCGGCCAGCTCGCCGGCACGTGCGCGAACCGCTCCATCGCCTGGCGCGTCGGGAATTTGCCGGAGGTCTGGGGCGATGCCGCGATGCTGCGCCAGGTGCTGGTGAACGTGCTGGCCAACGCGATCAAATACACCGGCAAGCGGCCCGACGCGCAAATTGAAATTGGCTGCGCGACCGACGGGGAGGAGGACGTTATTTTCGTCCGCGACAACGGCGTCGGATTTGACATGAAATATGTGGGCAAGCTGTTTGGCGTGTTTCAACGGCTGCACCGCAGCGAGGATTTTGAAGGCACCGGCATCGGGCTGGCGAACGTGCGGCGGATCATCCACCGGCACGGCGGGCGCACCTGGGCCGAGGGGGTGGTGGACCAGGGCGCCACCATTTATTTTTCGCTTCCGCGGAAGGCCGAGCCGCAACTGTCAACCCTCACCCGCCCGCACCCATGATCCAAATCAAACGCATCCTGCTGGTCGAAGACAACGAAAAGGACATCGAACTCGTGCTCGCCGCCCTGGGCGAGCACAACCTGGCGAACGAGGTTGTCGTCGTTCGCGACGGCGCCGAGGCGCTGGACTTCCTGTTCCGGCGCGGCGAATTCGCCGACCGGCCCGCCGGGCTGCCCGTGGTGGTGCTGCTCGATTTGAAGATGCCGAAAGTGGACGGCCTGGAGGTGCTCACCCAGGTCAAGCGGGACCCCGAATTGAAGCGCATCCCGGTGGTGATGATGACTTCGTCGCGCGAAGAGCAGGACCTCGTCAAGAGCTACGCCCTGGGTGCGAACGCCTACGTGGTGAAGCCGGTGGACTTCCAGCAGTTTGTGGATTCCATCAAGCAAATCGGCTTTTTCTGGGCCATCATCAACGAGCCGCCGCCGGGATGCCCGGTCAAGCCGGACAACGCCGACGGCAAACAGCCCTTGGGCGCGTCCAATCCTTAAACTTCCCATGAACAAACCCCTCCACATCCTGCATCTTGAGGACAACCTCAAGGACGCCGCGTTGATCGAGGCGTTTCTGGAAACCGAGGGCATCTCGTGCGACATCACCTGCGTGTCCCGGCGCAACGAGTTCTGCGCGGGGCTCGAGCGGGCGAACCTCGATCTGATTCTGTCCGACTTCACCATGCCCGGGTTTGACGGTTTGTCGGCCCTGGAAATTGCGCGGAAACACCGGCCGGACGTGCCGTTCATATTCCTGTCCGGCACGATTGGCGAGGAACTCGCGGTCGAGGCGCTCAAGGAAGGGGCGACGGATTACGTCATCAAGGACCGCATGGTGCGGCTGCCCATCGCCATCCGCCGCGCGCTGCGCGAACGGGAAGCGGCGAAAGAACGGCGCAAGATCGAGGAGGAATTGCGGAAGAGCGAGGAGAGATTCAAGTACGCCGCGCGCGCCACGCAGGACATGGTATGGGAATGGAACACGGCCACGAACTCGGTCTGGCGGAGCGACAATTACGAGACCCTGTTCGGGGCGCTGCCCGGCGAGGCCGAAATGGGCTTTGAATCCTGGCACAACCGCATCCATCCACAGGACCGCGACCACGTGCTGGCCCACCGCCGCGCCGCGATTGATTCCGGGCAGGAAACCTGGCTGGAAGAGTACCGCTTCCTCCGCGCGGACGGCTCGGTCGCCAATGTGTTTTCCCGCGCCTACATCATCCGCGACGGGCAGGGCAAGGTGGTGCGGATCATCGGCGCGACCATGGACATCACAAAGCGCAAGCAGGCGGACGAGCGGATCCGGGAACAGGCGGCCTTGCTGGATCGCGCGCAGGAGGCCATCAGCCTCAACGACATGTCCCAGCGGATTCTTTACTGGAACAAGGGCGCCGAACGGCTTTACGGCTGGACGCCCGCCGAGGCGCTCGGGAAGAACGCCAATGACCTGCTTTTTCAGGGGGATATGTTCGCCGCGCACGAGGCGCTGCGGAACCTGATCCGCCAGGGCGAATGGCAGGGCGAACTCAACCAGGTCACCAAGACCGGGCGCAAGCTCATCATCGAAAGCCGCTGGACCCTGCTCCGCGACGACGAGAATGAACCCAAGTCCATCCTGGTGATCAATGCCGACATCACGGAACGCAAGCGCATGGAGGCCGAGTATCTCCGCACGCAACGGGTCGAAACCATTGGGGCGCTGGCCGGCGGCATTGCGCACGATTTGAACAACGCGCTCTCGCCGGTGTTGATGGGCATCAACCTGCTGCGGAAGGAAGCGCTGTCGCCCGAGATGGCGCGGATGGTTGAACTCATGGACAGGAGCGCGTTGCGCGGTTCGGACATGGTGAAGCAGATACTTTCCTTCTCGCGCGGCATCGGCGGCGAGCTCACCGCCGTCAACGTCCGGATGCTGGTCGAGGAAATGGTGCGACTGGCGGAAAAGACGTTCCCGCGGTCGATCAAGATTCAGACCGTGCTGCCGGAGGGCCTGGCGCGCGTCCGGGGCAACGCCACGCAATTGCACCAGGTGCTGCTGAATTTGTGCGTCAACGCGCGCGATGCGATGCCCGAGGGCGGCACACTCACGATTGAAGCGGCCAATGCAGACCTGGACAACAAGACCCTGCCGACCGGAAGGGGATTGAACCCCGGCAAGTATGTGGTGATTACTGTATCCGACACGGGCCATGGCATCGCGCCGGAGTTGCTCGGCAAGATATTCGAGCCGTTTTTCTCGACGAAAGAACTGGACCGGGGAACCGGACTGGGGCTGTCCACGGCCTTGGGCATCGTCAAGACGCACGGCGGTTTTCTGGACGTGACCAGCGGCGTGGGCACCGGGGCGGCGTTCAAGGTCTGTCTGCCGGCGCTGCCGCCGGAGGCGAAGTGAGGCCCGGGGTTCCGCGCCCGATTCTCAGGCCACGGTTTCGGGCAGCGTGAAATAAAATGCGGCCCCGTGGCTGACGCGGCTTTCGGCCCACACCCGTCCGCCGTGCCGGTGGATGATCCGCTGAACGGTCGCCAGGCCGATGCCCGTGCCGGGAAATTCGCCCGGCGCGTGCAATCGCTCAAACGCCCCGAACAGCCGCCGGGCGTTTTCCATGCTGAAACCCGCGCCGTTGTCGCGCACAAAATAGGCCCGCACTCCCTTGCCTTCGATGGCGCCGAACTCAATCTCGGCAGACGCCTGGCCGGCCACAAATTTCCACGCGTTGGAGAGCAGGTTCTCGAAGACAATCCGCACCATCCGGGCGTCCGCGCGCGCGACGAGTCCGGGCGCAATCACGCGCCGCACCCGGCGTTCCGGCTCGGCCTTTTGCAATTCGTCGAGCACGGTCTCCGCCAGGCGGCTCAGGTTAACCTCGGCGCGGTTCAATTCGTGGCGGCTGACGGACGAGAGCTTCAGCAGGTCGTCAATCAGTTCGCCCATGCGCCGCGCGCCGCCGAGGATGTTTTCCAGGTCGGCCCGGGCGGCCGCATCCAGTTTCGTTCCGTGCAACTCCAACAGCCGGTGGCTCAAGTTGTTGACGCTCCGGAGCGGCGCGCGAAGATCGTGCGCCACCGAATAGGCGAAGGCCTCGAGCTCCTTGTTGGCGGATTCGAGGCGGGCCGTGCGTTCGCCGACCTTGTTTTCCAAATCCTCCTTCAAGAGCTGAAGCTCCTCCTCGGCGCGTTTCAAGGCGGTCAAGTTGCGCGCCACGGCGATCAGGCCGGCCGGTTTTCCGGCGGCGTCCCGCTGCACGGTGATGTTGCAGAGCACGGAAGTTCGGCGGCCGTCGCGATGGAGCAGTTCGAGGGGGCAATCGGGAATGAAACCGCCGCCCAAGGCCCGCTGCTGGGCCGCCCGCGCTTCGAGCGGATTGGTGAAGTATCCACACAGATCCGTCCCGATCATTTCCGCGCGGGCAAACCCGGTGGCCATTTCCATGGCGGCGTTCGCGTACGTGAGCTTGCCGCCCGGGGATGCGGTGGCCATCGGGTCGCGCACGGCCTCAATCAGGCAGCGGTCGCCGTGGCCCGGGGACAGCGCCGCGGCGGTTTGTTCAAAATTGATTTCGAGTTTCGTTGCGCCATGGGCGCTTGGTTGCGGCTGATTCAATTTTTCGTTCATCAGATCTTTCGGGCATTTCCGGCCGTTTCCGGGGACAATGCCTCCGCAGGCATTGAAATCCGGGGAGAACGTTCCGTTTCAAGCCGGTGCAGCGACGAAGGGCCGCTTCTGCGCGAGATTCCGTTTGGATTCGCCTGAGATTGGGTTCCAATCCGCCGCCACCGGAGTCCAAATGTGTAAGCCATGGCGTTAAATCCGGCTAATACCTTTTTCTTCCCAAACTGATGCTTTGGGGTTATCATTGCAGTCCATGGAACTCCGTCATCTGCGCTGCTTTGTCGCCGTCGCGGAAGACCTGAATTTCCGCAAGGCGGCGCAGCGGTTGCACGTGGCGCAACCGGCGCTGAGCCGCACCATCAAACACCTGGAAGAGGAGGCGGGCGTCACGCTGCTGGCGCGGGACCAGCGGTCGGTGGAGCTGACTTCGGCGGGCCGCAGCCTGTTGGGCGATGCCCGGCGACTGCTGCAGGAGGCCCAGACGGCGGTGACGCGCGCGCGCCAGTGCGCCCACGACGTGCGCGCCACGCTGCGGGTCGGTTTGAGCGAGTCCGTCGAGGAAACTCATTTGCTCCGGCGCGCCCTGCCCCAGTTCCGGCACCGGTTTCCCGAGGTGAAACTTGAGTTGCACGATCTGTTCTCGATTCTGCAAATCGAATCGTTGCGCAAGCACGAGCTGGACGCCGGCATCATGTTTCACGCCGCGCCGGACCGCTCCCTGATCATCGTCCCGCTTGAGGAGCTGGAAGTCCGGCTCGCGGTGCCCGCGTCCAATCCGCTCGCGAAAAAAACTTCCGTCCATCTCAGCGAACTGGCGGGCCAGCCGTTTATCATGTTCGCGCGCCGCTGGTGGCCTTCGTTGTACGACCGGCATCTCGAGTTGTGCCGCCAGGCGGGGTTTGAAATGCAAATCAGCGAAGAAACCGGGCGCATGGACACGGGGATGCGGCGCGTGGCCGCAGGCGCGGGGGTCATGATCACGATGGCGCACGTCGCCCAGCGCAAAATCCCCGGCGTGGCCTGCGTCAAGCTGCGCGATTGGCCGCTTAGCTATCAATCCCACCTGGTGTGGCGCCGGGATGATCCATCGCCGCTGCTCGCCGCCTTTGTCAAAAGCCTCCTGCCGGGGAACCTGGGCACGCGGACGCTGCCGCTGGCGCCGAATTGAACGGCCGGGCGCGGAAGTTCTGGCGTTGCCAACCGGGGCGTGTGCGCCTACGATGATTATCCCGCGCCGCACCGGCACGGGGAACCGGCGGACATGGCTGAGTATAAAGTAAAATTCGAGGTCTTCGAAGGACCGCTCGATTTGCTCCTCTACCTGATAAAAAAGGAGGAGGTGGACATTTATGATGTCAACCTGACGGACCTGGCGACGCAGTTCATCGAATACATCGACGTGATGCGGATGCTGGACCTGGAGGTGGCGGGGGAATTTCTGGTGATGGCATCCACGCTGATGTACATCAAGAGCCGGGAATTGCTGCCGCTGGAGCAGCAGGTGCAGGTGGAGGGCGAGGACGAGGGGGAGGACCCGCGCTGGGAATTGATCCGGCAACTGGTCGAGTACAAAAAATTCAAGGACGCGGCGGCGCAGTTGCAATCGCTGGAGGCGCGGCAGGAGAATGTGTTCCCGCGGCTGCCGGGCCGGCCGGAAATGGCGGCGGAAGCGCCGCGCGCGAAGCCGGAGGTTTCGCTGTTCGACCTGCTCAACGCGGTGAGCGCGATTCTCAAGCGCGTGAACCAGCGGGACGATTCGCGGGACGTCTTCGAGGACAAATGGACGGTGAGCGAGAAAATCGAGCAGATCATGAAGGCGCTGGCGGAACGGGGCCGGCTGATTTTTTCGGAATTATTCGCGGGCGCGACGAGCCGGACGGAAGTGGTGGTGACGTTTCTGGCGCTGCTGGAATTAATACGATTGCGCCAGTTGGCGGTCGCGCAATCGGAGGCGTTTGGCGAAATTGAGATATGCCGGTCGGCGGAGGCCGGCGCGGTTCAATCTACAGACGAACCCCGAACAGTTGAACCGCTCCAACCACCGGGATGACGATGACGTTTCGAGGCGCTCTATGCGGTCAATGGGGTTGGCCGATGTTTTTGATTTATACTGTTGTCGGAAAGAATTCCCGCACCACTCTCCGAGGATTGGGTTTTGCCGCGCTGGCAGGTATATTAACCTTCCCTTTGAAGCGCGTATCAGGAATGCCGGCTTGGGTTTGCTCATTTACCGCATACCTGGCCCTCTGTCTTCTGGCTTGGAGTTCATTGCTGGGAAGGCTATTGTTGTTTCGCCCCTTTCCGATATGTCGCAAAGGGAAATGCCGCGGGATAGACGACTATTCATGGTCGCATGGATTATATTTTGGAAAATGCGCTTGGGGCATGTATTTTTATTGGTGTAAATGCGGCGATCGCTACCTGCGTCGTGGAGAACGGTTCATGGAGTGGACGCCCGGGGAAGCGCCTGAAGAATCCCGGCGGGACATACGAAAAGGCCAAACGCTCCCATATAAAAGGCTGGTCGGTTTTAGAAAATGGCAGGACGACCTTATGGTTTGAGGCCGAACAAATATGGAATTGAAATTTATATTGGAATCGCTGTTGTTCTCGGCCCAAAAGCCGCTGAGCGCCCGGGAATTGAAGGACGTCCTGACCGAGGCCGCCGGGCACGCGGAGGGGGACGAATCGGTGAAGGCATTCAAGAAGGTGCGCGAGGAGCTGGTGACGGCGGTGCTGGAGGAACTGGCGCAGGAGCACGAAACGGCGGCGCGGAGCTACCGGCTCGCGTGCGTGGCGGGCTCGTGGCAGTTCGTGAGCCAGCCGGAGTTTTCGCCGTGGTTGAAGGCGCTGGTGGGGGTGAAGGCGCGGCCGGCGCGGCTCTCGCAACCGGCGCTGGAGACGCTGGCAATCATCGCCTACCGCCAGCCGATTACGCGGGCGGAGGTCGAGCAGGTGCGCGGGGTGGCCGTGGACGCGGTGATGCAGACGCTTTTGGAGCGCGGCCTGGTGGAGCAGACGGGCCGGGCGGAGGTGGTGGGCCGGCCGATGACTTACGGCACGACGCCGTTGTTCCTGGAGTATTTTGGGTTGCGCGCGCTGGAAGACCTGCCGGCGGCGGACGAACTTCGCCGGATTCCGGTGACGAAACCGGAAACGCTGGCGACCGCGGACCCCGGCCTGGCGACCACGCCGCCGGATCAACTGACTTTGCCGGAAACGGAAACGAAAACTGAAAAGGTGGAGTCCGCCCCGGGGCAGTAAAAGGGTTTTGGCATGAACATTCCCGAACATCGCAAGGCGATTGACCGGCTGGACGCGCAAAACGGTTGACCGGTCAGCCCGGTTTCAGAAGTCGTCGCACATTTCGCCGTGTTTATGGTCGGGATTGGGGACGAGTTTCTGGTTGCGGCAGTCCACTACCCAATCCAAATCTTCCAACGGTATTTGGCCGACCACGTTGGGCAGCGAATCCGGGATCTCGATCACATCGAAGCGTCCTGAGCGCCCCTGAATTTCCAGGGAAGCGGGCGAAAACACTCTCCGGGTCTCCATCCGGTCGGACATGGTCCGGGACTTGATTTCGCCAATGGGGCGCAATCCCAACTGCTGGATGACCGATACCCGCAGGTAGAATTTGGTCGCGCCGGTGTCCACCAGCGCGTCCGTCTCGACCGCGCGCGGCTTCTCCTTCCTGAACCCGGCGGCCAGCATTTCCATGTCCGACCAATTCTCCACTTTGATCCGCGCGGTGACTTTTCCCATATCGTTGCCCATGTCCTTATGATACCAGATGTCATTGAATCCGCAACCGGGGGCGGATGTCCAGCGCCAAAGCCGGAACCGGGGGATACATTTTTTTCTGCCTATTCCGAGCTGTTCCCGGTAAGATGCATTCGTCATGAACATTCCCGAACATCGCAAGGCGATTGACCGGCTGGACGCGCAGATTGTGCGGCTCCTCAACGAGCGCACGAAGCACGTGCTGGGCATCGGCGAAATCAAGCTCAAGGCGGGCGAGGAGATTTACGCGCCGCACCGCGAACGGGCGGTGTTCCAGCGCATCTGCAAGCTGAACGAGGGGCCGATGACCGACGACTCGCTGCGCGCGATTTACCGCGAGGTGATGTCCAGCGCGTTGTCGCTGGAGAAATCCATGAACATCGCGTATCTGGGGCCGGAGGCGACCTTCACGCACCAGGCGGCGATCCGGAAATTCGGGTCGAGCCTGCGTTACTCGGCGCAAAAGACGATTGCGGACGTGTTCGCAGAGGTGGCGAAAAACCGGGCGGATTACGGCGTGGTGCCGGTGGAGAATTCGACGGAAGGCGTGGTGACGCATACGCTGGACATGTTCATGGAGAGCGAACTGAAGATTGTCGCGCAAATCATCCTGCCCATCCAGCACTGCCTGCTGACCAACGGGAAGCGCGGGCGCATCAAGAAATTATACGGCCATCCGCAGACGCTGGGCCAGTGCCGGGGCTGGCTGCAAAATAATTTGCCGGGCGTGGAAATCATCGAGACGTCCTCCAACGCACGCTCGGCGGAGCTGGCGGCGAAGGAACGGAACTCGGCGGCCATCGCCGGCCTGCTGGCGGCGGAACGCTACGGGTTGCAGGTGGTGGAGTGCGACATCCAGGACAACTCGGCGAACGCCACGCGCTTCCTCGTGCTGGGCCGCCAGTGCAGCCCGCCAACAGGCCGGGACCGGACGAGTTTGATGTTGAGCGTGACGCACAAGGTCGGGGCGTTGCACCAGGCGCTGGCGTCGTTCCGGCGGTTCAAGTTGAACATGACCAAGATCGAATCGCGCCCGAGCAAGCGGAAGGCGTGGGAATATTATTTCTTCGTGGATTGCGAGGGGCACAAGGACGACCGCCCGGTGGCGCGGGCCATCGCCGAACTGCAGAAGCAATGCAGTCTGGTCAAGGTGCTCGGCTCGTATCCGAATTCGGATTAGACCGTATCAAAAAATATTGTAGCCACTCAGCCGGGCTGGAATGTGGCCGGCGAGGGCGCCAACCACAGCACGCGAGGGCGCGTGCGCTCCCCCGGGAGAAGAATCTCGCGGCTACACTATTCCTGCAAATGCCGTAGCGGCGCCGCGCTTCACCGGCGGATGAGGACCTGGTAGCGGTAGGTGATTTCGTGGTCCTTGCCGGCGGGGAGATGAAATTCCCATTCGAGTTCCGAGGTCGGATTGACGGCGGCAAGGTTCCGGGCAAGCTTGGTGACCTTGCCGTCGGCGGCATCAAGCACTTCGCCGGTGAGCGACTTGCGGATGACGATGCAGGTCTCCCCGGGTTTCCAACTGGTGACCTTCAGTTTTCCCGAGACGGTGATTTCATCGAAGTTGCCGTTATCGATGTTCACCTGCTGGCGGCCGGTCTCGGTTTGCGAGGCCTCGGCGCGGAGGTCGGTGGCGACGGTGAGTTTGAGGGTGCTGCTGCCGCCGGGCGGCGCGTAGCCGAGGACATCCTGCGCGACGGGCAGCGGGCCGTGCATCGTGAAGGCGGGCGCGGTGGTCCAGGGCTGTTTGGTGTTGTTGGTGAGGCGAAGCGTGTGCCAGATCTGGTTTTCAGGGGGTGGGGCCAGGTTGCCGGGGTTCTGGCGGTAGCCGTTGTAATCCACCGCCATGGTGTCCGCGACATCCCATTGGTAAATATGTTCGTAAGGGACGGAGGCGTGAAAAACTTCAAATTGCGCGCGGTCGCCTTTCTTCAAGGTGACGCCGGATTTCGTGTAAAAATACAGGTCCTCATTGCCCTCGCCGGGCAGCGGCTGGCCGGCGGAATCGAGTTCCGGCGGCAGGATGGGGGCATCATTCGCCGCGCCGCCGTAGGCGACGGATTGGTTCAAGGTGTTGGCCCACGGGCCGGAACGGTTGAGCGAATCACTGCGGCGGCCGGCCAGGAGGTTTTGCACGAAATTCGCAACGGACTGGCGCAGGGCGAGCGGGGACGGCACGTCCGCGTACAAAAAATTCGGGTAGCCGACGACGAACGAGACATCCACGTTCGAGAGGTCCTCCACGTCATTGGCGAGCACGGCGTCGAGGGAAATCGCGGCGGTTTTTTCATCGGCGATGTTGATGCGATAGCTGGGACTCCAGATGACGCCTTTTTCAAGATAGGCGAGGGTGATTTCGGCGGAGGCGGGGTCGCCGCCGACGTGGACCTTCACGCGGTCCCGTTCCGTCTCGATTTGTGAATTGATTTCCTGGCCCTCGAGCAATTCAACGGATTGAATGGCGGATTTGTTGACCCCGAGGATTTGCCCGCTGTCACCGTTGCCGCGGCGGATGAGGACGATTTCTCCGCGGGCGGGTTCGGCGGGCGGGCGGTAGGCGGCGTAGTCCTCAGGACGCACGGGCGGCCACGCAGATTCATCGGGCTTGCGGTCGGCGGGCACGGAAACGAGCGTGCCCTCGACGGGCGTGGAGGAGGCGCCGAGGTCATACGTGATGGCGACGCGTTTGCCGACGTTGGCGGCGAGGAGTTCCGCCAGCGTGAGCGCGGCGGACGGTTCGCTGACTTTTTGGCGGTAGGAAATGATGTCGGTGACGGGGCCGGTCTTGCTGGTGGTGCCGATCCAGAGGGAGCCGAGCGCGGCGGAGGGCAATTCGTCCATGCGCGCCCAGCCGGATTGGAGCGGGGTTTCGCCGGACTTGAACACGAAGCCGAGGCCGTTTTTGAAGGCGGCAAGGGTCTTCACCCCGGGTTTCACCAGGGGCAGGTCGTCCTGCGCCGGGGCGTTGGCGGAGAAAAGCCCGAGACATATCGCGGCCGCGAAGGGCAGGATGATTCTTCTCATGGGGCCGTCATGATGCCAGTGGCGGAGGGATTTGTCGAGGGGGAGAAAGGAAGTTTATAAACGAGTTGTCGGACGATGCGTCGGTGAGCAGTGCTTCAGCTCAAGAGAATTGCGGTTCCCAATTTCGCCTTGACCTGCTACAGTGTGTATTATGGACTTGGGGCAGAATTCCCGAGGGCCGGCGGGCGTTGGCGCAGCGAATGGTGGGTTGAGGAAGAAATATGACAATCAGCATTAACTGATC
>Ga0181537_10001954_pt1 | contig 18541 bp, 17 predicted proteins | sample PEATcosm2014_Bin_39_FD_119765 | JGI IMG/M metagenome (GOLD analysis project Ga0181537, IMG submission 119765) | Peatland microbial communities from MTU Mesocosm Facility, Houghton, MI, USA - PEATcosm2014_Bin23_10_metaG | ecosystem: Environmental > Terrestrial > Soil > Wetlands > Peat | place... | reverse complement strand
GTGTTGGGCAGGAATTTCACGCGGCCGGCGAGCAGGTCGATCAGGCTTTCGTCGTCGCCGGCAAGACTGATGCGGCGGATCGAAGCGGTGACCATTTCGGTGCCGCTCGCGGCAATCGCATCGAGCATCAGTTTGCGATTGGGATAGCCGGCGGTGCCGAGGAATAGCCGCGAGCCGAATTCGTGGCCGGCAATGACGAGGGGATCGGACATCGATTGCTTTCTCCTTCACCCGCCCTGGCGCGCGCGTACGATCTCGACGCTGTCGCCTGGCCGCAGCACCGTCTCACCCCACGCCGCGCGCGGAACAACGGCGCCGTTAAGAGCAACCGCGATGCCGCGCTGCGCGGTATCGGCAGCTTTTTCCGCCACCAGCGCCGCAATCGTGGCGGCGGCCAGCGGTTCGCTTTCGCCGTTCACCCGGATCGTGACTTGTTCTAGCACCTGCGCCATCGCGTGCTCCGCTACTCTGCCGCCCGCGCCGGGAGAAACCGCTCGAGGCCGAACGGCCTGATTGCCGGTTCGACCACATCGTCGAGCACGAGCCGCGCCATGGCGTCGGCCGTCACCGGCGCCAGCAAGATGCCGTTGCGGTGATGGCCGGTAGCGTAAAACAGATCTTCCAGTGGGCCGCGGCCGAGGATCGGCGCGTCGTCGCGGCTACCCGGCCGGTGACCGACCCAAATCTCGTCGATCGGCAATTCCTCGATCGCCGGCACGGCACGCCACGCCGCTTCGAGCAATGTCAGCATGCCACCCGCGGTGATTTTATCGTCAAAGCCTTTTTCTTCGACGGTGCCACCAATAATCAGCCGGCCGTCGCGGCGCGGCACCAGATAAGCACCCGGCGCCCACAACACGTGATTGAGAAGCGGTGCGGCGGCATCCATGCGCAGCGCCAGCATTTGGCCCTTGACCGGGCGCACGGGGGGCCGGCGGTCGGTTGGCAGCCCCCCGATGCCGCGCGACCAGGCGCCGGCGGCGAGCACTACTTTGTCGGCCGGCACCATCGTTCCATCTTCGAGTGCAATGCCGGTGGCGCGGCCGCGCGCGACGGCGATCTCCTTGACCGGACAATGTTCGCGAATCTTCGCGCCGGCGGACTCGGCGGCGATGCGCAGCGCCTGCGTCAGCTTGCGGTTGTCGACCTGATGATCCTGCGGGCTGAATAAAGCGCCGGCGATTTTTCCGGCTAGATGCGGCTCGCGCGCCCGTGTCGCCGCGGCGCTGAGCCATTCGAGCGGCAAGCCCAGCCGTTGCTGAAACGGCAGCCGTTGCGCAATCTCGGCCTGATCGTCCGACGTCAAGGCGAGCACCAAGGTGCCCTCGCCGCGCAATTCGACATCGATGCCGCTCGCGCGCGCGAGTTCCTCGGCGAAGGCCGGCCAGCGCGCCTGACTGTCACGGCCGAGCGCGACCAGCGCCTCTTCGCCGGGCTCGGCCTCACAGCAGGCCGCCAGCATGCCGGCGGCGGCATGACTCGCCCCCGCGCCGGACTTGCCGCGGTCGAATAGCGTGACTTCGGCCCGGCCAGCGAGCCGCCACGCAATGCCCAGACCGACCACGCCGGCGCCGATAATCGCTATGCGCGGGCGTTGGGCGACGGACGAAATGCTGGTCACCGATGCAGTCAACGCGGCTCCCTTCGCTGGAATGATCCAGACAGGTTCGACGGGTTTGATCTCAGCCGGCCCCCTCCTTTAGGGGTCGGCACCCCTGGCCGACACTGCAATAATGGGAGTTTTAGGCCCCATCGGCAAGGCCCGGATCGCCGCCGAGACCAGGCCGCCGATGCCGCAAGTAGCGCGCGCAGACAAGGCCGACGCCGAGGATGACGGCGGCGCCCAGCAACAGCGGCTTATTCATGCCGACATGGCTGAAAGCAAAGCCGTAATAGATCGGACCCAGCGCCTGGCCGGAAAAAAACGCGCAGGAATGCAGCGATAAAGCGGTGCCACGCGCCGTTTGCGTCAGTTCGGTGGCGTGGAGCTGGATGCAGGTGTGCAGCATGTAGAAGCCGATGCCAAACACGACGAAGATTCCGGCCTGGACGTACCAGGGCAAATCCAGCGCGATGAGAACGAAGGCGATCGCGGCGCAGGTCGCGCCCGACAGGATCAATTTTCGCTCGGTCAGCCGCACCACCACAAACGGTACGGCCAGCGCATAAAGCACGCCGCCAAGCCCGAAGCCGCCGATGACGAGGCCGGCGACGGAGGAGTGCGTTTGCCCGCCAGCCAGCAGCAACAGCGCCACATAGGGAAACAGCCCGTGAATGACAGTGCCTTCGAAAAACACCGATCCGAAACAGATTTTCGCGCGGGGATCGGCAAAGACGCTGCGAAATCCCCCGGCGGCCGCCGCGAGATTGAAGGGTTTTGACTGGCCTCCCCCCAAGCCGCGAAACGCGAAGAAGGCCAGCACGGTGATGATGAGGCCGAACGAACCCATGATGAAAAACACGCCGCGCCAGCCAAGCAAATCGCCGATCGCGCCGGACACGGTGGCGCCGATGACGTTTCCGGTCAGCGCCACCGCGAGCAAACGCCCGATCGCGACTTGCCGCTCGTGCACCGGGACCAAGTCGCCGACAATCGCCATGCCGACGGGAAAGATGCCGCCCGCCACCAGGCCGGCGAGAACCCGCATCGCAACCAGCACGGAGAAATCGCTGGCGAAGGCGCAGACCAGTGTCGAGGTCACCACGATCGCCAGGCTGATATTCATGAGCCGGGTCTTGCCGAAAAAATCCCCGATGATGCCGAGCACCGGCTGCGCCAGCGCGTAGGGAAAGGTAAAGGCGGTCGACAGCAGCGCCGCGGTTTTGACGTCGATGAAAAGATCGGCGGCGATTTTTGGAATGATCGGGTCGACGGCGCGGGTGAACAGCGTCGAGGCGAACACAACCAGACTGACGATTCTGAGGACGGGCGGAATGGCAGCGGCTCCGGGCGCGGCTAGCCGCGTTTGGCCAGCGCGTCGAATTGCATCAAACGCTTAAGGAGTGGCGCTAACTCATTGAGCGGGATCATATTCGGGCCGTCGGACGGCGCCTTGTCGGGGTCCTGATGGGTCTCGATGAAGACGCCGGCCACCCCAACGGCCACCGCCGCCCGCGCTAGTACCTCAACGTATTGGCGCTCGCCGCCCGAGGAGGTGCCCTGCCCGCCCGGCTGCTGCACCGAATGGGTCGCGTCGAAAATCACCGGCGCGCCGATTTTCGCCAACACCGGCAAGGCGCGCATGTCGGAGACCAAGGTATTGTAGCCGAACGACACGCCGCGCTCGGTGACCAGCACGTTGGCATTGCCCGCATCCGTGATCTTGGCGACCACATTCGCCATATCCCATGGCGCCAGGAACTGGCCTTTCTTGACGTTGACGGCGCGCCCGGTTTTGGCGGCAGCAACCAGGAGATCGGTCTGCCGACACAGAAACGCCGGGATTTGCAAAACATCGACGACTGCGGCGACCCGCGCGCATTGCTCCGGCTCGTGCACATCGGTGAGCAGCGCCACGCCGAGTTTCTCGCGCAATTCGGCGAAGATCGACAGCGCGTTGTCAAGGCCCAGGCCGCGCCCGCTCGCCGCGCTGGTGCGGTTGGCTTTGTCGAACGAGGTTTTGTAGATGAAGCCGATGCCGAGCCGCGCGGTGATGTCCTTAAGCGCCGCCGCCATCTCGAACGCATGCGCGCGGCTCTCCAGCGCGCACGGACCCGCGATCAAGGCCAGCGGCAGCGCGTTGCCGAAGCGGGCCGCACCGATGGTGACAACGGAGTTTGGCTTGATGGTCATCGGCATCCTCGCGGGCGACCATGATGGCCGCGCCGCGCCGGGTCAACCGGCGTCGGCCGACCGTTATTTCAGCGCGGAAAAAGCCGTGGGGCGCAAAAACGCGCTATTGATATTGGCGATCAACAGGCCGTCCTTCTCGCTCTCGTCGCGCGCCTTGTGCCACGCCGGATCGGCTTGAAACGCATTCCATTTTTTTTCACGGTCGGCGAGCGAGTCCCAGGCGAGCAAGTAATGCAGATCGTTGCTGCCGTCGCCCAACAGCACGGTCCAAAAGCCAACCTGCTTGATGCCGTGCCTGTCCCAGATTTTCAGCGTCTCGTGCTCGAACCGCTTGAGCAGCGCCGGCAGCTTACCGGGAATGCAGGAATAGATGCGCAACTCGTAGATCATGACGTTTCCTCCTGTTTGTCATTCCGGATTGCCGCGAAGCGGCAGGTCCGTCCCCGCACGGGGAGTATGGATTCCGCGCTCCTCGCTTCGCGAGGCCCCGGAGTGACGAGTTAACTACACCAGCCTCGACTGCTCCACCGCGGCCTCGATGAAGGAGGAGAACAGCGGATGTGGCGCAAACGGCCGCGATTTCAGTTCGGGATGGAATTGCACGCCGATGAACCAGGGATGGTCGTCGTATTCGATGATTTCCGGCAACACGCCATCGGGTGACATGCCGGAAAAACGCATGCCGTGTTGCGCCAGGCGGTCCTTATAGGCGGTGTTGACCTCGTAGCGGTGGCGGTGGCGCTCGGATATTTCCGTTGCGTGATAAATCTCTGCGACACGCGAGCCGCGTTGCAGCACGGCTTGATAGGCGCCAAGCCGCATGGTGCCGCCAAGATCGGTACCCTGCCCGCGCTTTTGCAACTCGTTGCCCTTCATCCATTCCGTCATCAGCCCGACGACGGGTTCGGAGGTGGCGACGAATTCGGTCGAGTTGGCCTGCTCGATGCCGCACAGATTCCGCGCGGCCTCGATCACGGCCATCTGCATGCCGAAGCAGATGCCGAAATACGGCACGTGACGCTCGCGCGCGAATTGCGCGGCGCGAATTTTTCCCTCGGCGCCGCGCAGGCCGAACCCGCCGGGCACCAAAATGCCGTCGACGTGTTCGAGAAACGGCGCCGGATCTTCGTTTTCGAAAACTTCGCTTTCGATCCAGTCGAGTCGAACCTTCACCTTGTTGGCAACGCCGCCATGCGACAGCGCCTCGATCAGCGATTTATACGCATCCTTCATGCCGGTATATTTGCCGACAATGGCGATGGTCACGTTGCCTTCGGGATTGCGGATGCGCTCGTTAATGAGATGCCAGGTCGCGAGATCCGGCGGCGGCGGATTAGCGGTGCCGAACGCGGCCAAAACTTCACCGTCGAGACCGGCCGCGTGATAAGCCTCCGGCACGGCGTAAATGTTGTCGACGTCGCGCGCTTCGATCACGGCGCTTTCGCGCACGTTGCAAAACAAAGCGAGCTTTTTGCGCTCACCCTCCGGCACCGGCCGATCGGTGCGGCACAGCAAGATATCGGGCTGAATCCCGATGGCGCGCAATTCGCGCACCGAGTGCTGGGTCGGCTTGGTCTTTAATTCGCCGGCGCCCGGGATGAACGGCAACAGCGTCAAATGGATATAGACCGCGTCGCCGCGCGGCAGGTCGTTGCCGAGTTGGCGGATCGCCTCGAAATACGGCAGGCCCTCGATGTCGCCGACCGTGCCGCCGATCTCGCACAGCACGAAGTCGAAGCCGTCATTGCCGTCGCGGATGAAATCCTTGATCGCATTGGTGACGTGCGGAATGACCTGGATGGTGGCGCCGAGATAGTCGCCGCGGCGTTCCTTTAGGAGAATTTCCTGATAGATGCGGCCGGTGGTGATGTTGTCCTGGCGGGTCGCGGGCCGTCCGGTGAAGCGCTCGTAATGGCCGAGGTCGAGATCGGTCTCGGCACCGTCGTCGGTGACAAAAACCTCGCCGTGCTGGTACGGCGACATCGTGCCCGGATCGACATTGAGGTAGGGATCGAGTTTGCGCAGGCGGACTTTATAGCCACGCGCCTGCAACAGCGCGCCGAGCGCCGCGGAAGCCAAACCCTTGCCCAAAGAGGAGACCACGCCGCCGGTGATGAAGATGTACCGCGCCATGGGACCTATCGCTTAGCCTGCCCGGCACGATTCGACGAGCGATTTTCCGGAATATCTGCCGCGCAGGGTGCAAGGAGCTTGGGCTTCAACGTAAAACGCTTCATTCGCATCGGCTTATATCGATATCCTCACGCCACGCCGCAACCCCGCGCCGTGTCCGTTGCGCCGGGCCTGCGCAGCCGTCGATGCAGGCCCTACGCTACTTCGACTGTGGCACTTGCGGGCCGCTCGGTACCGGCGCCGGCGCCGGCCGGGGTCCTTCCGGCGCGCCCGGTATGCCCTTTTGCAATTGATTGAGCAGGCCGCCACTGCCGGGATTCAGCGGTGGCGCCGGCGCGCCGCCAGGCTCCTCCTGGCTCGCCGGCGCGCCGGTATTGATGATCGAGGTCGGCTTACGGTCGAAACTCGCCAGCCACGACAGCATCAGGCTGGTGACGAAGAAGCCCGCCGCGAGGAGCGCCGTGGTGCGCGACAGCACATTGGCGGTGCCGCGCCCGGTCATAAAGCCGGACCCGCTGTTGGAGCCGCCGACCAGCCCGCCGCCTTCCGATTTCTGCAACAGCACGACGCCGATCAAAGCCAGGACCAGCATGAGGTGAATGACGATAATAACAGTCAGCATCGGTAATATCCGCTTGCGGCCCAAGGTCGGCAAAAGCCGAGAAAAAGGCAGGGAAAGCCGTCCGCCACCCCGGGTGCCCAGGCCCCGATATAGGAAGTCGCGGGCGTCTCTACACGATCCGCGGCGGCATTTCTATGGCCGTTGCGGCGCCATGCCGGAACCCGCCCGGCCAGCTCGATAGCCACCGTCGAACGGAAATGCCACGGTCCGCGGCGGAGCCCGGGCAGCCGAAATTTTGCATGGCTGCCAGCGGACCGCGGCGGGGGTGATCGGCGTTGTCCCCATGCTTCAACTTCTTAGATCAGGTCATTGAGGGCAACGACTTCGTCCCTCAAGGGAGGGTTAAAATGGATAACCATGTGAAAACACAAAACCTCAAATCCGAGACTCCGGCGTCGCTTGAATCCGGCAGCGCGGTGGATGCGACCGGGTTTTGGTTCACGGTGGTGGTGCTTTGCGCCGTTCTTGCTGCCGGCGTCATCGTCTACCGCAGCGGCAATTCCGACTTCCGCATAGCCTCAAACATGTCGCCGTCGCCGACCGTGCAGGTGCACTAGAAAAGCCTAACGCGGGGATCCAGCGGACGCCGGGATTAGCCTGGCTCCATCCCCTTGGCCCTAATGACCGGTGAAGCCGCCGGCGCGGTCAGGTACTTGATGAGCGACCTCGCCGCATCGGCGCTCGGACTGTCTGCCGCTATGGCAGCGACAAGGGTCAGGTAAGTCTGATACTCGGCCGGCACGGCTCCCGCGAGTTGTGCGCCGGAAACCGCCACAATCTCGCTGATCGGACTAAGCGCCAATTCAACTTCACCGCGGGCGACGCCCTCGGGAGCGTTCGTCTTCAGCAGCACAATCTTTGGCTTGAGCTCTTCCGCGATTCCGAGTTTGGCGAATAGAGCTTCGATTCCAACGCGGCTAGCGCCCTGGCCGTTGAAGCCGATCGACTTAGCGTCCAGGAGAGTCCGTTTCAATGCTTCCGCCGTCCCGACATCCGGCGTTGCCGCGCCAGCGCGAACCGAGACGCCCAGACCGGACCGGGCGATCGCGGCGCGGGTATTGGGATCGACTTTACCTGCCGCGGCGAGGCTATCGATCAAATTAGGGGCAAGAACGGCAACGTCAAACGCGGCACCTTGATCGATCCGCGCTTTTAAAACCGCGGATGCAGCGATCGTGAGAACGACTTTGACTTCGGTCGCCTTCTCAAATTGCGGGGCGAGTTCTTCCAGAACTGCCTTCAAGGCCGTCGAACTCAATACCTTGAGTTCTGCTGCCTGCGCTGGCGCACCAATGATCTGCATGCCGACAAGCGGCACCGCCAACCCGATGATCAGGGCAATCGCGCGACGAAACACCATAACGATCCTCCAGGTCATTTTTTTCATAGGACGATGAGAAAGTTTACCGGTAAGCGCCGGCGATGGCCAAAAACTCGTCGGCGTGCAGGCTCGCGCCGCCGACCAGCGCACCGTCGACGTTATCGATAGCGAGCAATTGTTTCGCATTGTCCGGTTTGACCGAGCCGCCGTAGAGAATACGAACTGCCGCGCCCGTGGTGGCGGACCGGGCAAGGAGGCGGCTGCGGATGAAACCGTGGGTGTCTTTGATATCGGCTTGGGTCGGCGTCACGCCGCTGCCGATCGCCCAAACCGGCTCATAGGCAATCACGAAGTCCTCCACGCCCTCCGGCAGCGAACCCTCGAGTTGCGCCTGCACCACCGCGCGCGTGCGGCCGGCGTCGCGTTCGGCGCCAGTCTCGCCGATGCAGAGGATGGGAAGTAGCCCGGCGCGCTTCGCGGCCAGCACTTTCGCGTGCACCACCGCGTCGGTCTCGCCGTGGAGCCGGCGGCGCTCGGAATGGCCGACAATGACGGCTTGCGCGCCGGCATCGCGCAGCATTTCCGCGGCAATGTCCCCGGTATAGGCCCCCGCCGGGAGTGCGTGGCAGTCCTGGCCGCCGATCGCCACCCGGGTTCCGCGCGCGGCGGCGGCGAACGCTGCCAGGAGCGTCGCCGGCGGGCACACCATCACATCGACATGGTCCAGGGTTTGCGCGCCGGCGATGATTTTTTCCAATTCGCCGGCCGCGGCTTGCAGCCCGTTCATTTTCCAATTGCCTGCGACCAGCGGACGGCGCGCCATCGAATTGGCCCCAGCAGGAGAATTGGCTCGAAAGCCTGCGACAAAGAGCCGTTAGCAGACCGGTTGCGGCCGGGAAAGGGTCGTTTTACCAGTAAATCCCGTCGGTTGCGGCGCGGCGCGGCGCTCCTTATGATGCGACGCCTTCCGTAAACCCCTCACCGGCATCACTCAAGCGCGTTGGACCCATGTTACGCGGTATTCGCAAGGCTTCCGAAAATTGGCTCGGCCGCGCCATCATGGGCGTGGTCATGACCGTGCTCGCGGGCAGCTTCGCGGTCTGGGGCATCAACGACATCTTTAGCGGCTTCGGTCGCTCGTTTCTGGCCAAGATCGGCAGCACGGAAATTCCAGTCGAGCAGTTCCGCCAGACCTACGACGATCGATTGCAGGAAATCGGCCGCGAACTCGGCCATCCGCTGCCGCCGGAGCAGGCCCGCGCGATCGGCCTCGATCGTCAGGTGCTGGGCGAAATGGTCGCCCAGGCCGGGCTCAACGAGCGCGCCCGGCAGATGCGGCTCGGTATCCCCGACGCCGAGATCGCCCGCCGTGTTACTTCCGATCCGCATCTTCAGACCATCAACGGTCAATTCGACCGTGTCCGATTCCTGCAATTGTTGAGCAATATGGGGCTGAGCGAGCAGCGCTTCATCGCCAACGAGCGGCAGACAGCGCTGCGCCGCCAGATCATCGACTCGCTCTCCAGCAATATCGTGGCGCCGCAGGCTTGGCTCGACGCCATCAATCAGTTCCAGAATGAAGAGCGCAGCATCCAATATGTCGCGCTCGGGCCGGCGCAGGCCGGCGACATCCCGCAACCGACCGCCGACGAGCTCAGCAAATATTTCGACGAGCGCAAAATCCTGTTTCGCGCGCCAGAATACCGCAAGATCGAAACGCTGACGGTGACGCCGGCCGAACTCGCCAAATGGATGGAGATTTCGGACGACGACATCAAACAAGCCTATGACAAGCGGCACCAAAGCTATGTCACGCCCGAGCGCCGCCACATCGAGCAGATCGTATTCCCAAGTATGGCGGAGGCACAGGCCGCCGTCGACCGCATCAAGGCCGGCACAAGCTTTACAGCGCTCGCCGCGGAACGCGGTTTCAAGGAACAAGATATCGATCTCGGCACCGTGGCGAAATCGCGGATCATCGATCCGGCGGTGGCCGATGCGGCCTTCGCGCTCAAGGACGGCGAGGTCAGTGCTCCGGTGCAGGGCCAGTTCGGCGCCGTCGTGGTGACCGTGCTCAAGATCGAACCCGAAGTGACCAAACCGCTGGCCGAAGTCGCGCCGGAACTGCGCAGCCAGCTGGCGCTCGAGCGCGCCAAGACCCAGGTCCAGGATATCCACGACAAGATCGAAGATGACCGTGCCGGCGGCAGCAGCGTGCAAGAAGCGGCGGAGAAATTAAAGCTCGCCGTTGTCACCTATGCGGCGGTCGACCGTTCCGGCCGCGATCCGGACGGCAAGCCGATAACCAACCTGAGCCACGCCGGCGAAGTCATTGGGGCGGCATTTTCGTCCGACGTCGGCGTCGACAACGATCCGATCGAGGCCGATGGCGGCTATATCTGGTATGACGTTGCCGCCATAACGCCGGCTCACGATCGCAGCCTCGACGAAGTCAAAGACCGGGTCGAGCAAAGCTGGCGCAACGACGCGATCGCTTCGAGGCTGAAAGCCAAAGCGGCCGAAATGCTCGACAAGCTCAAAACCGGCAGTGCATTCGATGCAGTAGCCGCCGCCGACGGCGTCAAAGTCGAGACCGCGAGCGATCTAAAGCGCGGCGGTACGAGCGGTGTCATTTCGGCCAAGATGACCGACGCGGTTTTTCATACCGCCAAGGACGCCTTCGGCAGCACCTTGGGCGACCAGCCGACGCAATGGCTTGTTTTCCGCGTGACCGATGTCAAAACGCCGGCCATCGACGCCAATTCACCCGAAGCCAAGCGCAACGAACAAACGGTGCAGCGCCAATTGAGCGACGATGTTGTCGGTCAATACGTCGGATGGCTCGAGGACAAGTTGGGCACGAGCATCAACGCGGCAGTTCTGGCGCAGGCCTTGGGTAACGGCACGCCGGACACCAACTGAATGCGGATCGAGCCTGCGGCGGAAGCGTTCGCGGCATCTTATGCGGACGGCGCGCCACAGGTGGTGTGGACGACGCTTGTCGCGGATCTGGAAACCCCGGTCTCCGCCTTTCTCAAGATCGTCGGGTCACGTCCCCTGGTAACAAGATCGCCGCTAAGCTTTTTGCTTGAATCCGTCGAGGGCGGCGCGGTGCGCGGGCGCTATTCGATCATCGGTCTCGAGCCGGACCTGATCTTCCGCATCAACGGCCAGCGCGCCGAGATCAACCGCACGCCGCAGACCGATCCCCATGCTTTTCTGCCGGTACCGGAACCGCCGCTCGCGGCGTTGCGCGCACTCATCGCCGACAGCCGCGTGGCGTTGCCCCCTGCCCTGCCGCCGATGGCCGCCGGCGTGTTTGGTTATCTCGGGTATGACACGGTGCGGCTGATGGAGGACTTGCCGGCGCGCGCGCCCGATCCGATCGGCATTCCCGATGCAATCCTGCTGCGCCCGACTTTAGTGATCGTGTTCGATGCGGTCGAAGACACGCTGACGATTGTCACACCGGTACGCCCAAGCGCGAGGCTGACCGCGTCGGCCGCCTGGGCGAGCGCGCAACTGCGCCTGTCGGCCGTTGTCGATGCGCTCGATCGACCCCTCGATAAAGCGGCGGCGCCATTCGATCACGGCCCGCTCGACGTCGAACCGCGCTCGAATACTACGGCGGCCGAGTTCAAGCGCATGGTGGAGCGCGCCAAGGAGTACATCGCCGCCGGCGATATTTTTCAGGTCGTGCTGTCACAGCGTTTCGAGGCGCCGTTTGCGCTACCGCCGTTTGCTCTTTACCGCGCATTGCGGCGGATCAATCCGTCGCCGTATCTGTATTTTCTCGATTTCGGCAGTTTCGCCGTGGCCGGGTCGAGTCCCGAAATCCTGGTCAAGGCCAGCGGCGGCACCGTCACTATTCGTCCGATCGCCGGTACGCGCCGTCGCGGCACGACGCCGCGCGAAGACCAAGCGCTCGAAGCCGAACTACTCGCCGATCCCAAGGAGCGCGCCGAACATTTGATGCTGCTGGATCTCGGCAGAAACGACATCGGCCGCATCGCTCAGATCGGCACCGTGAAGGTCACCGATCGGTTCTTTGTCGAGCGCTACAGCCAGGTCATGCACATCGTCTCCAACGTCGAAGGCCGTTTGCGAAACGACCGCGATTCGATCGACGCGCTGGCGGCCGGATTTCCCGCCGGCACCGTGTCCGGCGCGCCAAAAGTGCGGGCCATGCAGATCATCGACGAATTGGAGAAGGACAAGCGCTCGCTCTATGCCGGCGGAGTCGGTTATTTCTCGGCCGGCGAAGACATGGACAACTGCATCGTGTTGCGCACCGCGCTGATCAAAGACGGTATCATGTATGTTCAGGCGGGTGCCGGGATCGTCGCCGACAGCGATCCGGAATTCGAGCAGCAGGAATGCATCGCCAAGGCCAAAGCGCTGTTTCGCGCCGCCGAAGAAGCCAAGCGTTTCGCCAGCGCCGCACGGCGCCGGCTGTAGTTTCTGCCCAGCCGACCGTGGGGTTAGCCGAGATCGGCGGCTATGAAGAACGAGGGCGCATCGGCCCTCGCCACGTTCATTTTGGAATGCCGATGACGTAAAGCGGGTAACAGGACGAATACGCCGCGCCTTTCAAATCGTAGCACGACACGCATTTGCAGCCGATCGACCCGGAGCATGTTGCCAAGGTCTTTCCACTCAGCGTGATCCGCGCGTGGTTGTGCACGGCAGTGCCGACGGCGCACATCAGCGGCGTAGCCGTGGCGGCGGAATAAGAAAGGCCTGACAGCGCAACAGCGCCTAAAAGAGAAAGTCCATAGCGACGCATATATTCCTCCCGGTTGGACAGCACGAGGCTGATGCCCCCAAAGCGACGTGGCAGTGTCACACACCGGAAATCGACGCGCAAGATTGCGCCCTCCTTAAGTGCTTCGAATCCTGCCTTTATTTGCCGGCCTGAACGAGACGCAAACCGCTCGTCCCCGCGGAAGCGATAAGCCAGGAAATGCCGATAGCTTCCCCCCGGTCGAGCTTGTGCTCGGGCCGGCGCAGCCGGACCCGAGTAGGGAATGAGCGGGCTGCCTGCGCGATTCAACCTCAACTCATTCCGCTTTAGTGCGAAAGGGGGCGGCTGCGCCAAACTTACTTCCGCGCCGCCGAATCGGGGTGCACCGGATCGACCCACAAAACCGTCTCGGGTTTTTCCACCGGCTCGATGTCGAGATTGATGGCGACGGCTTGACCGTCGCTGCGGACCAGCACGCACTCCAAGACCTGGTCCGGGCTGGCGTTGATTTCCTGATGCGGCACATAGGGAGGAATGAAAATGAAATCGCCCGGATTGGCCTCGGCGGTGAATTGCAAATGTTCGCCCCAGCGCATCCGCGCCCGTCCGCGCACCACATAGATGATGCTTTCTAGGTGCCCATGATGGTGCGCGCCGGTTTTCGCGTCCGGCTTGATCGTCACCGTGCCGGCCCACAATTTCTGCGCGCCGGCGCGGGCGAAATTGATCGCGGCCTTGCGGTCCATGCCCGGCGTTGACGGCACGTTCGGATCCAGGCTGTCGCCCGGAATGACGCGAACGCCGTCATGCTTCCAACGTTCGGCATCGCCGGCGAGGCTAGCGCGGTGATCGCGATCGTGAAGTTCGGTCATTCTTTCTGATAGCACAATCGGCGCCGCGCAGGGACCCCGCGCGGCCACCCGCTGACCGGCAATACGCGCAGCGAGGAGCTTGGGCGACGCAAAAAAATAATACAACTATGACTTGCAATCCGTATATTTCCATTTTACAATTTTCAGCGCATGACACAGTTTTATAGCTTTATTTGTGGCGTTATTCGAGGTTCCACCTTGATCAGATAGCAATCTGAGATAGAAATAACGAAAACCATAAGCGGCTCAACGGGAGGAAGATATGCGACATTTCGCAATCGCCGGCATCGGGATCGCAGCCGGTTTCGCGACCGTCATCGGCCTTGGCGCCGGAACGGACCACGGCTTTCTCGCCGGCTTCTCGTCCAGCGCATCGGCCCAATCCGCCGCATGCGTCTTCCCGACGGCGCCATCGCCGACGCCGGAGGAGACGGCATGGCGTCTCTTCGTCGCCGCCAACTGCCCGGGCAATGGCGCGCAGGTGGTCTGGGAGAACTGGATCGAGCAATCCCAGCTTTACCCGGCGTCAGGCGCCGGCGTCGCGGCCGCCGGGCCGCCGCCTAAGCGGCTCCACGGCAGCCCGCTCGCCAATGCCTTGTCGGCGCGACGACGCGGTGTGCGGGCGCTACTGACGCCGGCGACGGATTGCAACCCGATGGGCGGCCCGCCGCCGAACGTGACATCGGGCGCCACCATTTGCGAAGAGGTGCATATCAATGCGGAGGCTGCTTCCTTCGTCACCACTAACGGTTATCAGCTTCGGCCCGGGCAGGCGGCAGCGGCGCAGAAGGGAACCGATATCGAATTTCCCACACCGGCGATCGAAGTGAAGGTCGATTGGATACCGGGGACCGATTTTACGCCGGCCTTCACCTGCGCCAATCCGCCGGCCGGCGTGCGCGTCGAAACGATCGACGGAACCTGCTACGCCATGGCCGGCATGCACATCTCCTCGAAGCTGTTGACCGACTGGATTTGGGCGACCTTCGAGCCGCAGAGCATGCTCACAAATCCGCTGCGCTGCATCACGTTTGGCGATTGCCACGACGCTTGGGGCGCGAGCCCGGCCGTCAGCAGCGGCGGTGCGGGTGGATTAACGACGCTTTCGCCCGCTCTGCAAAGCCTGATGACGCAGGCCAATCTGGCGCCGGAATTTGCCAATTACCGGCTCGACGGCGCGCAAATCAAGTTCACCGTGGGCAACAACCGGCCGACCTATCTGGGCAATTCGGTCATCGAGGGCGAAAACGTCGGGATGACCAAGAATACCGCGTCCTGCATCACCTGTCACTCGGCCTCTTTCATCGCCAAAAACGGCACCGATGGGATCGATAGCTTGAACGCGCCGGTCGGGCCGCGCGTCAAGATTCCCGCCGGTTCGGTGGCGCGCGACTTTGCTTGGTCGATGTTCCTGGCCTGCCCGAAGGATCCCAACGGCACGCCGGGGCGATGTCACTAAACAGCTCCGTTCGGATCGAGCGCGACGTGATGCGCGGGCTTGACCCGCGCTTCCGCGTTGAGCCTGTCAATTCATTCCGAGGATTAAGCGTCCGCCGCGACGAATTTGTAGCCGTCGCCCCAGCGCCGCACGCGGCCCGTGGAGGGCGTGGGAAAATGGCTGCCGCATAGAAGCGTAGGCTCGTCGCAGAAGCGGTCGAAGATTTGGCGCCGCGTGACCCCGGCCTGCCGGGAGTCATAATCGGCCATCATGCCGAGCTCGGGATATTTTCCCTGCAGCGGCGAATGGATCATGTCGCCGGTGATAAAGGCGTCCTCGCCCGGGCGTCCGACCAGCACCGAGAAATGATCGATGGTGTGGCCCGGCGTCGGAAGCAATTGTACCTGTTCGCTTAAGGTAAAATCGCTTTTGACGATCTGCTCGCGCTTGGCGGCAACGATCGGCAGCACCGAGTCCGTCATCCAGGGCGCGCTCGCCGGATTATCCCTCACCCGCTGCGTCCAAAAAGCAAGCTCGCGGTCGGCCATGAGGTATCGCGCCTTGGGAAAAGTCGGCACCCAACGTCCGTTGTCGAGCCGGGTATTCCAGCCGACGTGGTCGCCATGGAGATGCGTGCACATCACGTAGTCGATGTCGTTCACGGTCAGCCCGGTGGCCGCAAGCTCGTTCTCGAAACGGTCGCTGTTCATCATGTTCCAAAACGGCCGCGCCGGCCGCGGCTTGTGATTGCCGACGCAGGCATCGACCAGGATATTTTGATGCGGCGTCTTGATGACGAAACTTTGGATGCAGAGCACCAGCCCATTGTCCGTGGCATCGAGAAATGTCGGTACGAGCCAGGCTCGGTTCTCGTCAAGCAGCTCCGTGGTGAGCGCCGGGAAAAATTCCATCACACGGAAGTCGGTGCACCGCGGCTGTTCGACGACCGCATGAATCGTGACGTTGGAAAGCGTGATCGGCGCCGGCATCGGAGCACCCTGCCCTCAGTTCCCTACCGCGCGAGCATCGCTCGATCGTCCGGCCCGAGCGGCACCCTTCCAATCTAGCACGGCACTATTCGGTCGCAATGACCGCCGGCCGGCCGTCGCGCAACGCGAGAATTTGCAACGGGGTGTGGGCGTGGTTGTGCGCATCGGGCGCGTAGCTGCCGCCCAGCAGCGACGGCATGGTCGTGGTCTTGAGCGCCTGTTCGATCGCCGCGGGCTGATCGGAGCCGGCGCGGCGAATCGCGTCCACCACCAGCAGGGTGGCTTCATAAACGAAGAACGATCGTTGTGTCGGCATCAGCCCATAATGCGCGCGATAGGCGGCGACGAAATTTTGGATGCCCGGCGTCTGTTGCTCGGGCGCGAAAACGGCGATGCTGCTCATGCTCGACAGAGCGCCCGAATCGCGGAACTGCGGCGATACGGCCGCCAGCGCGGCGGCAAAGTCGATCCGGCCGGTCAGCGGCACTTTCCAGCCTGATGTCTCATAGGCCTTGAAGAAACCGGCCGTGAACGGCCCGAGGATGGTCACAACCTGTTCGGGCTTGCCGGTTTTCAACTTCTCCAGCACCGCGGCAAAATCGGTGGTGTTCTTGTCCAAGGTTTCTTGAGCCGTGACCGCGATGCCGGCCTCGAGCGCTGCCTGCGCCATCGCCACCGCGTTGGCGTGGGGGAACGGATCAGCGGCGGCGACGATGGCGACCGACTTCACATGCTGCGCGGTCAGCCAGCGCATCAGACCTCGCGCGATGTCGACCTCGGATGGAATCGTCTTGAACGCATAGTCGTTGCCGCCGGGCCCGGAGGCGTCGACGAAATCTTGCCCGGCCGAAGTCGCGATCACCAAAGGCACTTTTGCCTCGGCGATCATCGGCATGATGGCGTGGGTAACGGGCGTGCACAGCGCACCGATCAGCACCGGAACATGTTGCTGCTCGATCAGCTGCTTGGTTGCGGGCACGCCGATCTTGGGATCGCAGGCGTTATCGGCATAAAAGGCCTCGACCGGCCGTCCCAACACACCGCCGGATTCATTGACCTGGTTGAGCGCCAGTTGCGCGCCGTACTGCTCCGACTGGCCGCGATCGGCGAATTGACCGCTGAGAATGGTGGTAATGCCGATCCGAACCGGTTCTGCGGCTTGGGCCGCCGTCGTCGCGATCAAGCCAGCGAGAAAAAGCACAGCGCGCGTCATGGTCACTCCCAAAATGTCAGAATGGCAATGTATGCGCGATCCGCAGTGGCGGCACGATGACAATGTGGTGATGACTTCTATCGCTCTGCCAACCTTGGCAATGGCTTCGGGCAGCAAGATTCTCGAAAAAAAATCGGCCTAAAGGTGCAGATTTATCTACACCTATAGGTTGTTTTATATTAGATTACCCTCCATACGCTTGGCGCACGGGGGCAACCATGATGACACGCTTTCTCGAAACTTACGTGTGGCGGCCACGGATCGGCTTTTTTGGTCTCGTCGCGGGCTTAGCAATTGTCTGCGCGGTTACCGCGCAGGCGCAGCAACCACAGCCGCCTGCATATCGCTGCCGCGAGGTCATCATTCCGCCGGGGCCCGACCCGGATTTGCCGAAGATCGCACCGATCTTTCGCTCGACGACCGATCTTTCCGAAAACGAATTCGACTGTTTGGCGTGGCAGGATTTCATCTATTTCATCTGGCCGGCCAAAGCTGGCCAGCGCGGCGTTCCCGATCCCAATCTAAAACTGGGAGCCGGCGGACCGACGGTTTGGGAAACCTACCGAACCGACGAGACGATATTCTTGCCGAACGGCACCGATCCCGGCCCGTGGAATCAGCCGCAATTAATGGCGACACTTCACCCCTCACTCGCGGCGCAGGTGTCGAGCGGCGCAGTCCGCCATCTCACGATGACCTCGAAAGTTTCACGCGGCGTGCTCGCCAATATTCTGCTCAGCGGCGCGGTGTTGCCGCCGCCCGTGCTCGACGGCATCACGGAGGCCGGCGGCGGCACGCTCTACGATCTCGACGGTTTCCCGGTCTATTACGAGGTGTCGACGGATCAGGTTGAATACGACTACATCACAAAAAACAAACTCTATAATGCCTACGATCAGGTCAGCTTCGCGCGCGACAATGTTATCGACCTTCCACGCGGTGCGACGGCCAGCACAGCGGGTGCGGTCGAGATCAAGGCGGCATGGAAAGTTCTGTCCGACGCGGAAAAGAAATCCGGCCACTTCTATATCGTGCAAGCCTTGCTCGGCGGCAGCAAGACGCCGGTTACGGTTGGCCTGGTCGGCTTCCATGCTTTCATTGCGACCGCCGGACAGGGCGCCTGGGCTACATTTGCCCTGGCCGACAATGCACCGATGCAACATCCTGCGACCAGCGGGACGTTCAATTTCTTCAATCCGCAATGCAAGGTGACCGGGACATCTACTCCCTGCCCGATCAACGTCAAAGACGCCGATCCCGGCCAAGTCGTGCAGATAACGCCCGATGCCGCCGCCGCCGACCAGCTTAATGCTTACGTGCATTATCAGCTGCATCAATACGATGCGAACTCGCCGTGGCAATTCTACAACCTGGTCGACGTGCAGTGGCCGCTCAACCCGGTCCTGCTTTCGACGC
>Ga0181537_10001953_pt1 | contig 18551 bp, 15 predicted proteins | sample PEATcosm2014_Bin_39_FD_119765 | JGI IMG/M metagenome (GOLD analysis project Ga0181537, IMG submission 119765) | Peatland microbial communities from MTU Mesocosm Facility, Houghton, MI, USA - PEATcosm2014_Bin23_10_metaG | ecosystem: Environmental > Terrestrial > Soil > Wetlands > Peat | place... | reverse complement strand
CGGTAACGCGCGGATGCAAGAGATCGCCGCCGCCATTCAGGCGGGAGCGCGCGCTTATTTGAACCGGCAATACACCACCATCGCGATCGTCGGCGTCATCCTGTTCGTCGTGCTCGGCGTGTTCCTCGATTGGCCGACCGCCGGCGGATTCGCGGTGGGCGCGATCCTTTCGGGCCTCGCCGGATACATCGGCATGAACATCTCGGTGCGCGCGAACGTGCGCACCGCGCAAGCCGCCAACAACGGCATCAACGCCGCCCTGCAGGTCGCGTTTCGCGGCGGGGCGATCACCGGCATGCTGGTCGTGGGCCTCGGCATCCTCGGCGTCGCCGGCTACTACCTCGCCATGCGCCGCCTGCTCGGCGATACCGAGGATGCGCTGCGCGCCCTCGTGGGACTCGCCTTCGGCGGCTCGTTGATCTCGATCTTCGCGCGCTTGGGCGGCGGTATCTTCACCAAGGGCGCGGACGTCGGCGCCGATCTCGTCGGCAAGGTGGAAGCCGGCATTCCCGAAGATGACCCGAGGAACCCCGCGGTCATCGCGGACAACGTCGGCGACAATGTCGGCGACTGCGCCGGTATGGCGGCCGATCTCTTCGAAACCTATGCCGTGACGCTGGTCGCCACCATGCTGTTGGGCGGCCTCGTGATGGTGGACATGGGCGAGCGCGCCGTGTTGTTTCCGCTGCTGCTCGGTGCGATTTCCATCATCTCGTCCATCGTCGGGACATTCTTCGTGTCGACCAAAGAGGGCGGCAAGATCATGAACGCGCTGTACAAGGGCGTCATCGTTTCCGCCGTCATTTCCGCGGTGGCGTTTTACTTCGTCTGCAAGCAGGTCATGGTCGATCATGCCATGTCGATGTGGCTGTGCACGTTGGTCGGGCTCGCGCTCACCGCGGCGATGATCGTCATCACCGAGTACTACACGGCCACCGAGTACAAGCCGGTGCAGCACGTGGCGGCGGCATCGCAAACCGGCCACGCCACCAACATCATCGCGGGCCTCGGCGTCTCGATGAAGGCCTGCGCCCTGCCGGTGCTTGCGGTCGCGCTCAGCATCTGGGCCTCGTTTCAACTCGAAGGCTTGTATGGCATTGCGATCGCCGCGACGGCGATGTTGTCCATGACGGGCATGATCGTCGCGCTCGACGCCTACGGCCCGATCACCGACAACGCCGGCGGCATCGCCGAAATGGCGGGGCTGGATAAAAAGGTGCGCGACGTCACCGATCCCCTGGATGCGGTCGGCAACACCACCAAGGCCGTCACGAAGGGCTACGCCATCGGCTCGGCCGGGCTTGCGGCATTGGTGCTGTTCGCCGATTACACCCACAAGCTGGGCGAGGTGTTGGGCCATGTCACGACATTCGACCTGTCGAATCCGGCGGTGATCATCGGGCTGTTCATCGGTGGACTCGTGCCTTATCTGTTCGCTGCGATGGCGATGGAGGCCGTGGGCCGCGCCGCGGGTGCCGTGGTCAACGAGGTGCGGCGTCAATTCCGCGAAATCAAGGGAATCATGGAAGGCACGGCGAAGCCCGACTATTCGCGCGCCGTCGACATGCTCACCAAGGCGGCGATCAAGGAGATGATCATTCCCTCGCTGCTGCCGATCCTGGTACCCATCGTGCTCGTGTTCGTGGTGAATTTCCTCATGGGTCCGGGCTCGGGTGTGCAGGCGCTCGGCGGCCTTCTCATCGGCACCATCGTGACCGGCTTGTTCGTCGCGATCTCGATGACCACGGGCGGCGGCGCCTGGGACAACGCCAAGAAGTACATCGAGGAAGGGCACTACGGCGGCAAAGGCTCCGACGCACACAAGGCGGCGGTGACCGGCGACACCGTGGGCGATCCCTATAAGGACACGGCGGGGCCGGCGATCAATCCCTTGATCAAGATCATCAACATCGTCGCGCTGTTGTTGGTGCCGGTGCTCGGCAAGATGATGTGATGATCGCGGCTCCAGCCGGGCGAGCCGGTCAGATGTCGAAGTAGATCGCGTCCGGATCGGCGGCGCCGTCGCGCGTCAACACGCGCAGCTCCGGCTCTTTGAGCGAGACTCGCGACCGCGGCGGCACGCTGCGCGTCAGGAACACCGAGCCGCCGATGACGCTCTCGGCCCCGACCACCGTCTGCCCGCCGAGCACCGTGGCATTGGCGTACAGCGTCGCGCCGCTCTCGACGGTCGGATGACGCTTCTTGCCGCGAATGATGTGGCCGGCCGCATCGCGCGGAAATGACAGCGCGCCCAAGGTCACGCCCTGGTACAGCTTGACCCCTTCGCCGATGAGGGTGGTCTCGCCCACCACGACTCCGGTGGCATGATCGATGAAAAATGCGGGGCCGATGTTGGCCCCTGGATGGATATCGGCGCCCGTCTTGGAATGCGCCCATTCGGTCATGATGCGCGCCATCATCGGCACCCCCAGGTCGTGCAAGGCATGCGCAATGCGGTACACGCTCACCGCCAGCACACCGGGGTAGGAGAGAATCACCTCGTCCAAGTTCGTGGCAGCGGGATCGCCGTCGAATGCCGCCTGCACGTCGCGGATCAAGAGGCTGCGGATCTCGGGCAGCCGGCCGAGGAAAACTCCCGCCAGTTCCCGGGCACGCGGCGCACACTCGCCGAATTCAGGCCGTCCCGCCTCGTCGCGCGCGCCTTCGCGCTCGCGCCCGTAGCAAAGGCAATGCTCCATCTCGCGCTCGAGCTTGGGAGCGAGCACGCTCAAGGCCTGCGCCACGTGGTCGCGCAGATTGTCGCTGCTCAAATCACGCCTGCCGAAATAGCCGGGGTACATGAGATCGAGCACCCCTTCGAGGATCTCGACGATGGCCTCGCGCGAGGGCAGGTAGCGCTGCGAAATCCGCCGCGCCCGCTGATCCCCCGCATAGCTGTCGAGGAACTCCTCAGTCAGTTCCTCGAGCGCGGTTACCGGCGGCGGCGGTTGCGCGACAGCTTTCATGAATGCACCTACGCGACGGCCTGCATTTTTTCAACGCCCTCGAACAGTCCCTCGAACAAGGCGCCCGACAAATAGCGTTCGCCCGCATCCGGCAATATCACCACGATGGTCTTGCCCTTCTGCGCGGGCTCCCGCGCCAGGCGCAGCGCCACGGCCATTGCCGCGCCGCACGAGATGCCGCTCAGCAAGCCTTCTTCGCGCGCCAGGCGGCGCGCCGTCTCGATCGCTTCTTCGTTGCTGACCTGCTCGACGCGATCGACCAGCGACAAGTCCAGGTTCTTCGGAATGAATCCTGCGCCGATGCCCTGGATCTTGTGCGGCGTCGGCGTCAGCGGCTGGTTCGCCAACGTCTGGGTGATTACCGGCGAATTCGTGGGTTCGACCGCCACCGTGAGAATTTTCCTGCCGCGCGTGTTCTTGATGTATCGCGATACACCGGTGAGCGTGCCACCGGTGCCGACGCCGCTCACGAACACATCGACTTGGCCGTCGGTGTCATCCCAAATCTCGGGTCCCGTGGTCTTTTCATGGATCCCCGGATTTGCCGGGTTCTCGAATTGCCGCACCAGCAAGTACTTGCTCGGATCGGCGGCGGCCAACTCCTCGGCCTTGGCGATGGCACCTTTCATGCCCTTGGCGCCGGGGGTGAGTACCAGCTTGGCGCCGAACGCGACCAGCACCTTGCGCCGCTCCATGCTCATGGTCTCCGGCATGGTGAGCACGCAGCCGTAGCCGCGGGCGGCGGCCGCATAGGCGAGTGCGATACCAGTATTGCCGCTGGTTGCCTCGACGATGGACATGCCGGGTTTTAGCCCGCCGCGCTCTTCGGCGTCCCACACCATGGCTGCGCCGATCCGGCACTTCACCGAGTAGGCGGGGTTGCGCCCCTCGATCTTGGCCAAGATCGTCGCCCCGCTGCTGGCGTCCAAACGATTGATGCGCACCAACGGCGTGCGGCCGATGGACTTGGTATTGTCGTCGTAAATATGCATAGGTCACCTCATGGGCTATTGCCGGATTTTCCCCCTAAGCACGGGGAAAATGCCATTCAATTTGTTATGACCTTCTGCCTGGGAGTTATATGCCCGGCACCATGGACAGCGGCTGCGGCCGCCCCACCACGAATCCCTGCACGAAGTCGATACCCATGGCGATCACGGTGTCGAGGGACACCTGGTCCTCGACCTGCTCGGCGACGACACGGAAATTGAGGCTGCGCGATAAATCGATCATGGCGGCGACCATCGCCTGATTGACGATATCCCCGGCCAGATTCCGGATGAAAGACCCGTCGATTTTCAGGTAGTCCATCGGCAGGGTGCGCAGCGTCGAGAACGAGCTCAAGCCGCTGCCGAAATCATCCAGAGCGAACTCGCAGCCGGTGCCGTGCAGCACCGCGATGAAGCGCTGCGCGTGGTCGAGGTTCGCCACCACCGAACTCTCCGTGAGCTCGAAGCAGATGTCGGCCGGGTTGGCCCCGGTATGATCGAAACAGTCGACGACGAAAGCGAGGAAATCCGAATCGCCGAGGGTCTGTCCGGCGATATTGATCGCGACGCTGCGGCCCGGCGGCAGTTTCATGCCTCCCCGCCCCAGCGCCGACAACACGGTCTGCACCACCCAGCGATCGATTTTCGGCATCAGACGAAAGCGCTCGGCCGCGCGGATGAATTCCGCGGGCGGCGCACCCGGCTGGCCGTTCTCGCCCTCGAGGCGCACGAACACCTCGAGCGCCGGACCGCTCACGCCGTCCGGCCGGGCGTGCACGATGGGCTGATAGTACAGCTCGAATTTATTGTCGCGCAGTGCACCTTGCAGCTTCTGCAGCCAATGAATCTCGCCGCTGTGCCGCGCGCTCGCCTCCTCGCGCGCCGAGTACACGTGGACATGCAGGCCGCCCTGTTTTTTCGCCATGTAGCAGGCGGAATCCGCGGAATTCATGATGTCCTCGATGGCGCCCCCGGCACCGCTGCCGATCTCCACCAAACCGATGCTGACTCCGATGCTGAAAATCTTGTCCTTCCACACGAAACGGTACTCGTTGACCGAGCGCACCACGTCGTCGGCGATCTGCCGCGCCTTCTCCAGCGGACAGCCCACCAGCAGCAATGCGAACTCGTCGCCGCCGATGCGGCCCACCGTATCCGAGTCGCGCACCGCCTCTTTGATGAGCGAGGCAACCTCGCGCAGCATGTTGTCGCCGGCGGTATGGCCACAGGTGTCGTTGACGACCTTGAACCGGTCGAGGTCCAGGTAGCACAGCGCATGTCCGATGCCGGTCTGCGCGGAGTCCATGGCCTCCTGCAGGCGCCGCTCGAACTCGCGCCGATTCACGAGGCCGGTGAGCGCATCGTGGCTCGCCTGATAGGTCATTTGACGGGTGAGGCCGCGCAGCTCGCTGGTATCGTGCAACACCAGCACCAGACCGATGATGTCCTTGCCGTCGAAGCGCAGCGGCGTGACGCTGATTTCCACCGAACGCTCCGGGCCCGCGTTGGCGGGGACCAGCACGGCGCGCCGTCCCATGGTCACCCGGCCACCGGTGGTCAAAGCCTTGTGCACCGGATCTCCCAGCGAATGGCGGTCGGTCTCATCCACGAGCGCCGCGACCTCGGAAAACGACTTGCCCATGACCTGGTCGAAACGCTGGCCGAGCAAGGTTTCCGCCGCGTGATTGATGTAGTCGATGCGGCCCTCGGCATCGACCGTGACGACGCTCTCGCCCATCGCATCCAGCGTGACCATCGCACGCGGCCGCGACGCGACCGGCGCCTGCGCGCTCTCCGGCAACATTTCGAGCACCGTCAGCAGCAGCGCCGGCTCGCCGCCGCTCTCGATCACGAGGCTCGAAAGTTCCACGCGCGTCACCTGCGCCTGCGCGCTGATCAGTTCCACTTCGTAGCGCTCGGCGGCGGGCTCCCCTGCCAGGCGGCGGCGCAGATTGTTCTCGACCAAATCCAGGTATTCCGGAACCACGAACTCGGTGAGCGGTTTGCCGACGACCTCCGCGGCGGTCAAATTGAGCAGCGCCAGGAAGCGGCTATTGGCAAACAGAATGCGATCGCGGTGCACGAGCACGGCGTCGTGTACGGTCTCGACCAGCCGCTGCAGTATCTGCTCGCGATCGAGCAGGCGTGCGCCGCGCTCATCGAGGTTTTCCAACAATTGGTTGACGGCCGATCCCAATTGGCCGAGTGCTTCGGGTTTGCCTTCGAGTCCGATGCGCCCGGCCGCTCCGGCTTCGCGGCTCAAGCGCCAGACCTGCGCGGCAAATTCGTTGACGGCGAGTTCCTGGCGGCGCTTCCACGCAAACATGATAACCAGGGCGATCGCCAAAATGGCCGAGGTCAAACACCACATTACGACGGAAGACAAGATCAACGCGGACCTCGATGACGACGAGTCAATTCGACGCTTGATCTTGGAACCCATGTAGGGCTGGGCACGTCGCGAATCATCGTGTCTCCAAGAATAGCGCACGGGCATGGCATACCCTGTAAAAATTGACCATAATCAACGGCTTTATTCGCCCTCGAGAAATCATGGACAACTTGGCCGCCCGGCAGCAGATGGTGGATCAGCAGATACGCACGTGGGAAGTTCTGGACCCGCGTGTTCTCGATGCGCTCTCTCAAGTTCCTCGCGAAGCATTCGTGCCTCCTGAGTATCGTGAGCTTGCGTTTGCGGATGCGCCGATTCCCATCGGATTCGGCCAATCGATGTTGGCTCCCAAGCTTCAAGGCCGCATTCTGCAAGCTCTCGCCGTGAATGCCGCCGACACAGTTTTGGAAGTCGGCAGCGGATTAGGTTATCTCTCCGCCTGCTTAAGTTTACTCGGTGGATCGACACATTCGATCGACATTCACGCCGGACTCATCGAATCTGCCCGGGCGAACATTCGGGCCGTAACGGCGGCGAAGGTGCAATTCGAGCTTCGCGATGCCTTCGGCGCCGCGCCGCTGGGCGAATACGACGTCGTCGCCGTCACGGGCTCGCTGCCGGTGTATGACACTCGCTTCGAGAGGTCGCTGCGGGTCGGCGGGCGGCTGTTCGCGATCGTCGGCGTGGCGCCCGTCATGGACGCCGTGCTGGTGCGCCGTGTCGACAGCGACGAATGGATTCGCGAGAGTCTGTTCGAGACCGTCGTCGACGCCTTGATCAATGCCACCGCCGCACAGAGGTTCGTGTTCTGATGATCAAAGAGATGAGCCCCCGTGAATTCGTCGAGCGGCGCGCGGGCGGCGCCAAGATGACCCTGTTGGACGTGCGCGAGGATTGGGAAACCACGCTGGCGCCGGTGCCGGCCGACATCGCGCACATTCCGATGGGCCAAGTGGCCGACCGACTGCGCGAGCTCGACCCGCAGCAGGAAACCGTGGTGATCTGCCGTTCCGGCGGCCGCAGCCTCGAGGTGGCGCGCTTCCTCTCGACCCAAGGTTTCGTTTCGGTGTACAACCTCGCCGGCGGCATCTTGGCCTGGTCCCGGGACTTAGACCCACGAATTCCGCAATATTGATCCTTCGGACTCTTGACTCACTAGGTGATATGGTTATATATAACACCATATGACCCGTTGACGATCGAATAATATGAAGCGATTCCTGACCCTACTGGCCTTGAGTTTGGCTGCGATGCAGCAGGTGCCGGCCGCTGATCTTATGGCGGTTTATCAACGCGCGCTGCAAAACGACCCGCAACTGCGCGAGGCCGAGGCCACCCGCCTCGCGGCGCTCGAGGCCAAACCCCAGGCGTTGTCGGCCCTGCTGCCGCAATTGTCGGCGAGCGGCACGGTGACCCGCGAGAAGGATACGGGCTCGACCAATACCACGGAACCCGTGTCCACGGGTCCGAGCCTCACCAGCCCAACCGTGCTCGAAAGCTTTCCCTTCGCTGGGCGGGTCGACACCACCACGCATCGCTATGGGCTCGATCTCAAGCAAAACATTTTCCGTTGGGAGAATTGGGTGGCCCTGCAGCGCGCCGACTCCCAGGTTGCACAGGCGGAAGCAGACTACCAGGCCGCGCAACAGGATCTCATGGAACGCGTTGCGCAGCGCTACTTCGATGTGCTCGCCGCGCAAGACGACCTCGAGGCACAACAGGTCGCGCTGCTCTCGATCCAGCGGCAGCTCGACCAGGCGGAATCTCGCTTTCAGATCGGCCTCATTGCCGTCACCGACGTCGAGGAGGCCCGTGCGGCGCACGACAGCGGCGCGGCGGCCGTGATCGCCGCAAAGCGCACCCTCGCCTCCACCCAGGAATTGCTGCGCGAGATCACCGGGGATGGCTTCGAGTGGCTGGCGCGCCCGATCGAGCCGTTCGAGCTGGCGAATCCGGATCCGGTGAGTGAGGATCGCTGGGTCGACATGGCCTTGCAACAGAATCTGTCGCTGGTGTCGAGCCGGCTGGCGGCGGACATCGCGCGCGAGAACGTGAGCTCGGCGCGCGGCGGCCACTTCCCCTCGCTCGATTTGGTGGGCAGCCACTACAAGGCCACCAGCAACGGTACGGATACGTTCAACGACGGTATGCCGGCGGGTGGCACGACCTTGGATCAAACACAGCGCACGATCGGCCTGCAGTTGACCTTTCCCATCTACTCGGGAGGCATGGTTTCCTCCCAGGTGCGTCAGGCGGTCTATCAGCATCGCGCCGCCAAGGAGCGCGTCGAGCGGGTGGCGCGTCAGACCGAGCATGACGCGCGCGATTCGTATCTCGGAGTGTTGTCGGAGATCTCGCGGGTCAAGGCGCTGCGCCGCGCGGTCGAGTCGAACGCGATCTCGCTGCGCGCCACCGAGTCGGGTTATGAGGCGGGTACGCGCACCGCGGTGGACGTTTTGCAGTCTCGCCAGCTCTGGGTGCAGGCCCAGACGGACTATGCCCGCAGCCGCTACGACTACATGCTGAATGTGCTGAAGCTGCAGCAAGCCGCCGGCACGTTGTCGCAGCAGAGTCTGGAAAAGATCAACAGCCTGCTGAAGGACGCGCCGCCGCCGCCGCCGGCATCTGAGACGCCGGATCCGGCACCAGCGGCTCGATGAGGGCGAGCAGGCGCCCCACGCTGCCGCGATTCGATTCGACGATGTGCCTGCCGCTCGCTCCCATGCGCTGACGCGCGGCCGCATCGCCCAACAGCGAGCGCAACGCCGCCGCGAGCTCCGCGGCATTCGCCACTTGCAAGGCCGCGCCCTGCTGCAGCAGCAGCCGTGCAATGTCTTTGCCGTTCGTATGAGAAGGTCCCGTCAAGACCGGCAGCCCGAGTGCCGCGGGCTCCAACAGATTGTGGCCGCCGATCGGCACCAGACTTCCGCCGACGAATGCAACATCGGCTGCGGCATACAGTGCGGCGAGCTCACCCACCGTGTCCACCAGCACCACGTTCGTCGCGCCGCCCGTCGCGTCTCCCAGGCTGCGCCGCGCGAACCGCAGATCCTGGCGGCGCAGCAGGTCGGCCACGCCTTCGAAGCGGTCCGGATGTCGCGGCGCCAGCAACAAGAGAGCATCGGGCTTTGCTCCGCGCAGCTGTACATGCGCCGCCAGCACCTGTTCTTCTTCGCCCGCGTGGGTACTTCCGGCAATCCACACCGGCCGATTGCCGCCGAAAGCCGCGCGCAGCTCATGGCCTCGATCGATCACTCCCGGGCTCAATTCCAGATCGAACTTGATGTTGCCGACCAGGTGGGTGCGGGTGCTCTGCGCGCCGATCGCAATGAAGCGCTCGGCATCTTCCGGGGTCTGAACCGCCAGCAGCAGATTGTCGGAGAATATTCCGCGAAACAAGCCGCCGAATTTCAAGTAGCGCGCGACCGATCTTGCCGATAATCGCGCACTGGCGAGCAGCAGAGGCACGCCGCGGCGTTCGCACTCCGCGAACAGATTCGGCCAGAGTTCGGTTTCCATGATGATGCCGAGCTTCGGCCGGATGCGGTCCAAGAACCGGCAAACGGCGCGCGGCGTGTCGTACGGCAGGAAACGCACATCGGCGTCGGTGAACAGGCTCCGGGCGCGCGCCCTTCCGGTCGGCGTTGCCGTGGTCAATACCAGCTGATACTGCGGGTAACGCGTGCGCAGCGCACGCACCAGCGGTGCGGCCGCCGACATCTCTCCCAAACTGACCGCATGCAGCCAGAGGGCCGGGCCGCCTCCGCGCCGGGCGCCCCGGCCGAAACGCTCGGGGAGCCCCTGCCAGTAGCTGCGGTCGCGCAGGCCGCGCCATAACACGAGGCCGAAGGCGAACGGCACGATGCAGAAAATCAGCACCGAGTACAGGCGGCGCGTCATTCAGCGTCGTATCCGGCGAGCACCGCGCTCCACGCGTCCGCCGTGAATCGGCCGGCCGGCAAGCTGCGCGCGACCTTGAGGAGCGAGCGCCGCAAGCGTTGCAAATTGCGCGCCCGCCACTCGCCCGGCGTGCGCATCCGCCCTCGATCGAAGTCGATCACGCTGACCTGGCCGCGCGCGTCGAGCAGCAAGTTGTGAGCATTGAGATCCGCATGATCGACTCCCGCGCGATGCAGGCGGGCAACGGTTGCGCCGACGCCGTACCACAGCGGTTCGGGGAGCGCGCGCGCCGCGATGACGGCGCTCAAAGGCTCGGCCGCCGTGATCCGTTGCGTGATCAAATCGCAGCGGTACAAGAAGCCCGCGCGGCTGTAACGCGCGGCCACCGGTTTCGGCACCGGCAGGCCACGTTGCGTCAGAAGATCGAGCAGCCGCCACTCGACGAAGGCCCGCACCTTGTCTTCGCCCGCCCATACATACCCGTCCCGCGAAAATCGCGCAATGAATCCGCCGCGGCGAAAGTGCCGCAACGCCCATTGACGGGCGCCCGAGGCGATGAACCAAGCTGCCCCGCGGCCGCCGGTCACTGCGACGAGCTCGCCGCGCGCGCGCCAAAATTCCGGATCGAACAACGACTCCTCTGCATCCTGCGGCAGATTGCCAATACAGGCCGGATCAGACAGCATGGCGCCCGTGGCAGTGGCAATGCGTCGGCCGTTCATCACTTTATATGACTCTTGATTTCAACCCACCGCCGCAGCATGTGTGTCTGTTGCGTCTCTCGGCTATCGGCGATACCTGCCATGCGTTGGCAGCGCTTCGCGCCTTTCAGGCGGCGTGGCCGCAAACCCGCTTCACCTGGATCATCGGCAAACTCGAAGGCAGACTGATGACGGCCGTGGTTCCGCAAATCGAGTTTATCACCTTCGACAAAGGCGCAATGCTCGGCGAGTTGACGCGCCTGCGCGGCGTGTTGCGCGGCCGCCGTTTCGATTTGCTGCTCGATCTGCAGCTGTCGTTGCGTGCGAGCCTGCTCAGCACTTTGATCGCCGCTCCGATCAAGCTCGGATTCGATCGCGCACGTGCACGCGAGCTCCAATGGTGGTTCACCAACGCGCGCATCGCGCCGGCGACGGCGCAGCACGTACTCGATTCCTTCATGGGATTCGTGCGCGCCTGCGGCATCGCTCCCGGGCCGCCGTCCTGGGATCCGGTGTTGCCCGCGCAGGCGCTCGACTATGCCCGCAGCATCGTGACCGACGATCGCCCGACGTTGCTGATCAGCCCGTGCTCCAGCCATCCGGCGCGCAACTGGCCGGCGCAGCGCTATGCCGCCGTCGCCGACCATGCTGCCGCCGCGCACCGGATGCGCGTCGTACTGGTCGGCGGCCGCAGTACGATCGAAATGCAGATGGGTTCAAGCATCGTGGCCGCGGCCCGTCCGGGCATCATCAATCAAATCGGCAAGGACACTTTGCCGGAGCTGCTCGGCCTGCTGTCGCGAAGCCGCGTGCTCCTGTCGCCGGATTCGGGCCCCGCGCACATGGCCACGATGGTGGGCGTCCCGGTGATCGGCCTGTACGCCGCCACCAATCCGGCACGCGCCGGCCCGTACTACAGCCGGCAATGGTGTGTCGACAAATATGACGCGGCAGCGAGGCGCTTTTTGGGCAAGCCGGCGGCGGACATTGCCTGGACCGCCAAGATCGAGCGCAGCGGCGTCATGGATCTGATCGCCGTGAGCGAGGTGACGGAAAAACTCGATGCGCTGATGGCGGCCGGCGATTTTCGCTAACATAGGCCGCATGAACGAAATCAAGGTGCCGATTTCCCCCGGCGAAGTCCTCGACAAGATCACCATCCTGCGCATCAAGACGCGGCGCATGAGCGACCCGGACAAGCTCGCCAATGTCCGCGCGGAATTGCGCGCGCTCGAAGAGACCTGGAGCGCTTCGGACTTCGCCGAGGCCGATATCGGCGCCGACATCAATGCCTTGCTCGCCGTCAACGAGCGCCTCTGGGCCATCGAAGACGACATCCGCGACAAGGAGCGTGCGCAGGCCTTCGATGCAGAATTCATCCGCCTGGCGCGCGCGGTTTATTTCGAGAACGACGAACGCGCCGCCATCAAACGGCGCATCAACACCAGATTGGGTTCGGGGCTCATCGAAGAAAAATCCTATCGCAACTATAAGGCCTGAGGCGTGCGTTTGAGCGTGTACTCGGCGCCGCAGTAGGGACACTTCGCCCAACCGGTGGGTTCGATCGCCAAATAGACCTTCGGGTGCGAGTTCCACAGAAACATGCCCGGCATCGGACACGACAGCGGCAAATCCGCCTCAGTCACGTTGTACTGATGCAGCGCATTGGGCTGGATCAATTGGTGCTGTAAGTCTTCCTGGACCATCGCCGGCATCGTTCGCTCCAGAATTCCCGAATCATGCACTTGTCATTCAAACGTGGCGCGCCATATCTCGACGACGCGCGCGCGTGTCGCGGCGTGCGGCGCCGCGTCCACCACCCGATCTCCGTGGCCTTCGAGCGACAGATGATGCAGGACGCTGCGGTAGCCGATGTAGGCATCCGTCAGCCACTGCGCCGTCGCCGGCTCGAGCACACCCAGCGCGGCCAATCCTTCGAGCTGGCGGATATTGTCCGAGTAGGTCAATAGCGCCGGGTGCACATTGGCGGCGGCCAGCACCCAATACTGTACGAGAAACTCGATGTCCGCGATACCGCCGGCATCCTGCTTGATGTCGAACTCGCCGGCGCCGGCCTTGGAGAGCTCGCGTCGCATGCGCAGGCGCATCTCCTTGACGTCCGCCCGCAATGTATCGCGACGCACGGCGCGGCCAAGCACGCGGCGGCGTGCCGCCTCGAAGGCTTCACGAAGATTCGCATCCCCCGCCACAGAACGTGCCCGCAGCAGCGCTTGATGTTCCCAGGTCCAGGCGTCCTCGCGCTGGTAGCGCTCGAATGCGTCGATGCCCGTCATGAGAAAGCCGCCCTTGCCGTTCGGGCGCAGCCGCATGTCCACCTCGTACAACCGGCCGGCCGCCGAATGCATGGTGAGCAGGTGCACGATGCGCTGGCCCAACCGCAGAAAGAAGATTCCGTTGTCGAGCGGGCGCTCTCCCTGGGTGCGCTGGATCTCGCCGCTCGAATCGTGCAGAAACACGAGATCAAGGTCGGAGCCATAACCGAGTTCCAAACCTCCCAGCTTGCCGTAGCCGACGACCGCAACGCGCACCCTGCGCAGGCGGGCTTCGTCGTCGCCGGAGTACGGGATGCCGCACACTGCGGTGATCTGTTGCCAAGCGAGATCCACGCAGCATTGCACGATGAGCTCGGCGATGTCGGTCAGCCGGTCGCTCACCTTCATCAGCGGCAAGCGTCCGGTGAGGTCTGCAAGCGCCACGGTGAACACCGCAACCTTCTGGAATTGCCGCAGAGCCTCCACCTGCCGGTCCGGATCGTCCGCGAGCAGGCGTTCGGTGCGTGCGGCGAGTTCCATCACGAAGCCCTGGCGCGAAGGCAAGTCGTCAAAAACCTTCGGGTCGATCAGCTCATCCAACAGCAGGGGAAAATCCGCTATTTGGCGCGACAGAAATCCGCTGATTGCGCACACATCGATCAAGCGGTCGAGCGCGGCGGGCTGCTCCTTGAGCAGCGCGAGATACGAGGAGCGCGTACCGATCGCTTCGAGCACCCGCAAGACCCGCTGCACCACGCTCGCCGAATCCGCAATCTGGGCCGCCGAGCGCAACAACCGGTCGATGATGATGTGCAGGCGCCTGCGCCCGGTTTCGTCGAGCCGTCGATAGGAAGCCGCGTGCCGATAAGCGTCCAAGATCGCCGCCACTGCACCGATCTGCCCTGGCGGAAAGCCGCTGCCGCGCAGTTCCTCATCGATTTTGACGTCGTCGGAAGCGAGCCAGTCTGCGCCATTTTCATTGGGACCGGCTTGTGCATCCGGCCCCCCCGACAGCAGCGCGTCGAATTGCCGCGCCACGGCGCTGCGGGCCCGGTCGATCCGCGCGCTGCAGGCGGTCCAGTCCGGCAGACCCATGTTGAGGCTCAAGCGGGCGCGATCGATCGGTTCGACCGGGATCGCATGGGTTTGTTCGTCGCGAATCAGTTGCAGGGCGTTCTCCGCCTTGCGCAACACGACGTACGCGTTGCTCAACTCTGCGATGTCCGCCGTCTGGATGAGCTTGGATCCCGCCAACAGCGGCAGCACTTCGAGCAGCGAGGCATTCTGCAACCGCCGGTCGCTGCCGCCACGCACCAGCTGCGCGGATTGCACGATGAATTCGATCTCGCGAATTCCGCCCTTGCCGAGCTTGAGGTCATTTTCGAGTTCGCGCCGCGCGACCTCGCGCGCGATCAGTGCCTTCATGTCCCGCAACGACTCGATCACGCCGAAGTCGAGATAGCGCCGGTACACGAAGGGACGCACGAATTCCCGGTACGCCGCTGCGTAATCGGCGATACCGAGGATCGGCCGCGCCTTGATCCACGCATAACGCTCCCAATCGCGCCCGTGTTCCTGCAGATAGGTCTCGAGCGAGCCGAGACTTACGACCAAAGGTCCGCTCTCGCCGAACGGCCGCAAGCGCATGTCGACGCGAAACACGAAACCGTGCTCGTTGCGCACGTCGAGCAGCCGGATGATCTCGCGTCCGAGGCGATTGAAATATTCCTCGTTTTCGATCCCGCGCGCGCCATCGGTCTGCCCCGCCTGCGAGAACAGGAACACGAGATCGATGTCCGACGAGAAATTCAATTCGCGGCCGCCGAGTTTGCCCATGCCGAGGACGATCAGCGGCACCTCGACGGCATTCTCGCCGCGCGCTCTGCCGAAGACCGGATCCAAATGCAGCCGCGCGGCTGCCGCCGCGGCGCGAATGCTCGCGTCCGCGAAGTCCGACAGGGCTCGCAGCGTTTCGGAAACCGTGGCGCGCCCCGCAATGTCGCGCCAGGCGATGCGCAACATCTCGCGGCGGCGCCATTCGCGCAAGACGCCGCCGGCGTCCGCGGCGTCCGGCGACTGTGCCGCGCGCGATTCATACTCGGCATTGGTGAGGCGCGCTTGCGCGGGATCCTCGTGCCGGCCGAACCACTCGAGTGCCGTCGGATCCTGGATCAGGACCGAGGCGATGAATTCGCTGCCGGCCGCAATGCGCGGCAGTTCGTCGCGCAGGTGCCCGGGAAGGGCCGCGTAAGCGCGGGTCAGTGCTTCGTTTGCGGCGGCACGCTCCCACCAGAGCGCCAGCGGCTCGCGCAATTCTTGCGGGACGGAGTCGGCGCGTAGCACCCGCGCTACCGAATCGCCGTGATGAACAATCTCGGAAACGGCAACAACACAGAGCCATCCGCGAGCGCGGGATAAGCGGCCGCGACGGCAGCTGTATAGCGCTCGAGATATGCCGCTCGTGAAACCGGATCGAGTGGTTCTAAAAACGGCCGCAGACCGCTGCCCTTGAACCATTCCACGACGGCGCCGGCGCCGCCCGACAGCGGGTGATGATAGGTAGTGCGCCAAACATCGACTTTGGAACAAAGGGGACGCAGCAGTTCGTAGTACCAATTCGCGTCTCCGATCGGCGTGCGCGCCGCGGACGCTGCTGCCAGAGTTTCTGCCCAGGGCCCGTCGACGGCGATTTCGCGCATCGCGCGATGCGCGGGGCCGTCGAGATTGTCGGGCATTTGAATGGCAAGGCCGCCCCCGGAAGTGAGCCTGGCGAGGAGCGCCGGCAGCAATGTCGCGTGGTTGGCTACCCACTGCAACAGGGCGTTCGCCAGGATTACATCGAACGGTCCGGCATCGCTCCACTCCTCGACCGCTTCGATCGTAAATTGCGCCCGCGGTAGCCGCCGACGGGCCGCACCGATCATATCGGGCGAGCTGTCGACGCCGCGGATTGCTGCGTCGGGAAAGCGGGCTGCCAAGACCTCGGTCGAATTGCCGGGGCCGCAGCCCAAATCGACGACCAATCGCGCCGCAATCGGCGGCAGCGCCGCGAGCAGATCCCGCACCGGACGGGTCCGCTCATCCTCGAAAGCCACGTATTGCTCGGCGCACCAGCTCATCCTTCGGATGCTACCAGAAGTGATGTAAGTACCTAGAAATGATGGAAAAACTTAGTCGGCTATTGCTTGCGCGGTTCGCGGCTCTCGAGCAGCGACTGAATCCGCTTCAGCGAGTCGATGTAAAGATCGGTAAGGCCCTTTCCCTCGGTCTCCTCGAGGCCTTCCGCGAGTACATTGGCGAGCGTGTCGATGGCCACGCGAACGGTCATCGACTCTGCATGGCTCAGCTTGACCCCGCTGATCACGATCTCGGCTTCATCTTGCATGGCACCTCCAAGTGAGTGCGCCCTGCCGGGCGCGCAAAAAAAAGAGCGGACCGAAGCCCGCTCTCTTTTGACCCAATACCCTTGCGGGGTATTACATGTCCATTCCGCCCATGCCACCCATGCCGCCGCCCGGGGCGCCATGCGCATGCTCTTCTTCTTTTGGCGACTCCGCGATCATGACTTCCGTCGTGAGCAGCAGACCCGCTACCGAGGCGGCGTTCTGCAGAGCCAGACGCGTCACCTTGGTGGGATCCAGAATGCCCAGTTCGATCATGTCGCCATACTCGCCCGTCTGAGCGTTATAGCCGAACGTGCCCTTGCCCTCGCGGACTCGATTGAGCACCACCGCGGCATCCTCGCCCGCATTGGTCACGATCTGGCGCAGCGGCTCTTCGATCGCTCGGGCCAGGATCTTGATGCCCGTGGTCTGATCTTCGTTCTTGCCGGTGAGCTTCTCGATGGCCTTCAACGCACGCACCAGAGCGACACCGCCGCCCGGGACCACGCCTTCTTCGACGGCCGCACGGGTTGCGTGCAGTGCGTCCTCGACGCGCGCCTTCTTCTCCTTCATTTCGATTTCGGTCGAAGCGCCGACCTTGATCACGGCTACACCGCCCGAGAGCTTGGCTACGCGCTCCTGGAGTTTCTCCTTGTCGTAGTCGGAGGTCGCCTCTTCGATCTGCTGACGGATGCTGTCCACGCGCCCCTTGATATCCGAGGCCTTGCCGGCGCCGTCGATGATCGTGGTGTTCTCTTTCTCCACCAGAATCTTCTTCGCTTCGCCCAAATCGTTCAATGTCGCCTTCTCGAGCGACAAGCCGACTTCATCGGAGATGACCGTCCCGCCCGTGAGGACCGCAATGTCCTGCAGCATGGCTTTGCGCCGATCGCCGAAGCCCGGCGCCTTGACGGCGGCGACTTTGACGATGCCGCGGATCGTGTTGACGACCAACGTGGCAAGCGCTTCGCCTTCCACATCTTCGGCCACGATCAGGAGCTGACGGCCGCCCTTGGCGATGGCTTCCAGCAACGGGAGCAATTCGCGAATGTTGGAGATCTTCTTGTCCACCAACAGGATCAGCGGCTTCTCGAGCTCGGCGCTCTGGCTCTGCTGATTGTTGATGAAGTACGGCGACAGATAGCCGCGATCGAACTGCATGCCTTCGACCACTTCCAGTTCGTTCTCGAGGCCGGAACCTTCCTCAACGGTGATCACACCTTCTTTACCGACCTTCGCCATCGCGTCGGCAATCGTCTTGCCGATGCTCTCGTCGGAGTTTGCGGAAATGGTGCCGACTTGCGCGATCGCTTTCGGGTCTTTGCACGGCTTGGAGAGCTTCTTCAACTCTTCGGTCGCCGCGGTGACTGCGTGGTCGATGCCGCGCTTCAAGTCCATCGGATTGATGCCCGCGGCAACGGCCTTGAGGCCTTCGCGGATGATGGCCTGCGCCAGCACGGTTGCGGTGGTGGTGCCATCGCCGGCTTCGTCGGAGGTGTTGGAAGCGACTTCCTTCACCATCTGCGCGCCCATGTTTTCAAACTTGTCTTTGAGTTCGATCTCTTTGGCTACGGACACACCGTCCTTGGTGACGGTGGGAGCGCCGAAGCTTTTGTCGAGGACTGCGTTGCGGCCCTTCGGACCCAGTGTGACCTTGACGGCATTAGCCAGGACATTCACACCCTTGAACATGCGTGCTCGAGCGTCGTCGCTGAAGCGTACGTCTTTTGCTGCCATTTGCTGATACCTCTAAAAATTAAGTGTTACTTGCCTTCGACCACGGCCATGATGTCTTCTTCGCGCATCACAACGAGCTCATCCCCATCCATCTTGACTTCGGTGCCGCTGTATTTGCCGAATAGAATCTTGTCGCCGACCTTGACGTCGAGCGGACGAATCTCGCCATTCTCCAAAATCTTGCCTTTACCGACGGCGACGACCTTGCCG
>Ga0181537_10001952_pt1 | contig 18552 bp, 20 predicted proteins | sample PEATcosm2014_Bin_39_FD_119765 | JGI IMG/M metagenome (GOLD analysis project Ga0181537, IMG submission 119765) | Peatland microbial communities from MTU Mesocosm Facility, Houghton, MI, USA - PEATcosm2014_Bin23_10_metaG | ecosystem: Environmental > Terrestrial > Soil > Wetlands > Peat | place... | reverse complement strand
GCGCCCGGCCTACCGAAGCTGATCGGCTACAACGATCTTCAGGGCGATCTCCAAACGCAGACCAACTGGACCGACGGCAACGATTCCATCGAGACGATGGCGCGCGCCGCCGCCGCGCGCGGCCTGAAATACATCGTGATCACCGATCACACGAAGCGCCTCGCGATGACGCACGGCCTCGACGAGAAGCGCATCCGCGCGCAATGGAAAGAGATCGACGCGGTCAATAAGAAACTGGCCGGCAAAATAAAAATATTGAAAGGCACCGAGTGCGATATTTTGAAAGACGGCACGCTCGACCTCAATGATGAGACGCTGTCAAAATTGGACGTCGTCGGCGTGTCAGCGCACTCGTTCTTTACTCTGCCACGCGCGGAACAGACGGCGCGCGTCGTGCGCGCGATATCGAATCCGAACGTGGATATTCTTTTTCATCCGACCGGACGGCTCATCAATAAGCGCCCGCCGATCGACATTGATATCGACGAGATCATCGCCACCGCCAAGAAGACCGGCACGATTATGGAGATCGATGCGTTGCCGGAGCGTAGCGATCTCAAAGATGAACATATCCGCAAGTGCGTGGAGGCCGGAGTGAAGATGAGCATTGATTCCGACGCGCACGCCACGGCGCACTTCGCCTTCCTTGAGTGCGGCATCGCGCAGGCGCGCCGCGGCTGGGCGGAGCGCAAAGATATCGTGAACGCATGGCCGGTGGAGAAGATGTTGGGATTCCTTAAAAAGATATAAAAATGCTAAACTATCCCCATGCCGTCAAACCGTGAAATAGACGAATCAAAGCGTATCCCGACCAAGAAGCAGGTGGTGGCCGGCTTCGTGGTCTACCGCAAAACGACGGATGGAATAAAATTCCTGTTGCTCTACCGGCGTGGTAATTACTGGAACTTCCCCAAAGGACATTTCAAGCCGGGCGAGCGGAGCATCGACACCGCCCTGCGTGAGCTCGAGGAGGAGACGGGGATCAAAAAGACCGAGCTCCGCATGCTTCCGAACTTCCGCGCCTACGAACGTTTTTATTTCAAAATCGGCAACCAGGGGATCTACGACACGGTCATCCTCTTCCTCGCGGAGACGCATAAGGCGGACATTCGCATCGAGCCGCGCGAACACAGCGGCTACGGCTGGTTCCTCTATCATGACGCGCTGAACGTGATCGGCAAAAAGTATGGCGACACGCGGAAAGTGTTGAAGCAGGCGAGTGATTACCTGAAGCCCGCGCATAAGCGGCCGTTGGCGAAAACCGGATCCCCGTCCTCCCATTCGGCACAAAGCTCGGCCGTGGTGAGAGAGTTAAAAAGTCATTAACGACAAAACGCCCGGAGCATCGGCTCTCGTTATATTCTAAAATCACAATTTGTGATTTTAGAATGCAGGGCGCTTGCGATAAACAGCTGGTCGGTGCGATGAAGAAAATAAGACACCCGGAAGGGTGTCTTATTTTACTGGTTTTTTTATTTTGCCTTCGTCGCGGCCACCACCTTCTTGAATACTTCCGGTTCGTGCTCGGCGAGGTCGGCGAGGATCTTGCGATCGATCTTGATGCCTGCCTTCTTGAGCGACGCGATGAAGTTACTATAGTTTATCCCTTCGGGGCGGACGGCGGCATTGATCTTGACGGTCCAGAGCTGGCGGAAGGTGCGCTTTTTTTCTTTGCGTCCGCGGAAGGCGTGGCTCCACGCGTGAAGCAACGCTTCCTTGGCGGCGCGCTCTTTTGACTTGCGGCCCCACTTGAATCCCTTGGTGTGCTTAAGGACGTTGCGGCGGCGCTTATTGGCGATGGTTCCTCTTTTTACGCGTGGCATGGTGGTAGATCAGGAATTAATTGTTCAAAATTGTTCTGAGCGGCATATCGAGCGAACGGCTCTTGCGCGAATCACGGTTCATTTTGCTGCTCTTGCGGGTTTTAAAATGACCGACCCCTCCGCGGCGCCGGACGATCTTTCCGTTCTTCGTGATCTTGATTCTCTTGGTGACGCTTTTGGAAGGCATGGATGAGTGATGAGCCGCTCGGCTCAATGACAGTAAGCTTACTATACTTTTTTATTAATGGCAAGAGTTAGTTCGAATCCTGCCCGGTGCACAAAAAAAAGTTATCACGTCTTAGGTGATAACTTTTGCGAATGAGTCTTTCATCCCCGGAACGGGAATTAGGAAACCGGCTCGTGGTGTCTTGCTCCATAACCGAGTGATGGGTTCCTGATCTGATTGGATCGGGTATTAATTGCTTCGTGAACTGACCGAACTTCTTGTTCGTCGTCGAGGGGGATGCCTGTTTTATCAAGCAATCCAAGTTCGGCCGCTGCCTGGCGGTCCTGTCTGCTCGTAAGTTCGGTCCACCAACGTGGTGGTCGTGGAGGATCTACCTGGCTATTGGCGTTGATAAAGTGGAGTCTTGGCATACCATACTCCTTCCAGTGGAGAGTATTGCGCATTTAACCATGCGAGTCAATCTCCTTTAACCATCGTTCGAAAATCGTCCAGTCGGGCGCACTATTGACATTTCCTAGAATTTGATATATAATCCCGCCCGGAGGGTTTTGAAATGTCCACTCGAATTCAGTTCATCGCACAGACCCCTGTGCATAGGCGCCAGCGGATCATGCCTCGTATCCAGTGTCGGGACGGCATTTCTTTTTCCGCTCAAGCAACCGACGAGACGTATGCTATTCCAGTGGGGTGGAAACGGGGAGATATGCCTCATTCAGATATCGGTCCCTGGCAGAGGCTGGAGGTAGCATTCCTCTCGATTGAGACACCGGAGGAATGGAGAAAATACTTCGTTGAGAACCACTGGTCGGCATACAAGCATCACGACCACGGGGATTTTGGCGAGGGGAACGAAATCATCCCTGGCTACGCTCCGGTTTACTCAATCCCTGTGGACGACCTGGAGCAGTTTGTCGCCCAGCACGGCGGGGAAGCTGATCCCATCTAGACCGCTCAACTTCAGAAGCCTAAGGAGCCGCCTCGTTCAACGAGAAATGGCTCCTTTTTCATATCAGACCATAAAATCGTTCGAAAATCGTCCAGTCGGGTGCACCTATTGACTATATAAGCATATTTATGCTATTATTTGTACCGGAGGATTGCAATGCTTACAGTAAGCAATCAATGGGCAGATAAGGAACGCTTGAAGGTCATCGCGGCTTTGAGCGAAAAACTGATCCCTCTTTTGCAAAAAGGGCGCTTGATTGGCTCGCAAGAAGCCTACAATCTTGCTGACAGAATCAATCTTGTTGCCCGCATGCTTCCTAACTTTCTTGAAGCAAACCGGGGACAAATTCTCGAGAACCTCGAGAAATGACGACGGAAACAATTTGAAGCTAATGGGAGCTGCCACAGCGGTAGACCCCATTTTTATATCTAGAGAATGGGAGTAGTATCAACGCATAAAATCCTTCGAAAATCGTCCACTCCCGCGCACTAAAAAGGAAATGGAGGGTTGGCTGGGCCCTCCATCGTCTATCGACTGATTCTGCGCGCACGCTATCCCTTTTTCAAGCTACGGAGATACGCGCGCTTTTGAAATGGCGCCACGAGCGCTCTGTGGATCTCGCGCTGAAAGTATGGGACAAGCCCGATCTTGGCGCCACCAAGTCCCTGCTCCGCCCACCGGATGATGTGATCTACCGGCCAGATAGCCAGGAGACAAACGAGAACGACGACAGTGTCGAAAAAAGTTTGCATGCTACACCTCCCTAGCGTAAGCTCGCCAGCAGATAGTTGAAACCTAACCTATACGCATTATATCATAACATAATGATATCTGTCAAACTTCAAAAAAGGCCCACTTTTGCCAAAAATCGTTCGAACATCGTCCAGTCGGGTGCCTCTCACTCAAAATAAAATATCCCTTTCCTGTTGAGCGAGTAGACGTTCTTACGTCGGAGCGAAATAGGAAAGGGATATTTTATTTTTTCGCGATCTGCACCGCCGGGCCGTTGCCCAAAAATTTCGGCTCGTTGAGCTTCTTGTATTCCACGGGAATCAGCGTCAAAAATTCTTTGAGCTTTTCCATCGCCCAATCCTTGTTGCGCTTCTCGCGGCCGCGCAAGCGCATGACGACTTCCACCGGATGTCCTTCGGCGAAGAATTTTTCCACCTGGCGTACCTTGACCATCAGATCGTTATGCGCTGCCTTCGCCGTGATCTGCACTGCCTTCATGGAGGCGGTTTTCTGCGCGGCGCGCTCTTTTTTGATGCGCTTTTCCTCCTCGTAGCGGAACTTGTCGTAGCTCATCAGGCGCACGACGGGCGGCATGGCGGCGGCCGAGATCTCTATGAGGTCGATGCCGTCGTCCGGCCGGGCGAGCGCGAGCGCGTCGGCGCGCGGCATGACGCCAAAATTCTCTCCCTTTTCGCCGATGACGCGGAGCTCGGGTGCGGTTATTTGATTATTGATGCGGGGCTTAATAATGCCTCTATTATATCAGCTGTGGTAGAATAATCAAAATGGACGAGAACCCCATAACCCACCCCGGCGTCCCCGAAGAGGTTTACCACACCATGGGGAAGAAGACGTTTTGGATCTTTTTCCTGGAACGCGTCCATGCGGCGTTCATTTTGCTCCTGCTCACGATCGCGCTCTTTATCCTTGGCGGGCAATCGTTCCTTGCAAAGACGCCGGTCGGCGACCTGACGGGCTACACGATCATGGCGGCATGGATCGCGCTTGCGCTCTTCGTTGCCGCGACCCTGATCACGTTCCTCGTCGCGTGGCTCATCTACGCAAACTTCAAATTCTGCCTTGGCGAGGATTCGTTGAAAATAAAAAAGGGGATTCTGAACAAAGAGGAAGTGGCGATCCCGTACCGGCAGATCCAGGACGTGGACATCCGCCGCGACATCTCGTTCCAGATGCTCGGCCTCAGCAGCATCGTCATCCTGACCGCCGGCCACGAGGAAGATGAAAAGCCGGGAGAGGACGAGTCAGAGGGTGTTCTTCCCGCGCTCGACAAGAATCTCGCCGAATGGATGCAGGCGGAGCTCCTCAAACGCGCGAATGTGCAGAAGGTCACCGAGGAAGCTCCGGCTCCTCAGCAGTAAACAGAGAAATAAAAATATCCCCTTCGCCGAACGGTCATCTGCCTGGAGGCGAAAGGGATATTTTTATTTACTTGCTGCAGCAGCTGCACCGTACCAACTTTACGATACCGGCGATGATTAAGAGGATCGGCCACGTGATGTCCACGAACGTCCATGTGAGTACCATCGTCGCTCCCAAAAGGAAGTCCAAGCCGATGAGGATGACGATCCAGGGGATCATTCTGTGATGCGGGCACTTGCAGGTCATGCCCTTACCGGGCATTACATGTGATTCTTCCATAAATAGATTTAAAATCGATTCATTCGTTATCTTTCGACCTTTGGGCTGCGTTTTTGTACTCTTTTATTTTACCATTATTCGTGCTATAATGGGGGCTGCATTATCGGGAGCGCATTGGCTTCGATAAAGATAATCCATGGGTTTGCGAGTCGTTGGCAACGTCGTAATCGTTGCACAACCTATAACTGCCAACTCCAAAGTTGCAGCTCCGAAGTTCGCTCTGGCTTACGCCTAGCCCTTCGGGATCGGCCGGTCCGGGTCTCTTGGACTGATGCCGGTCTTATATAAGGAGACTAGCGCCTGGTTGACGATCATACGCTTGGCGCGAAAATATGATCACTTCGCTTAGCCTAGCTAAACTACGCTCGTAGACGGCCCATCGGCATTATCTTTACACGGCGGTTCGATTCCGCCCGCTTCCACCATTTGACTCTTATATAAACACACGCCTTAGATAAAAAAACGGCCTGCTGAGTGCAGGCCGTTGCCAAAGGGGAACTTTTTTAGGTAACCGCCTTAACTACGTCACGCTTTATCTATCCCAAAGCACATCAATAAACGGCAGTACCTCTTTCTTGAATTGCTCTCCGGTGAATGGCTTGAGAAGGCAACGCATCGCTCCTGCTTCGTAGACGGCTTCTGTTTCGGTGCCGTCTATTGAGCGGGTGGCGAAAATCACTACCGGAACACGATCCTGGGTTTTTGCGCGACATTCACGAACGAAGGCATCGTGATGATCTTCTTTGATTGTTGCGATGAGATCGTCCCAAGTGTTGGGCATCGTTCGGAATGTGAACAATGAATTAACCACATCCGCATACTCATTTTCCTCGCGAGCCCAAGCGAGAGGATCTTTGGGAAGTAGCCAATACATAGCATCGTCCGAATGGATCACTGGCCGGATTCCACTGAGAACGATAGGGCCCAATTGTCGATACATCAGATCATAGCCTGAATCGCCAGGGTTGAGCTTGCCTCGGCTCCTCCCACCTTCTAAGACCAAGACACTGTCTTTTGTGAGGAGGGGAAGCACCAAGCGCTGGATTACCGGAAAGAGATTTTGCGATATCAAATTTCCGGCATCATCATGCTGAACGGCCACGAGATAAACTTCACCCATTACTTTGCCTCACTCCAAAGAGAATTTTAAAACCAAGTCTTGCTGGCGTGGATTGTATGTTTTCTTGAATGGCAAGTCAACAAACGCCTTTAACCAAACCCGACCCTGTGCACCCGTCATCAGGACATTACCCCTGTCCGGTTCGTTTCCACTTGAATGAAAATTGATCTCCAGAAGAGGTTGATTTTTTATATATTCTGGGTAATTTGCGGTTTGCCGAATTTTGAGAATGAGGGGGAGTTGAGCGGAATGGAAAACTTATCTAGCGACTTTGGTAAGTGGCGGTGGTAATATTCCATATATGATTAACCAGTGGAAGAAGCAGCTTCGGGAATTGAGCGATAGCCTGACGACAAACGGAGCTATGCCTGAGAAGCTGATAGATAAGTTGTTTAAAAAGAACTCTTCGACATCCCCGCAGCTGGTTTATAAAAAAGTTCTCTGCCGCGTGGATAAAGATAACGATAGCTTCTAGGAATGATTGCTTAAAGCAAGTCGCAGCCCTTGCTCTCGGTAATGTAAGCAGTTATCATCGTACAATGTTTGATTTCGAGAAAGATGCGGGGTCGATCAAGGGGTTTCTCTCGCCTTCCGAGGGAAGATTTTTATATGAAACAGCCCGGGGCATTCCGAAGGAAGAAAGTATCGTAGAGCTCGGCTCTTTTAAGGGGAGGTCTACTATTTGCATCGCGAAGGGAGCCACTGATGGTCATGGGGCAAAGGTGTATGCCGTCGACCCTCACTCGGGGTCATCCGCGGAGTATGTTCGGTCCTATGGCGAGGGTGACACTTTTAAAGAATTCTCGGAAAATATTCAGAAGGCGGGCGTGAGTTCCTTCGTAACATCGGTTAGAGAGCCCTCGCTCACCGCCGCTCGGACATTTGCGGGTGGCCCCATCGGACTCCTTTTTATTGATGCGTCACACGAGCTTACTGCAGTAACCCAGGATTTCGAGGCATGGTTTCCAAAACTCAAAGAAGGAGGGATGGTCGCTTTTCATGACGCAACTTTTTTTGACGGCCCGCGGATCCTTACGGCTCGGATCCTCTTGAAATCCACAATGGTCAAAAATCCGAAAATGGTGGGGGTCACTACGATCTTCGAAAAGACAGCGCATAACTCTTTTGGGGACAGGATAAACAATGGCGCCTTTTTACTCTGCCGAAAGCTTTGGGGGTGGAATGGAGTTCTGGAATTTAAACGGTACGGATTCGTCTTTTAGGTCCTCCATCCCGGCCGATTTGCCTAGCGGGATTCCGTGCGTTCATAAACCATACGTGCCCGGAGCGGCGGAGAGGAAGCCGACGAAGACCAGGGCGCAGATTCCGATAAGAAGGAAGGCCTGTTTTTTCGTTAAGGTATCGAAATCGTCCAATGTGAGCCAATGCGCGACGGACCACGCGAGCAGGCCGATCGCGAAAAGAAGCGATGGCAGGTAATGATAGAGAAAAGTGTCCCGGTGGACAATGAAAATAAAGGGGAGCATGGTCAGCACGTATCCGCCTAAAAGGATGAGGAACGGTTTTTTGTCTTCCGCGCCGCGCAGATAATCTTTTGTATAGCGGTAGCACAGTACCAGCCCGAATATGATCGCAAGGGTGCTCGCGTACCAGACGATCGGATTTCCGTCGAGGATGATGCTGTTCGGGAATAATGTGATGCCCGGTGAGCCGATAAAATACGGCATCGGTATTTGTTTTATGGGCCACAGGTACCACGGGCTCGCGATGGTGCCCTGCAGGCCGCCGCCGCCGACATAATTCCCCAGTCCTTCGAGGGCCCCGACGAGGATGATCCCGGTATAATTTTTAAGAAGCGCGACGGCCCCCGCCGCGGATTGGGCGCTCAGCTTTATGGTAAATCCAAATGTGGAATTCAATACGGCAAGCTGATCATTAACACTTGAGAACAGCGGATTTATGGCGATGATAAAAGTGAGCACGATGAGGCCGGCGACGATGAAGCTGACGAGCCCCTTTTTTTCACGCTTCAGTATGCAATAGATGAGAATGGGAGCTATAAAAACGACGGCGCTCAGTTTGACGGCCAACGAAAGACCCCACAAGATCCCGGCGATCACCGGGCGCTGCGGTTTTTTGAAATAGAAAATGAGCGCGCTCAGCGCGAACACCCAAAGAAATCCGTCCAGTAGAATGAGGCGTGTTTGGACGATGAAGGCGTTATCGAGCGCAAGGAAGAATGTTCCAAGGAGCGCGCCGATATTACCAACGCCGATGGTTCTTAAAAAGAGATAAAAGATTATCACGAGCAGTATGCCGGCCAATGCGCTAAAAATCCGAAGCAGGACGTAGGGGAAGTCGCCATAGGGAAGCCCGTTCATGCTTTCGTTTATTCTCTTCGTGGCGGGATCGTACGTGTCGACGAGAAATTGGTTTTGCGCAGGATGAGCGCCGGAGATCCATAAAACTCCCGCATACAGAAGTTTGCCCAGTGCGGGATGAATATCAAAAAATGCCTTATGGAGCGTATAATCGGCTGCGTACGTAGCGAAGTGGGCCTCGTCAAAGACCGGCGAGGCGGGATAGCTGATGCGGTAAAAATGGACGCAGGCGCTCACGAGGATGATGAGGGCCAGCGCACAGATGGTGATTTTTTTATTCATCATTGCAATTGTAGCATCCCGGCGCCGTCATTTTGACAATCTCTTTCTGCGCGATAGACTGTATCCATCCCGTCCATGGACATAAAAAATTCGCTGAGCAAGATCGTTTTTTTTGACGTCGCGCAGGACCTGTCTGGCCTGACCGGCAACGAGCGTGAGGCGTTGCGCCATTGCGTGCGCGCCGCGGAGATCATGAACGGTCTGTATCTGACGCAGATGGATCCCAAAAATCCGGAGTTGCAGGCGGCCCTGGCCGCGCGCACCGACGATGAGGGCAAACAACTTTTAAGATATTTCAACGTGACCGGCGGGCCGTGGGATGGTTTTGATAACGATGTGCCATTCATCCCGGGCGTGGGCGCGAAGCCGAAAGCGGGCGCGTTCTATCCGGCAGATCTTAGTGAAAAGGAGTGGGACGAATGGCTGACGGCGCATCCGGCCGACCGGAAAAATTTCGAAAGCCCCGTCACTGTTATAAAGAGAAGCGCCGGCGGCGGGCTCGTCGCGGTTCCGTACAGCGGGGAATACGAAAGGTATTTACGTGATGCCGCCCGCGAGCTCTCGGACGCGGCGGCGCTCCTGCCCGACGGACCCCTCAAAAAATTTCTCGGACTGCGCGCCGCCGCGTTCCTTTCGAACGATTATTGGGAGAGCGACATCGCGTGGATCGATACTACTGGTGAACCGTTTGAAGTGACGATCGGACCATATGAGGTATACGCCGACGGACTTTTTAGCATGAAGGCCACGTTCGAAGGATTCGTCGCGTTGAGGGATGCGGCGGCGACCGCGGAGATGCAAAAATTTGCGGCGGCGCTTCCGGAGTTCGATACGGCGCTCGCCGGGCGATTGGGATATAAGGCCGGGAATAACGCGACGCCAACGGTCGTCGTGCGTGACGTCTATCGCGGCGGCGAGGCGGCGTTCGGCAGGCAGTTCGTCGCGTACAATCTTCCGAACGACCGGAAGATCCACGAGGCGAAAGGATCCAAGAAAGTATTTTCGAAAACGATGATGGACGCGAAATTTTCGCGGCTGACGCAGCCCGTCGTTGAACGACTCCTTGCGCCGGAAATGCTGAAGAAATGTGAACAGCGCCACCGGATGCTTTTTGTGCTTGGACACGAGCTGGCGCACGGCATCGGTCCGGGCGTCCGGGAAGTCGACGGCAGGGAAGTGAGCTTTGAGATCTTATTAAAGGATCTTCATCCGATGCTGGAAGAAGCAAAGGCGGACATGCTCGGCGTCGCGTTGCTCGATCATTTTTATAAGAAAGGACTTTTGACCCACGAGGAGCTTGACGGGTGCGCTATTTATGAGGTTGCCAGTTTGGTGGTCGGATGGCGCGTGAGCTATACCGAGGCGCATTGCGCGGGTTCGCTCATCGAATACAATTGGCTCACACGCCACGGTGCGGTCCGCTACGACGAAGCCACAGGTTTTTTTGAGATCGACCCCGCGAAGACGCTTGCAGCCATGATCGCGCTCGGCGAGGAATTTGTGAAGGTACAGCTTGAGGGCGATTACGCGAAGGCGGCGGCGTTCATAAAAGAATGGGGATACATCGCGCCGGAGTTACCGGCGATGGTGGCACGGTTCAAGGATCTTCCGCTCGAGGTGCATCCGGAATATAAAATTTAAAAAAAGGGCCGGAGAGCGAGGGCTCTTCGGCCCATAGCGTGAAAAACGTTTCACGCCGGCAATGCTTTGGAGGCCTCCCTGGCCTCGGTCTTCCTCAGAGCTTCAAGTTTACGTCCGAGCTTGGCGGTAAGGACCGCGGTGGGAGATCCTAGCGCCCTGACCTCCTCCAACGCGCTGACGGACGTGGCTCCCTCGATAGCGTTGGCGAAGTTCGATCGCCATGAGTTCATGATGCGATCGGCATCTTTTGAACCGCTTGCGACGGCGGCTATGTGCTCTTTGCAGAGCCGCTCAAGCGTTTGACGCAACTCTACGGTGAGCGCGCCGAAGGGATGATACAAGCCATATTTCCCCACGGAAATCTTCCTCCTCGATTAGTAATGAACCCAAACCCCAAGCAATAAATATAATTTTATTTTCTGCCGCAGTCAATATCTCTATCCTTACAGTGTCGCAAACATCGCGACGGCCGCGGCGGCCATCAGTACGAACGTTGCCCAGACGAAAATGTTGGAAAGCCAGCCGCTCTTATACTCACCCATGATCTTTTTGCTCGCGGCCATGCGGGCGATGATGAAGATGAGCGGCACGGCGGCCACGCCGTTGAAGACCGCCGTAAAGACGAGCGCTTTGATGGGATTCACGCCGACAAAGTTGATCATGAGGCCCACGATCGTGGCGATCGTGATCACGCCATAAAATCCATGCGCTCGCTTTAGCTTGAGATTGAGCCCCTCCTTCCAGTTGAGCGTTTCGGAGAGCGCGTACGACGCGGATGCGGAGAGCACGGGCACGGCGAGCAGGCCGAGGCCGATCACGCCGATCGCAAAGAGGCATTTCGCGATGTATCCGGCGTTGGGGAAGCTTTTCACGAGGGGCTCGAGCGCGCGCGCGGCGTCGGCCGCCGTGCCGATGTTCGTCACGCCGTGCGTGTTCAGCACCGTCGCCGCCACGATGATGATGCACCACGTGGCCACTTCGGACGCGAGCATGCCGAGAAAATTATCCAGGCGCAGGCGGCGCATGAACGATTTCGTCGGTTTTGCCACGCCGTCTTTTATCAAATGATGCTCTCCTTCCTCCTCCACCTCCTCCGACGCCTCCCAAAAAAACATATATGGCGAGATCGTGGTGCCGAACACGCCGGTGATGATGAAGAGAAATGCAAAGCTGAACTGGACGTGCGGCAGGACCGTCGCGCGCAGGATCGTCATCCACGGCTCGCTGACGAGGAATACGGTGAGCGGATAAGAGAGCAATACGAGCGCGAGCCACTTCAATATCTTTGCGTAATTTTTATATGAGACGAATATTTCGAGCAGGAGGATGAGCGCGGTAAAGAATAATGTAAGCAGGGTGAAGTTGACCGGAATGATGAGCTGGGCCGCAGCGCCCATCGCGCCGAGGTCGGCGCCGATGTTGATGGTGTTCGCGACGAGGATGAGCGCGAGCAGGCCGTACAAGATCTTGCGGTTGTAATTCTCCTTGACCACGGCCGCGATGCCCTTGCCCGTCACCGCGCCGATCCGCGCGCATGCCTCCTGTATCGCGACCATGAACGGAAGCAGAAAGAGCGCGGTCCACAATTGGCCGTATCCGAATTGCGCGCCGGTCTGGCTGTAGGTGGCAATGCCCGACGGATCATCGTCCGCCGCGCCGGTGATGAGCCCCGGGCCTACGATTTTGAGCAATTTCTTCGTTTTCCTCCCGAACTTGGCCATATGGTTATAATAGTAAACGAAACCCGGTTTTTACGATATCCGACGCTGGAAATTTACCTCAAAGTTTGGTAAAATCTATCCATATATGGTCATTAACTATTTTGGAAACGGCTGTTTTCGTTTGCAAAGCGGCGAGACGTCCGTGCTCGTGAACCCCGATAATAACAGGCTTAAAGCGGATGTGACGCTGAAGACGCTCGCGGCGACCGCGCCGGACGCCGCGGCCGGCGGCGATGAGCGCGAGGGGGAGATCGTGATTTCGTTTGCCGGCGAATACGAAGAGAAAGAGATCGAGATCGTCGGATTTCCCGTCACGGAAGAATCCACGGAAAAGTTTTTAAAGACCGCGTACGCGGTGATGTGGGAGGGGATGAAGTTCGTGTTCCTCGGTCATCTTTCCAAACCGATGGACGCTACGCTGATGGAAGAATTCTCGGAGCCGGATGTTTTATTCCTGCCGGTGGGCGGCGGCCATTTTCTGGAGCCGGAGGTGGCGGCGAAGATCGCGAAGCAGCTCGAGGCGCGCATCGTGATCCCGAGCTTCTATAAAGATCCGGCGGAATTCCTGAAGGCGTTCGGAAAAAAGGGCGAGGAGATGGATAAGTTCGTCTTCAAACAAAAGGACATTGCGGCCGACAGGGGCCGCGCGGTGGTCCTCAAGGTAAACTGATGCTGGAAGAACTGCAATCGCTTAGCGAAACAAACAAGAAGAGGGTACTTGTTATCGCCACTATCATCATTATGATCATCATCATCGGAGTGTGGGTCACTTATTTCAATAACATCATTATCGGGAACTCATCCCAGGCCGCGTCGCAGGCGACGTCCACCGCCGTCGCAGCGCCGGCACCCGTTGCGCCGCCGGCCGGACCGGGAGTGTGGCAGAATATAGAGAACGGTCTCAGGCGATTTGTGAACATTTTCCGGAAGCCGTCGCAATATAATATTCAACCTCAACAATAATCATGGCCGACATGGAACCGCAGGAAATAACCAAAGAGCTCGGCGATTCATATCTCAGCTACGCGATGTCGGTGATCGTCGCGCGCGCACTGCCCGACGTCCGCGACGGCATGAAGCCGGTGCATCGGCGCGTCTTGTGGGCGATGTGGGATATGGGCGTTTTGAGCACCGCAAAGTTCAGAAAGTCGGCTTACGTGGTTGGCGAAACGATGGCAAAGTACCACCCGCACGGCGACTCCTCTATATATGACACGTTGGTACGCATGGCGCAGGATTTCTCACTGCGCTATCCGCTCGTGCGCGGCCAGGGAAACTTCGGCTCCGTGGACGGTGATTCCGCCGCCGCCATGCGCTATACCGAGGCCAAGCTCGCCGCGATCTCCAACGAGATGCTTTCGGACATCGAGAAGGAAACGGTTGATTGGATCCCGAACTACGACGGCACGCGCGACGAGCCGACCGTGCTCCCGGCAAAATTGCCGAATCTTCTTTTGAACGGCGTGCAGGGCATCGCCGTCGGCATGGCTACGAATATTCCTCCGCACAACCTCAACGAGGTGGCTGACGCCATTTTACACCTGGCCGACAATGGCGACGCCACGAGCGAAGATCTTTTGCAATTCATCAAAGGCCCCGATTTCCCGACCGGCGGCATCATCTACGACAACAAAGCGATCAAAGAGGCCTACGTCTCCGGGCGCGGCGCCGTGCTTGCGCGCGCGAAGGCGGAGATCGTAGAGAAGAAGAATAGCCGCCAGTTCGACATCGTCGTCACCGAGATCCCGTATCAGGTCAACAAGTCCGAGCTTATTAAAACCATCGCGGAGCTCGCGCAGGATAAAAAGATCGAGGGTATCCGCGACTTGCGTGATGAGTCCGATCGCGAGGGCATGCGCATTGTGATCGAGCTCAAGAACGACGTCGCTCCGCAAAAAGTGTTGAACTGGCTCTACAAGCACACCGATCTCGAGAAGAATTTCAATTTCAACATGATCGCGCTTGTGAACGGCATCGAGCCGCGCCTTCTCACGTTGCGGGACATCCTCGCGGAATATATCGAGCATCGCAAGACGATCGTCACGCGACGCACCAAGTTCGATCTTCGCAAGGCGGAGGAGCGCGCGCATATTTTGGAAGGGCTCATGATCGCGCTCGACGCGATCGATAAGGTGATCGCGACGATCAGGAAGTCGGAGAACAAAGAGGTCGCGCACGCAAACTTGATGAAAGGTTTTAAGTTGAGCGATCTCCAGGCGACGGCCATTTTGGAAATGCGGCTGCAAACGCTCGCGGCCCTCGAACGCTTGAAGATCGAGACAGAGCTAAAGGAGAAGCACGCACTCATTGCCGAGCTCAAGTTGATATTAAAGAGTCCGGCGCGCATTTTGAAGATCATCAAAGATGAAGTGACGGAGCTTAAAGATAAATATGGCGATGAGCGCCGGACCAAAGTGGTTGGGCGTGCGGTGGAGTCGGTGAGCGACGAAGACCTGATCCCCGAGGAGGAAGCGATCGTCACGGTTTCGGGTGGGGGATACATTAAGCGCTTGCCACCGGGCACGTTCAAAGTCCAGCGCCGCGGCGGGAAAGGCCTGATCGGCTCCGAGGTGGCCGACGAGGATTTTCTCTCGCATTTCTTCAGCGCCAATACGCATGACAATGTGCTCTTCTTTACCGATCGCGGGCGCGTGTTCCAGACGAAGGTCTACGAGATCCCGCAGGCGACGCGCACTTCAAAGGGCAGGGCCATCCAGAACTTTTTGGAGCTCCCCGCCGACGAGAACGTGAGCGCCATCGTCAGTTATTCGGCGAAAGGTGCCAAGGCGGAAGGGAAGACGGGGCGAAAATATTTAATGATGGTCACAAAGCAGGGTGTCATAAAGAAGACGCCGCTCGAGGACTTTGAGAACATCCGGCGCACGGGCATCATCGCCCTCTCGCTCAAAAAGGGTGATCATCTCAAGTGGGCGCGGCTCACGACCGGCACGGAGCAGGTGGTGCTCGCCACGCGGCAGGGCCAGTCCATCCGCTTCGACGAAAAGCAGGTACGCCCGATGGGCCGCACCGCGGCGGGCGTTCGCGCGATCAAATTGAAAAAACAGAACGACGAAGTGGCCGGCTTTGATATAATAAGAGGAGACGCGGCAATGCTACTCGTCGTCATGGAACATGGCTTCGCGAAGCAGACGACGCTCAAGGAATACAAAGTGCAGAGCCGCGGCGGGTCGGGGATCAAGACCGCCGAGGTGACGCCGAAGACGGGCCCCGTCGTTTCCGCGCACGTCGTTTCGGAAGAGAAAGAGATATTCGCGCTTTCCGCGAAAGGGCAGATGATCCGCACAGAGATCTCGACAGTGCGGAAGACGGGGCGTTCCGCGCAGGGAGTGCATATCATGGATCTTAAGAGCGGCGATCGCGTGGCGGGCACGGTAGTGATCTAATGCCAAAAAATCTTACTCAAAAGCAGATTATCATCATCGGGGGCGGCGTGGTTTTAGTGATCATCATCGCCGTCATAGTCTTTTTGAGCATTCGCACGCCGAACGGGAACGGAGCGGGCGGTGCCGCCAACCTTACTATCTGGGGAACGGACAACGAGAGGGCGTTCGACGATCTGATCCAGTCATATTCCGGACCTGGTTCGGGATCTCAGTCGCAGATCAAATACGTGCAGATCGATCCGGCTCAATATCAGACCAAATTACTGGCGGCGCTTGCTGCCGGCACCGGCCCGGATATTTTTGAAGTTCCGAATCGTGATCTTTCGCAATGGCAAAGCGTTGCCACGCCGGTTCCTGCCACGCTCGCGACCACGTTCAACCAGGTCACTTTGCAAAATGATTTTCCTGATGTCGTTTCACAGGATCTTGAATCCGGCGGATATATTTACGCATTGCCGCTTTCCATCGACACGCTCGCGATGATCTATAACAAAGATCTTTTCAACACGGCGGGCATTGCGACGATCCCTTCCACGTGGGAAGGGCTCGAGGCGGACATCCCGCAGCTTCGCGTGACGAACGCGCAGGGCCAGATCACGCAGGCCGCGCTCGCGCTTGGCGGATCGGAGGCGAGCATCCCGAACGCGCCCGACATTGTGTTCCTTCTCATGATGCAGAACGGCGTGCAGATGACGTCCGCCGACGGATCGACCGTCGCGTTTTCGTCGGGGGCCGGCGGGAATGGCACTTCCGGGATCAACGCTTTCGATTTTTATCTGCAATTCGCGAATGCCGCCGATTCCAATTACACGTGGAACGACGGGATGGGAACGGCGCTCCAGAGCTTTACGCAGGGCAAGACCGCGGTCATCTTTGACTATTCCTCGGCGCTTGCGGAGATAGCGGCCACGGCGCCGTTCCTCAACTACGGCGTCGCGGCGATGCCGCAGCCGGCGAACGCGTCGGTGGCCGTCAACTACGCAAAGTACAACGGCCTGGCGGTCTCGCGGGACAGCGCGAACATCACGGCCGCGTGGAATTTCGTCATCAGTTTGACGACATCCGCCGCGGATGAGAACATATACGTGAAGGATACCGGCGCGCCGCCGGCTCTGCGTTCGGTGATCGCGGCGGATCTCGGGAATCCCACGATGTCCGTCTTCGCCGCGCAGGCGCTCACCGCCAGATCGTGGCACGAATCCAACAGCGAACAATTCGACAGCATCATGAACACCGCCATCGTGAACGTTCTGAACGGCGCGGCCGATTCCACCACCGCGCTCACCCAGGCGCAGAACGCGATGAACTCGGCAGGGGATTAGACGGGGTCAACTTACTATTTATCATGTTCTCAAAAAACACCGCCGCGAAGATATTGTTCATCCTGATCATCGGATCGTCCGTGGCACTGCCGCTCGTGGCATCGGCGTATACCACGCCGAATATCTGGCCGACGGGATATTGGGGAGGGTCGACGGGCCTTATCTCATGCACGGGAAATTATCTTAGCAACGCTCCCGCGGGCACAACCCCCTGCACAAGTTTGTGCGATCTCATCAACACGTTCATCAATATCGTTTACTTCCTGATGTCGATCGCCATTTTTATCATCACGCCGATCATGTTCGTGTGGGGCGGCGTCATGATGATGTTCTCCGGAGCGAATCCGGGGGCGCTCGAGACCGGAAAAAAGATCCTCACTGGCGCGGTCATCGGCCTCGCCATCGTGTTGTGTTCGTATCTGCTTATCTCCACGATCCTTAAGGTGTTGGGCGTCACCGCCGTCGGCGGCTTCGGCGGGGCGGCATGTACGCCCGATTAACACGCGATGAAAAAAATCACATCATCCCTCATTCTCACGGTCGCGATTTTTTCTATCCTCGCTATTCCTCTTTTTGCATTCGCGCAGACAAATATAACCATCAGTTCAAGCGTTCCCGGTAGAAGTAGCGTAAGCGCGCTTGGCCCCGGCGCCTTCGTCGCCAATTTTTACGACTTCGCCCTGATGATCGGCGGCGTCCTCGCCTTTGGCGTCATCATCTATGGAGGGGTGAGATATATGGCTTCCGCAGGCAATCCTTCGGGACAAAGCGATGCGAAAGAATGGATCGAGGGAGCTCTCCTGGGACTCTTGCTTCTTGTAGGGGCATATTTCGTCCTGAATGTCATCAACCCCCAGTTGCTCAATCTGAAGCTGCCGACGCTACAAACACTGAATATACAGGTACCAACATCAGGTAGTGGTAGCGGCGGTGGTGGAACGGGGGGCACTGGCGGTACGCCCGCGACGGGATGTGCGGGAAGCGGATGTGAAGATCTTTCCCAGGAGGGAATGACATGTAAGGCTGCCGCCAATCAGCCTAACCATCAAGCCAGTTGTGACGCCGCGCCGGAGATGGTGGCCACCCTTCAGTGCATTCAGAGCCAGCCGGGAATAGGATCGAGCGATTTCATTGTGACCGAGGCGATGCCGCCGACCGTTCCGCACGAATCATCATGCCATCAGGACGGTTGTTGCGTTGATACCGCGTTTCCACCGGGCCAGCCCCCCACCTGTGCGCAGATCAATGCGCTTCAGAGTGCCGTCACGGCATGCGGCGGGACTTCCGCAAATGAATATGGCGGCTGCGCGGGGAGCAAGATCTATCCTACGACCACCGGCGGCAATGTACACATCAATTCCGAAAAAGGGAAT
>Ga0181537_10001951_pt1 | contig 18556 bp, 14 predicted proteins | sample PEATcosm2014_Bin_39_FD_119765 | JGI IMG/M metagenome (GOLD analysis project Ga0181537, IMG submission 119765) | Peatland microbial communities from MTU Mesocosm Facility, Houghton, MI, USA - PEATcosm2014_Bin23_10_metaG | ecosystem: Environmental > Terrestrial > Soil > Wetlands > Peat | place... | reverse complement strand
CACCACGGTCACGTCGGGCAGATGAGTGCCTCCATGGTAGGGATCGTTCAATACATAGACGTCGCCGCGCCGCATCCCGGGGTTGCGCGCAATCACCGTGCGGATCGATTCGCTCATCGAGCCCAAATGCACAGGCATGTGCGGTGCGTTGGCGATCAAAGAACCCTCGGCGTCGAACACGGCACAACTGAAGTCCAGGCGTTCCTTGATGTTCACCGAATACGCAGTGTTTTGCAGGCGCAGTCCCATCTGCTCGGCAATGTTCATGAACAGGTTGTTGAACAGCTCGAGCCTCACCGGGTCGACGGCGGTACCCGCTGCGTGGCGCGCCGCGCGCGCGCGCGCTCGCTGCATGTCGAGGCAACGCGTGGCGGTCACCGTCACCCGCCAGCCCGGTTCGATGATGGTGGTCGCGTTGCGCTCGGCGAGGACCGCGGGCCCATCGATAACCGCACCGGCGCGCAGCGCCTCGACCCGGTAGAGTCGGGCGTCACGCGGGCCCGCCGGTTCATCGTCGGCCGGACAGTACATGCGCAACCGGGCATCCGGGCTGGGCGAGAACGGTGTCACCGGATCGGCGGCAGCCGCGCGCGCCGCATCGGCGTCGGGCGCAATGCCCGGCGCCACGCACTCCACCGATGCCGACTCGATGATTATCGCGTGATCCGGCATCAAGAAGGCGAATCGCCGCCGATAGCTGCGCTCAAAGTCGGTTCGGATCAGCGCTACCGCTTCAGCCGGGGCGTTGTGCAGGGGCAGCTCACAATCCAAGGTGGTATCGGTACCTTGATAGCGGATATGCACGCGGGCCATGCCGAGCACTTGAGCGCCGGCCGCGGCATCGAGACCTTGAAGCTTGAGTTCAGTCTCGGCCTCGGCTTGCAGACCCGCAACGCGAGCCCGTGCTTCGCGCACCCCCGACTCGGTGAGTTCGCGCTCCACCGCGGTGTGCCGGATGGCAATCTGGTCCGCAAGTCCCATACCGTAGGCGGACAGCACGCCGGCCAACGGATGAATGAAAACTCGTGTCATCCCGAGCGCATCCGCCACCTGACAGGCATGTTGTCCCGCCGCGCCGCCGAAGCATTGCAGGGTGTAGCTGCTCACATCGTAGCCGCGCATCACTGAAATCCGTTTCACCGCGTTGGCCATGCTGCCGACCGCGATGCGCACGGCGCCCTCCGCCGCCTGCGCGGCGCTGATGGAGGATCCGGTTGCAGCCGACATCGCTTGCGCCAATTCGGTAAAGCGCCGTGCGACGACCTCGGTGTCCAATGATTCATTGCCGCGCGGACCGAACACCGACGGAAAGTATCGTGCCTGGATCCGGCCGAGCAGGACATTCGCATCCGTGATGGTGAGGGGACCACCGCGCCGATAGCTCGCAGGCCCCGGCCGGGCGCCCGCGGATTCCGGTCCCACCCGCAGTCGGGCACCATCGAAACGAATGATGGAGCCGCCGCCGGCGGCGATACTGTGAATGCTCATCATCGGCGCGCGCACCCGGATTCCGCCCACTTCGGTCTCGAAGGCGCGCTCGTATGCGCCCGCGAAGTGGCTGACGTCGGTCGAGGTCCCGCCCATGTCGAAGCCGATGAGCCTGGCATGCCCGGCCGCCTGCGCGGTACGCACCATGCCGACGATGCCGCCGGCCGGGCCCGACAAGATCGCATCCTTGCCTTGGAAATGATCCGCTCGTATCAGGCCGCCCGAGCTCTGCATGAAGAAGAGAGGTACGCCGGGCATCAGTTGTGCCACGCGATCCACATAGCGGCGCAGGATCGGCGACAGGTATGCATCCACAACGGTGGTATCGCCGCGCGGAACGAGCTTCATCAGCGGACTCACGCGATGCGACACCGAGATCTGCGTGAATCCGCTCTGCCTGGCCAGGATTTCGGCGGCGCGCTCGTGCTCTACATGGCGATAGCCGTGCAGGAACACGATGGCGCAAGAACGCAAGCCGTCGGCGAATGCGCGGCGCAATTGGGCGGCGAGTGCCGGTTCGTCGAGGGGCTCGATGATCTCACCGCGGGCACTCAGGCGTTCGGACGCTTCTATCACCCGGTCATACAGGAGTTCCGGCAGCACGATATGCCGGTCGAACAACCGCGGCCGCGCCTGGGTCGCTATCCGGAGCGCATCGCGAAAGCCGCGGGTGATGACCAACAGCGTGCGCTCGCCTTTGCGCTCCAATAGCGCGTTGGTGGCGACGGTGGTCCCCATTTTCACGCAGGCCACGCGCCCGGCTGCGATCGGTTCCCCGGGCGCGAGACCGAGCAGCCGGCGAATTCCCTCCACCGCGGCGTCCGTGTAGTGCGCGGGATCCTCCGACAATAACTTGTGCGTGTGCAATTCACCGTCGGGCGCGCGTCCGACGACGTCCGTAAAGGTGCCGCCGCGATCGACCCAGAACTGCCAGCGTGAATCCATGCGCGGCGTCTTAAGTCCGGGTGCGCATCCGCAAGCTGTCCCAGCTTGCATCGGCAATCCAGCCGCCGTCCACCGGCAGGCTGACTCCATTGATGAACCCGCTGCGCTCGCCGTTGAGCAGAAAGGCGATCGCCTCCGCCACATCGGCCGTCCGGGCGAATCGTGCCATGGGTACGCGATTGACGATGTCGGAGTCCGAATAGGCACCGCTTCCTTGATCTGCGACGTCCATCTCGGTTTTGATCCACCCCGGGCACACGGCGTTGACACGCACGCCGCGCCCGCCCCATTCGGCCGCGAGCGTCTTGGTCAAGCCGATCAATCCGTGTTTCGACGCGTTGTAGGCGCTGCGGTGACTCACGCCGGCGAGTCCGGCGACCGAGGCAACATTCACGATGCTGCCCTGACCCTTGGCGAGCATCTGGGCTCCCAAATAACGGCACAGCAAAAACGGAGCGAACAGATTGACGTTCAGCACGCGCTGCCATTGTGCGGCGCTGGTTTCCTCCGCGGGCGCAATCAGACTGATGCCCGCATTGTTGACCAGGCCGTCGGCCGCACCGTACTCATCGCCGATCCACTGGGCGACGCGCTGAACGAAGGCTTCCGAGGACACATCGCCCGTCATTCCTGCCGCTTGCGCGCCGCCGCCGCACAGTGTTCCAACCGCCGCATCGACCGGCTTCGAGTCCAAGAGAATCACGCGGCAATCCCTTTGTGCCAGCAATGACGCGCTTGCGAGCCCGACGCCTTGCACTGCACCGGTGACCACGATGGTTTTCACTTGACCGCCTCCGCGGGATGATCAACCGAGATTCCGAGCCATGCCGCCGCGCTCGCGACGGCAAATCCTGCGCCGACCACGAATGCGGCATGCCATAGATGTTCTCCCGACAGATACCCAATGATGGGGATGCCGATGATGCCGCCGAGATTGCCGCCGGTGTTCATGACGCCGCTCACCGCCATGGTCTCGCCGCGCCCGACCGTCATTGCCGCGCCCCAATAGGCCCCCTCATTGAGTTCGACCGCCGCAAAACACAGAGCCAGCCCCGCCACCGCCCAATAAGGATTCGCTGCGTTCACCGAGACCAACAGCAACACGGCGGCCACCGGCATCGCAATCAGGGGCACGAGCCGGTAACCCCACCGGTTGCCGGCGCGCAGGCACAACGCGGCGGTGATCACGCCGCCGACCCCGGCACCGACTGCCGCGGCGAGAGGCGGCGTCATCGCCAGCCAGCCGCTTTCCAGCACCGAAAATTTACGCTCTTGAACGAGGTACAGGAATACCCAGTTCGAGAGCAGATAGAACGAATAATTCAGGCACAGATAGGAGAGTGCGAGCAGCATCACGTTGCGGTCGCGGAGAATGCCCAGCACTTGTTTGGCGCTGATCGAGGCGTCGGTGGGCGCCGTGCTATGAGAGCCGATCTCCGCCAATTCCTGCTCATCGACCGCCGGGTGTTCGCGCGGCGAGTTCCGCCCGTACCAACCCCAAACCGCGAGCAACGGAACCGCCAGCAGGCTGGTCCACAGCAACGCTCGTTGCCATCCGATGCCGGTCATGAGGTGCGTGATCAAGGGCGGCGTCAGCGCCGCGCCCAATCCCAATCCCATGGTCTGCAAACCCTGCACGGTCGCCCAGCGCCGCGGCGGAAACCACACCTCGAATACGCCGGCGGAGACCGGGAAAATCGCCGCCTGGGAGGCGCCCAGGAAAAGCTGCAGCAGCAGCAGCACGGCAAACAGACCGGCGCCGCTCAGCCAATACGGCGCGAGCGGAGTTGCGACCGTCGCCAGGAATGCCGTAATCCCGATGATGAGGAAGGTTCGCCGCGCGCCCTGGCGTTGCCCAAAAATTCCGCCGGGCAGCTGAAATACGCCGTAGCCGACGACAAATCCCCACTCGATCAAACTGATTTGGAATTGGCTCAAAGCCAGTTCCGGCATCATCCGCTCCGCTGCCACGGTGATGCTCTTCTGCTGTAGATAGGCCAGAAAACCGAACCCGAACAACATCGAGAAAATCCGCCAGCGGATGGGTATCCTCACGTCGCCGCCGCCTCGTGGTGCATTTCACGACAGATCTGTACCGCATGACCCAGGGACTGCGCCGCCTTATCGGCGCCCGGCAAGGTCTCGTCCTCGCTCTCCGACTTGAGCAGCATGCCGCGCAGAAACACCGCGACGATACACGCACGCGGGAAGCGCCGGCGCATCTCCCGGGTTGCCGCCTCGCCGCGGCTGCGCTCCTCGCTGGGGAAGGCGCTGACGACATACACCATCGAGACCGCCTCGATCGCTTCGGGGGGCATGCTGGCCGCCATGTCCTCCAGCGACATGTGGCGGGCATCGATTTTTTGGTCGCGCAAGATGCGCACCAGTAGTTCGGCCGCGAATTCATCGGCCGTGGATCCCAAACCGACGCACACCATCACGGACCCGGGGGGCACAGCGAGCGGCCCCTGCCATCGGCCGCTGACCTTCTCGCGCTGCTGGCGCAGCTCGCGGCCCGCATTCGCGGCATCGAGGACCGAGTACGGACGCCGCCGCGGCACTCTGCTGCTCTCCCCCCCGATGGCTGCAATGACCGCCACCATGGAACTGCGAACCTTTGCTTGCTGATCGACGGTGATCGCGCCCGCCACGAGATCGATGCGTGCCAGGTGCAGGGCGGGCAGCAGGACCACGTCGCAATAATTGGCGAACGAATCGCGCTTGAGGAAGGCGCGCGCGCCGGCAATGATCTCATCGTGATCGGCCGACAGCGCACGCTGGTACAGGCGCTCAGGCAGGGACAGAGCCTGCGTGTCGCCGAGCATTATCTCGAGCATGGCGAGCGCCTTGATGTGCCGGCCGGCCACCAGCAGGCATAATGTCAGCGGCGTCGACACGATCAAACCGATCGGACCCCACAGCCAGCTCCAGAATATCGCGGCGATCACCACCGACAGGGGCGACAGTCCGGTGGTGTGCCCGTACAGCTGCGGTTCGATCAACTGCGCGGCGATCAACTCGACCGCGACAAAAAGCCCCAATGTAACGAGCGCCAAGGTCCAGCCGGCGTCGACCGCCGCGGCCAGCAGCACCGAGCATAGCGCCGCGATCCACACGCCGAGGTAGGGAACAAAGCGCAAAACGCCGGCAAGCGTCGCCCAGAGCAGCGGATGCGGCAGCCCTATGATGCTGAGCCCGAGCCAGATGACGAGGCCGAACCCCGCATTCACGGCGAACTGAGAGACAAAGAATCGCGATAAGCGTTCTCCGGCATCGTTGATCGCGAGGGTGGTCAGGCGGATGTCGGAGCCGCCGGCGATGCGGATGAACCGATCGCGCAGTGCGTCGTGCTCCAATAGAACGAATATCAAAACCACCAACACGATACCCGCGGTTGCGATCGGCACCCAGACCGATCCGAGCACTCGTTCAATGAGTTGCACCGGCGTCAGCGGCGCCTCGCGCAACTCGACGGGAATCGGAGCCACACCGTTTGTCGTCCCGGCCGGCTCGAGCGGCGCCGGCGCTTCGCTGCGCGCGTTGCGACCAGGCAGGTGAACACCCTGCCCGGTGAGAGCGCTGAACTTGTCCACCGTGATATCGTTGAGCGTGCGCAATTTTTGCCCGATGGTGCGCTCATAACCCGGCAGATTCGCCGCCATATGCACCAATTGCGACACCAGAATGCCGGCGACCGCGGCAAACGAAATCGCCAAGATGACCACGGCCGCCAGCACCGAGAAAGTCTGCCCGAGTCCCACATGCCGCAGCGCCCGTACCAGCGGTGCAATGATCAGGCTCAGGATGATTGCCAGGGTGACCGGCACCAGAACATCGCGGGCGAAGTACAGCAGTGCGAGCACGGTTGCGGTTGCGATGACGCCCAAGGCGCGGTCGCGCGGGGCGGGTGTTGGCGGATCGGTCACGGATGAGGCAGGGGGCGCCATACGTTATATTCGCACATTATCCCTCACCGGCCTGAAGGCCGGCGTTTCCCGCGGAGAAATTCAATGAAAAAACGCCCGAGCGGGTTTGGTATCGAGAAATTGCCGCGGATTTCGCACGGCAAGGGCAGCTACCTGTTCGACGAGGCGGGAAAGCGCTATCTCGACGGGTCGGGAGGTCCGGCGGTGTTCTGCCTGGGGCACGCCCACCCCGAGGTCAACGCGGCCATCACCCGGCAGCTGAACGATATTGCGTACGGTTACCGGTATTTGTTCACGAGCGCGGCGCTCGAGAGCCTCACCTCGACGGTGCTGCGTCTCTGCGGCGGCGGCTTTCAGGACATCGTGTACAGCGGCAGCGGCTCGGAAGCCGTCGAATCGGCGTTGAAGATCGCGCTCCAGCATTTCGCGGCGCGCGGAATGATGCGCAAGCGCCGCTTCATCGCACGGCGGCGTTCATGGCACGGCGACAGCTTGGGAGCCTTGTCCGTCTCGGATTTCCTGCAACGGCGCCGCGCCTTCGAGGGCAGCCTGCTCGATGTGACGTTCGTGTCGGCGGCGAATGCCTACCGCCGGCCCGACGGCGTAGCGGCCGAAGGACTGGCCCTGCACCTGGCCGCTGAACTCGAGCGCACCATCGTGTCATTGGGAGCGGAGCATGTTGCCGCTTTTGTGTTCGAACCCATCGTGGGCGCCGCGGGCGGTGTGGTTCCCGCGCCGCCGGGCTACGCACAAGCGATGCGAGCGGTATGCAACAAGTACGATGTGCTGATGATCGCGGATGAGGTGATGTGTGGTTCCGGTCGCAGCGGCACCTGGCGTGCGTTGGAGCACGACGAGGTCGTGCCTGACATCATGACGATCGCCAAGGGGCTGGCGGGCGGCTACATCCCGCTGGGCGCTACGCTGGTCACGGCGCGAGTCGCCGCCCCGATCTTGAGCGAGCACGGGGCCTTCATGACCGGACATACCTTCAGCGGCCACACCGCAGCCTGCGCGGCGGCGCTTGCCGTGCAGCTGGTCATCGAACGCGATCGGCTGCTCGAGCGGGTTCGCGACGCCGGCGCCGATTTGCAACAGGCGCTGCGCGAGGCGTTGTCGAAATTCGACCAGGTCGGCGACGTCCGGGGCCGGGGATTCTTCATCGGCATCGAATTGGTCCGCGATCCTCGAACCAAGGAACCGTTTGCCGCGGAGCGTGCGCTCAGTTTTGACGTCGGCGCGCGCGCCTTTGCCGACGGCCTGATCTGCTATCCCTGTTCCGGCAACGTCGGGGGAAGCGCCGGCGACACCATCATCCTTGCCCCTCCCTACAACTCGAGCGATGCCGAATTGGAGGAACTGGTCGCCAAGACGGCGCGAGCCATCGAGGGCGCCTTAGGCAGGGCCTGGCCTTAAGCAGCCTTAAGCAGGGGCTGAGGGCGAATCGTCGGCGACCGCGACGAACACGCAGCAGTTGGCACGCTCAGCCAACGAGTGACGATGCGGGTTGCTCCACCAAAAGCCGCCCGTCGGCTGCGGGTAGTGTCCGAGCACGATCAGGTCTATCGCGAGCCGCCGCGCAAAGGCGACAGTTGGAACTGCAGGCTCCACATCGACGCCTCTCCTACAGCAGACTCTCGTCCAATACTTCGATCCAATGCCTGACCGGTATCGAGGTGCCCGACTGTAAATGCTGGATGCAGCCTATGTTGGCCGAGACGATGGTTTGCGGTTCGGGTCTCGTCAGGTGTTTGAGCTTGCGGTCGCGCAACTGAGTGGCAAGATCCGGCTGCAATATCGAATAGGTACCCGCGGAGCCGCAGCAAAGATGGTTCTCACCGCTCGCGCTGACCTCGAAGCCGAGCGAGCGCAGATGCATTTCGACTCCGCCGCGCAAGGCCTGACCATGCTGCAACGTACAGGGCGGATGAAAGACGAGCCGCTTCACGCCGCGGAGCGGCCGGGTCTTCAACGCAGGCGTGAGGTCCGGCAGCAGTTCGCTCAAATCCCGCGCGAGCGCACTGATGCGCGACGCCTTGTCGGCATACCCGGCATCGCCCGACAGAGCGCGACCGTACTCCTTGAGCGCGAGGCTGCAAGCCGAGGCAGAAGATATGATGGCTTGCACCGTGCCGCCGGAAATGAGCGGCATCCAGGCGTCGATGTTGCGCCGCATGTCTTCCAGCCCGCCCTCCGGATTTCCGACATGAGTGCGCAGCGCGCCGCAACAGCCGGTACCGCTCGCGCGCAGCGTTTCGATTCCTGCCGCGTCCAGGACGCGAATGGTGGCGGCGTCGATATTCGGCATCATGGCAGGCTGAACACAGCCCTGCAGCAACAGCACCTTGCGCGCGTGACCGCTCTCGCCCGCGGCGCGCAGTTTCGTGCGGGGCGGAATCTTGTTCTTGAGCACCGCCGGCAACAACGGCCGCAAAGCCTGGCCGACACGCAGTGCCGGCGCAAACAACGGCGATGTGAGACCTTCCCCAAGCAACCAACGCGCGGCGCGCTCGGCCGCCGGCCGCTCGACGCGCGCATCGACGATCTTTCGGCCGATCTCGACCAGGCGGCCATACTCGACGCCGCTCGGACAGGTGGTCTGGCAGTTAAGACAGGTCAGGCAGCGATCCAGGTGCAGTTGCGTGCTGCGTGTCGGCTCGCCGCCCTCGAGCGTTTGCTTGATCAGGTAGATGCGCCCGCGCGGGCCGTCGAGTTCATCGCCCAGCAATTGATAGGTCGGGCAGGTCGCGTTGCAGAACCCGCAATGCACACACTTGCCGATGATCGCCTGGGCCTCTTCGCCCGCGTGTGTGCCGTCAAACTCGGCGCTCAGATGCGTTTTCAAGGGAATTACAACTCGGCGTACAATCGGCCCGGATTGAAAATACCCTCCGGGTCGAATGCCTGTTTCAAACCCCGGTGAATGCGCAGCAGCGCGCCGGTCAAGGGCGTAAACGCCCCGCAGGACTTGTCGGCGCCGCGCGTGAGCGTCGCATGTCCCCCCGCCGCCGCCGCCGCCGCGCGCACCTCCGCCGCGGAGGCGAAGGTCCGCCACCAACGCTCGGCACCGTGCCATTCCATCAATTGCCGGCCCGGCAGCTTGATCGGCGCGGCGGTGCTCGGCACGGATAGCCGCCACAGACACTCGCCGCGCGCGAGATCAGCCTCGCTCAGGGAAAAGAACGGCTCGGTTTGATCGCGCAGACTCTGCCACCACTTCAGAGCGCTAGCCGGGTCAAGCTCATCGCCTTCGAGTTTGACGCGCGCGGCATCAACCGCCGCGGCCGCGCCGGCAAGACGCACGTGCAGCCGCCCTTCGCGCCACGCGCTGGCATTGATCGGTAATGGCTGCGACGACCAGCGGCCCAGGCGCTCGAGCGCCTGCCTCTCGTCGTCATCGAAGCACAGGGTTGCCATGGCCCGGGGAACCGGCAACACCTTGAGCGATACCTCGCAAAGCACGCCCAGGATTCCGCACGAGCCGGCCATCAGCCGCGACACGTCGTAGCCGGCCACGTTCTTGGCGACCTGACCCCCGAATGTCAGCACTTCGCCACGCCCGTTCAGCAGAGTTACACCCAGAATATGATCGCGCACCCCTCCGACGGCCGCGCGCGACGGCCCCGACAGACCGGCAGCCACCATGCCGCCCACCGTGCCGCCGGCAGAAAATCGCGGCGGTTCGAACGGCAGGCATTGGCCATATTCCGCGAGCACCGCCTCCAAGTCGCTGAGCCGGGTGCCGCCGCGGGCGGTTACCACCAATTCAGTGGGCTCGTAACAGCTGATCCCGCAAAGCGCAGTCACCTCGAACGGTTCGCCCTGCGGAGCACCGCCATAGAATGCCTTGGTGCCACCGCCGCGGATCTCGAGCGGCGCGCCGCGGTCCCGGGCCTCGAGCACGCGATCGACAAGTTCGGCGAGTGCGGGATCGCGTTGCTCCATCAGAACCTCGGCAACTCCGGGTGGGGCAGCATGCCGCGATGCACGTGCATTTTGCCGTACTCGGCACAGCGCTGAAGCGTCGGAATGACCTTTCCCGGATTCAGCAACTCGCGCGGATCGAACGCGCGCTTAAGCGCCTGGAACAGTTCGCGCTCGGCGGGCGCAAACTGCACGCACATGGAGTTCAGTTTCTCGACCCCTACGCCGTGCTCACCGGTCACGGTGCCGCCCATGCGCACGCTCGTTTCCAAAATATCCGCGCCGAACAACTCGCAGCGGCGCATCTCGTCGGCGTTGTCGGCGTCAAACAGAATCAAGGGGTGCAAGTTGCCGTCGCCCGCGTGGAACACGTTCACGCAGCGCAGACCGTACTTGCTCTGCATGTCCTCGATCGCGCGCAACATCTCGGCCAGCCGCTTGCGCGGAATGGTCGAGTCCATACACATGTAATCCGGGCTGATGCCGCCGGACGCGGGGAAGGCATTTTTGCGGCCGCTCCAAAATTTGAGCCGCTGCGCTTCGTCGCGGCTGACTTCGATCCGCGATGCACCGGCCGCCGTCAGCACCTGCTCCATCCGCGAGATTTCCTCGGCCACCTCTTCAGGCGTGCCGTCGCTCTCGCACAGCAGGATTGCCGCGGCGCTGAGGTCGTAATCGGCGTGCACGAAGGCTTCGACCGCGGCGGTCATCGCCTTGTCCATGAGTTCAAGCCCGGCAGGAATGATGCCTTGGGCGATCACGCTGGCCACCGCCGCCCCGGCCGATTCGATGTCGCCGAAGCTCGCCATGATGCAGCGGGCCTGCAGCGGCTTCGGAATGAGTTTCACCGTGACCTCGGTGACCACCGCCAGCATGCCTTCGCTGCCCACCACCACCGCGATCAGGTCGAGACCGGCCGCGTCCAGTGCCGCCGAACCGAACTCGACGGGCTCGCCGTCGGCCAGGAAGCCGCGAACACGCAGCACATTGTGCAGAGTCAGGCCGTATTTCAAGCAATGCACGCCGCCGGAATTTTCGGCGACATTGCCGCCGATGGTGCAGGCGATTTGGCTGCTCGGGTCCGGCGCATAGTACAAGCCGTAGGGCGCCGCCGCCTCGCTGATGGCCGCATTGCGCACTCCGCATTGCACGATCGCCGTACAGGCAGCAGGGTCGATGTGGAGGATTTCATTGAACTTCGCGAGCGACAGAATCACGCCCCAACGATGCGGCGTCGCGCCGCCGGACAATCCCGTACCGGCACCCCGCGCGATGACCGGCACCGCCATTGCGTGACACACCTCGAGGATGGCGGCGACTTGCGCGTCGGTTTCCGGAAGCACCACGACCAGAGGGGAGTTGCGATAGGCGGTCAGCGCATCGCACTCGTAGGTCACCGTATCTTCATGGCGAAACAAGATCGATCCGGGCGGCACGATCTTCGCCAGCGCCCCCACGACCTCCGCCTGACGTTGTTCGCGCCGCCGCCCATCGACCCGCATCGAGGTGTCCATTCCGCCATTATGCATCACGCCGTCCGGCGGTCGCTTGCCCGGCGCCCGGCTTGCTCGATGCGATGACGAAATCGGCGCCGATGGCGTAGGATGCGCAAAAAGCAAACCCGGGGACAACCCAGTGTTTCATCAATTGTTGACACCGGTCGGCGGCAGTCTGGCTCTATCTTTCCTGGTCGCCATCCTGCCCATCGCCACGGTGCTCGTCCTGCTCGGCATGCTCAAAAGGCCGGCGTGGCAGGCGGCCTTCGCCGGTCTCGCCGTCGGCCTGATGATCGCCGTCATGGTGTGGGGCATGCCGGCGCGTATCGCCGCCGCTTCGGCGCTCAATGGCGCGGTGTTTGCGCTCTGGCCGGTCATGTGGATCGTCGTCAATGCGCTGTTGCTCTACAACGTGGCCGTCGCCTCCGGCCGCTTCGATGCGTTTCGCGCCTGGCTGATCCGGCACCTGCCCAACGACAGGCGGGTGGTGTTGATCGCCATTGGCTTCTGCTTCGGCGCCCTGCTCGAAGGCATCGCCGGCTTCGGCGCGCCGGTGGCCATCACGGCGTCGTTGCTCATCATGTGCGGCTTTCCGGCCCTGGACGCGCTCGTGTACGTGCTGATTTTCAACACCACGCCGGTCGCCTTCGGGGCGCTCGGCACGCCCGTCACGGTGTTGGGCGCGGTAACGGGCCTGCCGGCACCGGCGCTGGCTGCGATGATCGGCCGCCAGCTGCCGCTGATCGCGGGCTTCCTGCCGTTCTATGTGATGGCGTTGTACGGCGGCCGGCGTTCGATCCGTGCGCTATGGCCGGTGTTGTTGGTCGCCGGGTCAAGCTTCGGCTTGGCGCAATTTGTCGCCTCCAACTATCTTGACTACACGCTCACCGACGTGTTCGCGGCGCTCGGATCCCTGGTGGTCACGCTGTTGTTTCTGCAAGTTTGGCGCCCCGCCGCGGATGCGGAATTCACGATTTCACGCGCATCGCAGGAGTCGCCGGCTGCGCCGTCCGGGGCCGTGCCGGCCTGGCAGGGCTGGACGCCTTGGCTGATCGTCACTGCGATCGTGATCGTCTGGACTTATATGAAGATCGCCTCCATCGGCCAACAGGCGATCCATTGGCCCGGGCTCGACAAGGCGGTTTCCATCACGCTGTACCACGACAAACCGTACGCCGCCGTGTGGAGCTTCCAACCGCTCGGCACCGGCACCGCCATCCTGCTGGCCGCGATCATCACCGCGTTGCTCGTCGGTCTGTCGCCTGTCGAGTTCGCTCGCTGCGCCGTCCGCACCATGCGCCAGATCTGGCAAGCGGTCGTCACCGTGATGCTGATTGTCGCGCTCGCCTACGTCATGAACTATTCGGGCCTCGCCTATACCCTGGGCCTGGCTGTCGCATCAACCGGACATGCCTTCGTCCTGTTTTCACCGTTTCTCGGATGGATCGCGGTGTTCCTCTCCGGCAGCGACACCTCGGGCAACGCGCTGTTCGGCAACCTGCAGGTCGTGGCCGCCCGTCAGCTGCAACTCAATCCCTTGCTATTTGCCGCCACGAATTCCTCCGGGGGCGTCCTCGGCAAGATGATCTCGCCGCAGAACATCGCCACCGGCGTCTCCGTAACCGACTTGAAGGGCAAGGAAGGCGCGGTGCTGGCGCGCACCTTCATCCACAGCGTGGTGCTGACGTTGTTGCTGGTCGTCATCGTCATCATCCAGCAATATCTCGTGCCGGGCATCATTCCGAACTTCGTCGCGACTCAGTGACGCGGGCGGGCGCTCAAGCGGGGCTGCAGCGGAACAGCTCGATCGAGGTCGTCGATCGATCCGCGGTTCTGAACACGGTGACGTAGTCGATCCCGACGGCGAGCTTGACGCCGGTCAACCTCGAGTAGTTCTTGTACCTCTCATCGTTGTTCAAATCGGTTTCGCTCGGGCTCACCAAGGCCTTGCGGTACCAGGCCTCCACCACTTCGAGCGCATCGGACGTATCGGCCGCAAATCGATTGCACCAATGACCGAGCTTGTCGGTTCTCGCAACGCTGTCCATTTTCGCGTTGTTGAGGTTGGGATACGTCGGCAATCCGGTCGGATTTATCACCGCTTCGACTGCGAGGGCCGGTGCGGCGCCAAGCGAGACCGCCAGCGCGAAGATCAAGTGAGTGCGCCCGCACAAAATTAAGACTCCTTCGAACGCGAACCGAAGGCCTCAATATATACTCTGCGACGGGACCGCACGATCCGTCCCCCTATGAATACACGTCTAGACATACCTCGAATCGAAGCCGCCGCGCCTTTGAGCGTCATTCAAACCAACTGGCCGCTGTTGCTCGGAATGGGCGTCCTGATGCTCGGTGCCGGCTTGCAGAGCACGCTTCTCGGGCTGCGAGCCACGCTCGAAGGCTTTCCGACCCTGGTGACCGGCCTGGTCCTGTCGTGCTACTACGTGGGCTACGTCATGGGAACCAAGATCGCGCCGCCGCTGCTGCGCAAGCTCGGGCACATTCGGGTGTTCGCCGCACTTGCAGCAATCGCTGCCGCAGCCGTTCTGGTGCAAGGATGTTTCGTCGATCCGTGGAGTTGGGGCGCTCTGCGCCTGGTGCAAGGACTGTGTTTCGCCGGGTTATATGTCGTTGCCGAAAGCTGGCTCAACGATCGCGCAAGCCGCGAAAACCGCGGCCGGCTGTTTGCCGTGTACATGCTGGTGCTGTACGTCGGCCTCGGCGCCGCCCAATTTCTGCTGGTGCTCGCGGACCCGCGCACCCCCATACCCTTCATGCTGGTCGCAGTGCTCATTTCCCTGGCGATGGTCCCAATCGTCGTGTCGGCGCAGCGGGTGCCGGAGCACGCGGTGCCGCGCAAGGTGCGGCTACGCGATCTGTATCGCAATTCTCCGCTCGGAATCGTGTCGGTTACGATATCAGGGCTGATTTCCGCCATCATATTCTCGATGGGTCCGGTGTACGCGCGGCTGAGCGGCTTGGACACGAGCAGCGTCGCCACCTTCATGGCGGTGAGCATTCTCGCCGCCGTGGTCACTCAATATCCCGTCGGCCGCCTCTCCGACCGGGTGGACCGGCGCACGGTGATCGCCGGGGTGTGTACGCTCGCGATGTTGGTCTCGGGCAGCATCGTGGCGTTCCCGGAGATGCCGCGCGGCGTCTTCCTGGTTCTTGCCGCCTCATTCAGCGGATTCGCGCTGACGCTCTATTCCCTGTCCGTCTCTCACGTGAACGATAAGCTCGAACCCGCGCAGATGGTCGCTGCGAGCAGCGCGCTGCTGCTGTTGAATGGCGGGGCCGCGGCCTTTGGACCGGTGCTTGCCGGCAGCTTGATGACGGCATTTGGCCCGCAAGCTTATTTCGCAACGCTCGCGTCGCTCTCCGGCATGCTGGCGGTCTACGATTTGTGGCGCAAATCGCGGCAGCGGCCCGTACCTCCCGAGCAAAAAAGTCCCTTCGTCCGCGCGCAACCGCGCGCCTAGTCCAAAATTCTTAATGCGTCGCGTTATTTCGTGCGCGAAGTTTGCGGGATCTGTTTTGGTCATAACGCCATATTATTTTTATAAATCAATAACATAAATGGTACTTACCTGCCTCCATTGCATCGCCGGAAAAACCTTTTGCACTGCATACTTTTTCGTGTATAATGGCCTCACCCGAACATAGTTACTTTCCAAGGAGACCATCATGACCAAGCCGACCTTTGATTTTGCCGCCCTCACCGAGACCTATCGCGAGGCCTTCGCCCCGGTCATTGCAGCCCAGCAAACCGGCTTGCGTACCCTCGAGCGTGTCGCGCGTTACCAGTTCGCGGTGTGCAAGGACTATTTGGATTGGGCCCTGTCGCACGCCAAAGCCGGCGCGCAGCCGAAGCCGGTCGCCGACCTCGTCAGTGAGCAAACCGAATTGAACACCGCGTTTGGTGACAAGTTGCGGGCCCGCGCCGAAGAGTTCACGCAGATTGCCGCCGAAACCCAAGGTAATGTGACGCAGTGGTTCGGCGATACCAGCGCGAAGGTTGTCGAGACGATGAAGAAAGCCGCGTAACTTACGCGAGCTCGAGAGCAGCAAAGGGCGTGGCCTGGGTCACGCCCTTTTTTTTCGCGTGGCCTGAGCGAAAGGCGGGTGAACTCCGTGCTTCGCGCCATGATATCTTCGGCTTCAGCCATGAAAGCAATGACTGTATTCGCTGTGCTGCTCATGCTCTCCGGCTGCGGCGGCAGCGGCAATCGCGGCAACTCCACCTCGCTCGCCTCCAAATCCGACATTGCCGTCGCCGGCGAAGCGGCTGGGGTAACCCCTTTCATCGCGCTGGTCGAACTCCGCGGCTCGAGTTTGGCCGCCGCTCAGTCGATCTCTTACACGATTCCGAGCAAGCCGGGAGCGGCCTCCCGGCCGGCGAACATCACGTACTCCATTGCGGCACTCAACCGGCGACAGCACACGGACGCCACAAGCTCGCTGCAATTGCCCGTGTTCGGGCTCTACGCGGGCTACAGCAACGAGGTCTCCATCTGCATTCGATTCGTCGATGCATCGAATGCTTGTTTGCCGCTCACGATTGCGACCGCCGCCTACACGGATCCAAACGGCATCTATGACCGGCCATTGATCATCAAGCAGCGGACCGCGGGCAGTGCCCTGGGATTCGATTTCTTTGCGCTGAAGTCTGAGCTCGAGCTGCCCGTGATCATCGATACGGATGGCGAGATTCGCTGGGTCGGCGGCGCAGCAACCCCCAGCACTTCGTCCAATTTCGTCGACAACGGCTTCGTGATTGGAGATGCCACGGGCACGACCGTTTATCGAGCCGAGCTCGATGGATCGATCAGCTCGACCATCCTCTCGGCCGCGCCGTCGGCAGAATTCAACCACAACATCGATTTTGGCAGGGCCGGATTGCTGGGTGAATTGACGTTCGCTACGAACATCGCCACCACCATCAGCGAGTTCACGCCTTCCGGCGGCTTCGGCAAGACTTGGGATTTTTCTCAGTTGATTTCCGCCTACATGACGAGCCTCGGAGACGATCCCACGCTATTTGTCCGGCCGGGTATCGACTGGTTTCATTCGAATTCCGCGACCTATGACCCTAGGGACAACTCGATCATCGTGTCCAGTCGCGAAAATTTCTTGATGAAGGTCGATTACGACAGCGGCGACATCATCTGGATCCTCGGAGACCCGACCAAGTACTGGTACACCTTCCCTTCACTGCGGGCGAAGGCCCTTACTTTGCAAGGCGGCGGACTTTACCCGATTGGACAGCACGCCGTATCCATTACCGGCGAGGGCCTCGTCATGGTGATGAATGACGGTTTCGGCAGCGTCGCGGAGCCTGCCGGTGAGCCCGCCGGGGAGACACGCACCTATTCAGCCGTTTCCGCCTACTCGATCGACCTCGCAACTCGCAGCGCCACGGAAGCTTGGCACTTCGACTATGGCAAAACGCTACGATCGAACTTTTGCGGCAGCGCCTACCAAGCTTGGGACCAATCGGTGCTCGTGGATTTTGCAGGGGTTGATAACCTTACCCTGGCAAGGCTGATCGGATTGGATGCCCAACAAAACGTCGTGTTCGATTTTCAGTACGCGACCACCAACTGCAACACCGCTTGGAATGCGGTACCGGTGCATCTGGAGAACTTGCGGTTTTGACCGGGCAGACCAAGCTCCTGGTTCTGCCCGGTCCGCGGCAGCTCACTGACGATCAGAGACGAACTGGCACTTCCAGGCGCCCTGAGCATCTTTTCCGGAAAGCGAACCCTTCATGATCTTGCCGTCTTTCGAAACCGCGAAAGTAAACATACTTGCCGTCGTGAAGCTGATCGACGCCTACCTGCCGGTGTGCCAGTATTTGCCCCAGAAAATCAGCTTGTTCCCGGCCCGCTCCGGTGACTAGAATCTCTCACGACGCACTCCTAAACTCGCTGTGAGGAGCATCGAATGCCGATAATTGGGGATTTGTACAAACAGATAGGCAGACTGACCGCCGGTGCGGTGTGTATCGCGGCCGCCTATGACAGGCAAACCGACGCGGTGGTTGGACTGACTGCCTCTTCATTTGTGACGCTATCGTTCGATCCGCCCATGGTCATGTTTGCCCTTCAACACAAAGCAGACAGTTACGCCTCGATCGTTTCCAGTAAGGCGTTCGGGATCAGTGTTCTCGCCAGCCGGCAGTCGCAAGTCGCCGCACTGTTTGCGAAGAAGGGACCTGGAAAAAGCGAACGCACCACTTTCGCGCATGGGCAAACGCTGCACGTGCCGCTCATTGCAGGTGCCCTGGCGAAGATCGAGTGCCTCACGTCGCAAATCATCATCAGTGGCGACCACGCTATCGTCGTCGGCCTGGTGGAGGCAGCGACCACCGAGCCCGGTGATCCATTGTTGTATTTTGGCGGCCAATACGGGACGTTCAAGCCACATACACCCGACTCGGTTTCGAGCGAGATCTAGGATTCATCCGCCACCCATTCCGGCGCTTTCACCGACCGGTAGCCGATCACCTGTACACCAGCCGTTCACAGACTTCGCAGCGTCGATTCCAACCGCTGTTTGAACGCAACGTATCGATTCGGGTACGGACCGGATTCGATATAGCAGGTCCTGACGCGCGGCTGGCTGCGAGGCTCGCAGCGCCGCATCGACACCGCGCGCTCCAAACCCCCGGAAGCCGTTTCACCCGCACGACCGCCGTGAGCCGCTGGTCGCCGGCCAGGTGTACGAGTTCAACATCGAGATCATCCTAACCGGCGTGCTGCTCAAGGCCGGCAT
>Ga0181537_10001948_pt1 | contig 18570 bp, 18 predicted proteins | sample PEATcosm2014_Bin_39_FD_119765 | JGI IMG/M metagenome (GOLD analysis project Ga0181537, IMG submission 119765) | Peatland microbial communities from MTU Mesocosm Facility, Houghton, MI, USA - PEATcosm2014_Bin23_10_metaG | ecosystem: Environmental > Terrestrial > Soil > Wetlands > Peat | place... | reverse complement strand
CGCAGGGATAGGTCGTGCCCGGCACGGTGTGGCCGAGCTGGTTGCCGTGCCGCTCCATCGGTTTGCCCTGGCGCTGATGGTCGCGCAGGCTGACGCGGATGATGTTGACCACCGCGTCCTGCATCGACACCTCGACATGCTGGCCCTTGCCGGTGTTGTGGCGCTGCTGCAGCGCGGCGAGGATGCCGATCGCCATTTGCATGCCGGTGCCGCTGTCGCCGATCGCCGGCAGCACCAAAGTCGGCGGGTTCTCGGGAAAGCCGGTGACGCTCATCGCCCCGCCCATCGCTTGCGCCACCGGCTCGTAGCTTTTGAAACCGGCATAGGGGCCGTAGCTGCCAAAGCCCTTGATCGTCGCATAGATCAGCCGCGGGTTGAGCTCCTTGAGCACATCCCAGCCGAGCCCCAGCCGCTCCATCGCGCCCGGCCCAAAATTCTCGATCAGCACGTCGGACTGTTTGACGACTTCCTTGAAGAGGCGCTTGCCCTCCTCGGTCTTGAGGTTGAGCGTCAGGCTCTTCTTGTTGGCGTTGAACAGCAGGAAGAAGAGGCTGTCGCTGCCCTTGACGTCGGCATGGACGGTGCGCGCGACATCCCCCGCCCTCGGCTCCTCGAGCTTGATGACATCGGCGCCGAGAAACGCCAGCATCTGCGCGCAGGCCGGCCCCGCCTGATTGTGCGTCATGTCGATGACGCGAATTCCTTGGAGTGCTTGGCTCATTTGCTTCTCTTCCCACTAACCGGGTTCGATTGCGCCAATCGCTACGATGCTTGTCCCGAGTATACTTCTTTTTCGTAGGCTGGCCTGAAGCCGGCTTTTTGCAAGTTGCTTAGCGAAATCGGGGTAATCGAAAGCGTCTCTGAAACGAGTACACGACAGCCTAGCGCCCTTGCCTTTTCGATGCGCCGAGAGATCAGCGCCTGCTGTGCACCTCGACCACGAGCGTGCTCGGCAGTCAGGGCCATGCACAAGTAGCCGATTGCCTCGAATGTACAGAGCGCCGCGCTCGCCACAGGTTCGTTATGATCGAAGGCCATGAAGTGGAAAAAGCCAGGAGTTCCGGCTGAGTTCAGATACTCCGGCCACGCAACTTCGGCGGTGTGTCCGGCCAAGCTGGCCACCTCGCCCGGCGCAAGTTCGCGAACCTCAAGGCTGGTGGCGGCTGCCGGCACCTCATCGGGATCGCGCGCAAGCGTCAAATACTGGATGTAGGAAATCCTTGAGAGGCCCGCGCTTTCAAGCCAATCGCGGGCTGCGGCTTGGTCAGAGCCAGGGCTCAGCCAAGCGAAAAACCGGCTCACGCCGGCCTCTGTAAACAGGCGGGTCAATCCCGCCACACCTTCCGCGGTTAATCCTTTTGCCGCTCCGCACAGATGCATCCGATTGTGGTTGGCGGATGCAAACGGACTTTCCTCGCTCGGCGAGATGCAAACGTAGGCCGTGCCGAATGGCGGCCCGTCAAACCGATGCTGAGTAATCGCAGACGGACGGCATCGGGTGTCCATCCACGCCGCGAGGCGAACCATCGCCAGTGCCAGCGCTTCGTTGTCCATGGTGGGACCGGTCTATCGACGCCGATTGTGTTCAAACGACCGGGTGATGTCGATGACGCGGATGCCCTTCAATGCCTGGCTCATGCAATCACTCCCGTATATTGGCCGTCGCCAACAATTGAGACGCGTCGATGTACGCGTCTACAGGATTACTTATCGTCTTCGCCCTCGGCGATGGCGAGAACCTGGCTAATGTCGTCTAGGCTGCCGATCAGGCACCCGCCGATCGAAACCGACCTTGTGCGAAACGGCTTGCGCGGCTTCGGTGGCGCGCCTAGCTCGTCGGAACCGGTGCTCGGCACTTGGTTGTGCGCCGCGTCGGTGGCGCGAACGCCTTTCACCGCTTGGCTCATCGGTTTTCTCCACTCTCACATCGAAAATTACTAAACTTCGCCTTCACCAATCCATTGGCAGAAGGCTAGCACCCCGCGCACCGATCGGCCTAGGATCGGTTAAACGCGTTCTCGTATGGGAGGCACCTGATGGAATTCGGCTGCACGATCTTTTTTACCGATTATTCGATCACCCCGGCCGAGCTGGCGATGGCGATGGAGGAGCGCGGGCTCGACTCGATGTGGGTCGCCGAGCACTCGCATATCCCGGTGCCGCGGGTAACTCCGCCACCGGGCGGCGGCGAATTGCCCAAGCGCTATTACGACGTGATGGACCCGTTCGTCACCCTCGCGGTCGCCGGCGCCGTCACCAAGAAATTGAAGCTCGCGACCGGCATCTGCCTGGTCATTCAGCGCGACACGATCCAGACCGCGAAATCGGTCGCCTCGTTGGATCAGGTGTCGGGCGGCCGCTTTATTTTTGGCATTGGCGGCGGCTGGAATGTCGAGGAGGTCGAGAGCCACGGCACGCCGTTCGAAACCCGCATGCTGCACATGCGCGAGCAGATCGAGGCGATGAAGGAAATCTGGACCAAGAGCACGGCCGAATATCATGGCGAGACGGTTGAAGTCGTGCCGATGATGACCTGGCCAAAGCCGATGCAAAAGCCCTACCCGCCGGTCATTGTCGGTGGCGCGTTTCCGTGGGCGGCGCGGCGCGCGGTGCGCTACGGCGACGGCTGGTATCCCAATGCCGCCGCTGGCGATCCGGAGGTTTACATGCCGGCGTTCAAGAAGATGTGCGCCGATGGCGGCCGGCCGGCGCTTCCGGTCACGCTTGGCGGCGCGCCGATGGATGCCGACAAGCTAAAGCGTTTCCGCGATCTGGGCGCGGCGGGCGTCAATACCGGGCTGATGTCGGAACCGCGCGACCAAATCCTGCCCGTGCTCGACAAATGGGCCGGGCTGATGCGCGCGGTAAACGCCTAGCGTTTATCAAGTTCGCTGGGCCATCCGGCCCAGATTCGGTGCCGGCCGGCTCGCGCGGAGGCGCAAGCGTATTCGATCACACCAAGGCTGCCACCAGACGGCCGGGTGACACGTAGCGTTAACTTCACGGCCGCGTGACCTCGGTCACCAGGCATGGCCGCCGCGACGCTCCATCATTCAATCGGCGGACCCTCCGTCCGCTCCTTGAATGGGAGTAGAGGCCATGCCACGCGAAATCGAGCCGACCCTTCTTGAGCACATCAAGCGGCATGCGGTTGGTCGTTTGACCCCAGCAGAGGCGCAAAAAACCAACCTTTCCGTCAACCGGCGGATCTTTGAGAAAGGCGAGCAAGTCGGCCCGCCGACACAGCGGATCACGGTAAACGAGCCAACGCTGGTGGTTTTCGCCGACGACGACCCGCTCGCCAATTGGGGGCATCCCTGCCGCTACATGTTGTACGACGCCGAGCACGGAAATTTCCGGCAGGAAATCCAGGCGCGCTTACCGAGCGGCAAGCTGGAAGCCTTCTTTCAGCCGATAGCGCTCAAGCCGATCGGCGTCCCCCCGGTCGGGATTTATTGGCCGCGGCCGCGCCGGTGCCCGATCATCATCCCCGACGGCAACCGCTACGCGCTGCTGTTCGCCGGCTTTACGATGCAGCGGCACCTGAACGACATCGAGTTCTGCTACCGAACCCTGGTCAACACTTACGCGGTCCCGCCGGAAAACATCATCACCCTCAGCTTTAACGGGACGCTGACGGTGGTCAACGACGACTGGCTCGGCAGTTCGCCGGCCCCGGCGGTCTGGCCCGGCGACGGCACGCCGTACCAGATGGTCATCAACGGCCAGGGCACCCTCGCGGGGCTGCAGAACGCCTTTGCGCAATTGGCGACACGGCTGGGGCCAAAGGACCTGCTGTTCATCCACACCAACAACCACGGCGACACCGACAACACCGGCGCCTTTCTCGGTTACCCGGCGGCGTTCCCCGGCGGTTCAGGCGTGGATTGGGGCAATGAGTGGGTCAACCTGTACGCCAGCACCTTTGGTCAGATGCTGCAAACCCTGCCCAAATACCGCGCTTTGGTCACCATGATGGAGCAATGCGGGTCGGGTGGGTTCGGGCCCACCATTCTGGAGACCTCGACCGCGGCGCAGACCTCGTTCGCCGCGGCCTGTGTCGCCGGAGCTTCGAGCTATGGCGCAACCTATCTCGGAGCGCCGTGGGACGCCTTCGCCTATCAGTGGATCGCGGCGCTCGCGGGGCAATACCCGAACGGATCGCCACTGGCATCGAACCCCGATACCGATGGCTCGTTCGTCGTCGACGTGGGCGATTGCTTCAACTACGCCCAAGCCAACGGCAGCGCCCTCGATTCACCCAACTCCTCGGGCGCCGGGACGAACCCCGGCAAGCTCGTCCTGGCGGAGGTCTATACCTTCGCCTGGTTCTGGTGCTGGTTGTTCACGACGTACAACGAGCCCTATTACGAACGGGTGCTCGCCGGGAAACTGACGCAGACCGAGTTCATGCAGCGAATGAACAAGGTCGTACCAGACCTCAAGAAAATGATCATTCCCGAGGCGGACAAGACGCTCGGAGCCCTGCGCCACAAGCTCGGCCCCGAGATGAAACGCGCCCTCGAAGCCGTCTTCGACAAGTAGATCGTCGGCGGGGAAATTGGTGGGACCGGACAGCCACTGGCTGTCCGGTCTTTTCTTACCCTCTTCATCTCTCCCTCGCGAAAGCGGGGGTGACGATGCAAAAAATCAATGTATTCCAGCAGCCCGTTAAGAAGCCAACGCAGGCTGTTCGATCGTCGTGACGTCGCCGGCGAGCGTCGTGCGGCGCACATCGCGCACCTCGTTGCGGTCGTCAAAGCGGCGGGCGCGGTGCATCGTCTGCCGGTTGTCCCACATCACGAGGTCGTTGAGCCGCCAGGCGTGCGAATAGACGAACTCGCGCTGCGTCGCGTGCTCGGTCAGGTCGCGCAGGAACATGCGCGCCTCGGGGATGGTCCAGCCCTCGATCGCGCCGGCATGCGCGGCGAGAAACAGCGACTTCCGCCCGGTCACCGGGTGAGTGCGCACGAGCCGCTGGCGCACCGGACGAAACGCCGCGATCTCGTCCTCGCTGAGCTGGGTAAACCCGATCGCCTCGCGCGAATAGATCAGCGAATGCAGACAGACAAGCGGCTCGACTTCGGCTTTGGTGCGCGCGTCGAGCGCGTCATAGGCGGCGCGCATGTCGGCGAACTCGGTGTTGGCGCCCCAGGACGGCAGCACCCGACCCGACAACAGCGAGTATTTCGCCGGGACCGGGCGAAACGAGCTGTCCGAATGCCACAGCCGATCGCCAAGCTTGAAGAACCAGACCCGATCCTCGGCGGAGATGATGTTGCCGCCGGTGTCGAGGTTCGAGAAATCGGCAATACCTGGGCCGATACGCGCATCGGCCTGCTTGCGGATGTGGCCGGGCGTCTTGTAGCTCTCCAGCTCGCCGAATTGCCGGGTGAACGCGACCTGCTGCGCGTCGCTGAGGTCCTGGTCGCGAAACACCAGCACGGCGTAGCGGTCCATGCCGGCCTCGACTGCGGCGATCTCTTCCGTCGTCAGCGATTTGGTACAGTCGATTCCACTGACCTCGCCGGCAAAGACCGGGTGGAGCGGACGAATCGTTAGCGGCATCTTCAACTCCTCGCTGGCAAGGTCACGCCGCCTGCTCGATTGTCGCGGCGCCGGCCAGGGTCGTGCGACGCATGTCACGCACTTCATGGCGATTGAAGCGGCGCGCGCGGTGCATCGTCTGACGGTTGTCCCACATCACCAGATCGTCGACGCGCCAAACATGCGAATAGACGAACTCGCGCTGCGTCGCATGCTCGGTCAAGTCGCGCAGGATGACGCGCGCCTCGGGGATGGCCCAACCCTCGATCGCGCCGGCATGCGCGGCGAGAAACAGCGATTTGCGCCCCGTTATCGGATGCGTTCGCACCAGCCGCTGGCGCACGGGGCGAAACGCTTCGATCTCCTCCGGAGTCAAATCGGTAAAGCCGATGACCTCGCGCGAATATCTCAGCGAATGCAGACAGATCAGGGGCTCGATCTCCGCCTTGGTGCGTCTGTCGAGCGCATCGTAAGCCGCCCGCATATCGGCAAACTCGGTATTGCCGCCCCATGACGGCAGCACACGGCCCGACAGCAGCGAATATTTTGTGGGTACCGGGCGAAACGAGCTATCGGAATGCCACAAGCGGTCGCCGAGTTTGAAGAACCACAGGCGATCCTCGCCCGACATAACGTTGCCGTCATCGTCGAGGTTGGAGAAATCGGCGATGCCCGGGCCCAATCGCTGCTTGCCCGCCGGGCGGACGTATCCCGGCGTCTTATAGCTCTCCAGCTCGCCGAAATGCCGGGTGAACGCGATCTGCTGCGCGTCGCTGAGGTCCTGGTCGCGAAACACCAGCACCGCGTATTTATCCATCCCGGCCTCGATCACGGCGATTTCCTCCGGCGCGAGCGATTTCGTGCAGTCGACGCCGCTGACTTCGCCGGCGAAGACCGGGTGGAGCGGCCGGATCGCGATCGACATCCTGATCTCCTTTCATTCCGGCGAGGATGATCCGTCGAGCCGCGCGGCGACGCAACAGCCGGAACATCTCCAGGACCCGGAACGACTCCAGGACATTGAAAGCCGGCCCGTCTCTGTGCGACTCTGCGCTCGTCCGGCACCGTGCGGAGATTTGGCGATGGCTGAGCATGACCATGACCACGATCATTCCGACCCGGAACATTCCGAACTGTCCGACATCCAGTTGCGGGTGCGCGCGCTCGAAACGATCCTGACCGAAAAGGGCTATGTCGACCCGGCGGCGCTCGACCAGATCGTCGAGAGCTACGAGACCAAGATCGGGCCCAAAAACGGCGCGCGTCTTGTCGCCCGCGCCTGGATCGACCCCGATTTCAAGGCGGCGCTGCTCAAGGACGCGACCGAGGCGGCCAATTCGCTCGGCCATGTCAGCCCCGTCGGCAGCCATCTGATCGCGGTTGAGAATACGCCGCAAACGCATAACCTTGTCGTCTGCACCCTGTGCTCCTGCTACCCATGGGAGGTGCTGGGCCTGCCGCCGGTCTGGTACAAATCGGCGCCCTACCGCTCGCGCGCGGTCATCGACCCAAAGGGTGTGCTTGGCGATTTTGGCGTCACCCTGCCCGCCGACACCGAAATCCGCATCTGGGACTCGACCGCCGAGACCCGCTTTATCGTCCTGCCGATGCGCCCCCCGGGTACGGAGAATTGGAGCGAGGAGCGGCTCGCCGACCTCGTCACTCGCGACTGCATGATCGGCACGGGGCTGCCGACGCCCGAGGCCGGCTGATGAGCAACACGATCCACGACATGGGCGGGATGCACGGCTTTGGCCCGGTCGAGCCGGAGCCGAACGAGCCGGTGTTCCATGCGCCCTGGGAAGGCCGGGTCTTTGCCATGCAGCGGGCGCTGGGTTCCGCCGCCGGTTTGTGGAGCATCGATGGCGGCCGCGCGTCGATGGAGGTCTTGCCGCCGCTGACCTATCTCGCCGCCTCCTATTACCAGCGCTGGTTCCTGGGCCTCGAAAAGCGGGTCGTCGCCTACGGCCTCGCCGGCGCCGACGAGCTTGCCGCCGGCCATTCGCTGCACCCAGTCGCGCCGCTCAAGCGAATTTTTACTGTCGCCGACGCCGCCAAACCGCCGGTCCGCGGCAATTTCGAGCGGCCATCAACGGCGCCGGCGAAGTTCAAACCCGGCGATCGCGTGCGCACCAAGAATATCAACCCCACGACCCACACCCGCCTGCCGCGCTACGCTCGCGACAAGGAAGGCGTCGTCGAGGCGATCCGCGGCTGCCACGTCTATCCCGACACGGCGGCGCTCGACATCCACGACGAAAACCCGCAATGGCTCTATACCGTGGTCTTTACCGGCAAGGAATTGTGGGGCGAAGACGCCGATCCCGCGATCAAAGTGTCGATCGAAGCCTTCGAGCCGTATCTGTTGCCGGCGTGACCGAACTCGACCGCAACGCCGTCGCCCGCGCCGCGCTCGAGGTGCCGGGGATCCCGCAAGGCGAGGATGGCCCGGTCTTTCGCGAACCGTGGGAAGCGCAGGCCTTCGCGATGGCGCTGTCGCTGCACCAGCGCGGGCTGTTCACCTGGCCCGAATGGGCGGCGACCCTCGCCGACGAGATCAGCCGCGCCCAGAACGCCGGCGATCCCGATACCGGCGAGACCTATTACCATCACTGGCTCAATGCGCTCGAACGTCTGGTCTCCGAGAAGGGTGTCGCCGACCGCGCCACCCTCACCCGCTACCGCGACGCCTGGGAACGCGCCGCCGACGCGACGCCGCACGGCGACCCGATCGTGCTCAAGCCGGCGTATTTTGAGTGATAATCCCGGATCGAGCCATTCGCCAAAGTCGCAGCGTATCGATCGCGCCCCGGCGGAAGCCGGGGGCTACTTTTCCGCTGCCTCGGACACCGAGGAAGGGGTCCCGGCTTTCGCCGGGAAGCGTCTAGGAAGGTCAACACAGCAATGGAATTTGGCATCTTCCACGAATTTCTCTCGACCAAGTCGCAGTCGCAGGCGGAAGCGTTCGCGCAATCATTCGCCCAGATCGACGCGGCCGAAGACTGGGGCCTCGATGTCGTCTGGCTCGCCGAAATTCACATGAACCCCACTCGCTCGCTGCTGTCGGCGCCGCTGACAGTGGCGGCGGCGATCGCGGCGCGGACGCGGCGCATCAAGATCGGTACCGCGGTGCAGATCCTGCCGCTGGGGCACCCGCTGCGCCTCGCCGAGGAAACCGCGACGATCGACCAAATCAGCGGCGGAAGGCTGATCTTTGGCGTCGGCCGCAGCGCCTTTCCGCGCGCTTATGACGCCTACGGCATTGCCTACACCGAGAGCCAGGACCGCTTCGCCGAAAGCCTCGACATCATCAAGAAGGCATGGACGCGGGAGAACGCCAGCCATCAGGGCCGCTACCACAGTTTTGAGAATTTCACGCTGGTGCCGCGCCCGGTGCAACAACCGCACCCGGAAATCCGCGTCGCCGCGAGCCAGCACGACACCTATGGCGCGATCGGCGAACTGGGCTATCCGCTGTTCTCGGCGGTGCGCGCGACCCCGCTGTCGGAGCTGGCGCATCACACCGCCGCCTATCGCGAAGCGTGGACCGCCGCCGGTCACGCGGGGAAGCCGCAAGCCTATCTGCAGGTGCCGATCTATGTCGCCGCGACCCGCGAGGCCGCGCTCGCCGACCCGCATGAAGGCATGATGCGGTTTTCCATGTACCGGGCCGATCTCGTGCGCGGACCGATGAGCTACGAAACGGTGCTGCGCGAGAAATGCATCGCCGGCACCCCGGAAATGGTCACTGAGCGGCTCATGCAATTGCGCGCCGAAGCACATCTCGCCGGCGTCTCTGCCGAAATCAACCCCGGCAGTATGCTAAGCCACGACCAGGTGATGTCGTCGCTCCAGCTTTACGTGCAGGAAGTCATGCCGAATTTCAAATAGCGGCTACGTCTCTTTCCAGGGAGGCTTTCGATGACGAATAACGACAAGCGCTACAATGTTGGCGGGGTGATGCTGGAGCGGCCGTTTAAGATCCGCCGGCTCGGCCATTTCGGGTTCAACCTCGACAAGATCGAGGAAGGTCGCGCGTTTTATGGCGACCTCTTGGGCTTCAAGGTTTCCGACCTTGCCGATTTCTCGCGCGCGCCGTGGTTCCCAAAGGATGCCGATCTCGGGCCGCAGGGCTATTTCATGCGCTACGGTACCGACCATCACGCGATGGTGCTGTTCTCGAAAAAGGTCATGGACCACCGCTCCGACCGCAAATTCGCCGATGGCGTGACGATCAATCAGATCACCTGGCAATGCGGCAGCCTCAAGGAGATCGCCGACGCGCACACCTATTTCACCGATCATCAGGTGCGCATCCAGCGCGTCGGCCGCGACATGCCGGGCAGCAATTGGCACACCTATGTCTACGACCCGGACGGCCACACCAATGAGCTGTATTACGGTATCGAGCAGATCGGCTGGAACCAGCTCTCAAAGCCCCACGCGCTCTATTACCGCGGCTTTAATGAAAAGCCGCCGCTGCCGCAGATGTCCGAGGCGGCCGAGCTGAAAGACGCGGCGGAAAAGGGCATCAACATCCTCGCCGGCCACAAGCCGAACGGCAATCTGTCCGAGACCTACGATGTCGATGGCGTCTTGCTGGCGCGGCCGTTCAAGATCACCAAGATCGGCCCGGTGAGCCTCTTTGTCGATGACGTGGACACCGCCGAGCGGTTCTACACCGAGCGACTCGGCTTTATTCGCAGCGAGGAAGCGACCTATCGCGGCGCCCGCTGCGTGTTTTTGCGCTGCGGGGCCGAGCATCACACGCTCGGCCTATTCCCAAAGGAATTACGCCGCACGCTCGGCCTGTCCGAGCGCAGCAGCTGCATGTCGTTTGGCATCGAACTCGGCAGCTACGCGCAATTGCGCGAGGCGATCGCGTTTCTCAAATCGCGCGGCGTCGAGATCATCGACGCGATCCCGCCCGAGCTCTACCCGGGCATCGATTATTCCGCCTTCGCGCTCGACCCCGACGGCCACTGCATCCAGCTTTATTACTATATGGAGCAGATCGGCTGGGACGGCCGCGTCCGCCCCGCCTCCGAGCGGCGCAAAGTAACGAGCTCCTGGCCCGAGGCGCTCGAGCCGCTCGCCGACACCTACCAGGACCAGGTGTTTCAGGGTCCGCTCGGATAACCGGTCCCCGGCGCAAGCCGGGGCCCAGCATCGTTCGTTCGAACAGCGGCTGGGTCGGCCCCCGCTCGCCGGGAAGCGTTCCTCAACTCACCACTTGTTGCGCAATTCGCGCAGCTTCAGGAACACCGTCTTCTGATCGGGCTGGTCCGGCAAATCCGGGAAAGCCTCGCGCAGCCGCTTGATAACCGACGGGCTGGTCAGCCGGAAGAAGGTGTTGATCTCCATCTCGAGCCCAAGCGTCGTCACCAGCGGCTTGTTGGTGTCCTGTTTTTCCACACCTGGCAGCATCGCCGCCGCCTTGGCGTTGTCGGGCTCGCGGTCGAGCGTGAAGCGCAGATTGTTCGCGATGTAATCGTGCCCCGGATAGATCAGTGTCGTCGCCGGCAGCTTTGCCAGCTGGCTGGCAAATGTGCCGTAAAGCTCGCTCGGGTGGCCGCCATTGTGGCAATTGCCGGCGCCGGCGTTGAACAGCGTGTCGCCGCAGAAGAGAGCCGGCGTGTCGCCATGCGCCAAAATGCAGATATGCGACATGGTATGGCCCGGCGTGTCGAGGCATTCGAGTTCGACGGTGCGGCCAATCTTGATGACATCGCCGGCGCCGAGCCCCTTGTCCATCTCCGGGATACGCGGCTTGGCGTTCTTGTGCGCGAGCACCGGAGCACCGGTCGCCTTCACCATGGCCTCGTTGCCGCCCGTATGGTCGCGATGCTCGTGGGTGTTGAGGATCTGGGTGATCGTCCAGCCCTTGGCTTTCGCGGCGGCGAGGCATTTCTCGTAATCGAGCGGATCGACCGCGAGCGCCTCACCGGTTTCGCTGCAGGCGATCAAATAGTTGAAGTTGCGCCCGGAATTGCCGGTCCAAATCTGTTCGACAATCATCGCTCGCCCCTGTGTTGTGCGGTCCAATCGAATTGCCGGCGAGTGTAGAGCGGCGGCGCCCGCTCCGCCATCCTCGACGGGATCGATCGATGCGCCAGCGCGAGATCGAGCGGCCGACCCCGGCGCTGGCGCCCCGCTATCGTAGGCTGGGCTATTCTTTCGGTTCGACGTAGATCATCCAGCCGACACCAAATTTGTCGGCGACCGCGCCAAAGCGGGGTGAGAAGAACGTCTTGTCGAGCGCCATCTGCACCTTCCCGCCATCGGCGAGCGCGTTGAACCGGCGGTCGGCCTCGGCTTCATCGGCGACAGTGAATGACAGCGAAAATCCTTCAAAGCCTTTCTGCTCGGCGCACATGCCGTCGGACAGGAACACCACCGAGTCGCCGATCTTCAGTCGCGCATGCATGATTTTCTCGCCAGCCCCTGGCGGAACCATGTTCTGGTCCGGTGCCTGCTTGAAGCGCATGAGCATGATCGTCTCCGCGCCTAACGCCTTGCGGTAGAACTCGATCGCCTCTTCGCAGCGTCCATTAAAGAAAAGATAGGGGTTGACCGACATGAAGCTCTCCTGTTGCGCGGATAAGGTGCCAGCCCCGCACCTCCTTTCGGTACGGCAGGCTTGACAAATAAGTTGATATCAACATAATTAGGTGATGTCAAACCCTAGCGAGCCGACATTCGAAACGACCTGCCTGGTGCGCGATACCTGCCTGTGTCTGCATCTGCAGCGCGCGGCACGGGCGGTCGCGCGCCGCTTCGACACCGCTTTCCGCCGGCTCGATCTGACCAATGGTCAATTCTCGCTGCTGATGTCGTTGAACCGCCCCGATCAGGCGAGCATGCGCGGCGTCGCCAACCTCCTGGCGATGGACCGCACGACCCTCACCGCAGCGCTCAAGCCGCTCGAACGCCGCGGCCTGGTAACGGTCGCCGTCGATCCCACCGATCGGCGCGGCCGCCGGCTCATGCTGACGCCGCAAGGCCGCGACCTCCTGGCCGAAGCTGTGCCGATCTGGCAGCGCGAGCACGCCGCGCTCGATGTCGGGTTCGCCCCGGACGGCCCCGAACGCCTGCGCGCCGATCTGCGCGCGCTCTCATAAGCCCTGCCCCGCCGTTACTCGGCGGGTTGGCGTCCTCGCGCCCGCATTCGGCGGAAGCGCTCGCTGCTGCGCTCGCGCACGGTTTGGAAGGTGACGTAAAGCATCGGAATGATGAACAGTCCGATGCCGCTCGCCACGATCATCCCGGCGAAGACCGGCGTCCCGACATCGTGCCGGCTGATCTCAGCGGCGCCCTGCGCCGTGACCAGCGGGTAGACGCCGAGGATAAAGGCAAAGGACGTCATCATCACCGCGCGAAACCGCATCTGCGCCCCGAGCACCGCAGATTCGCGGATGTCCTTGCCCTGCTCGCGCTGATCTTTCGCGAATTCGACGATCAGAATCCCGTTCTTGGCCGCCATCGCGATCAGCACGACCAGCCCGATCTCGGTATAAAGGTCGAGCGACAAATGCCAGATCAAGATCCCGACAAAGGCGCCGAGCACGCCGACCGGAACCGACAGCAGCACGGGAACCGGGATCATCCAGCTTTCGTAGAGCCCGACAAGGAACAGAAACGCGAACAACACCGCGAGCGCAAGGATCGCACCGGTCTGACCCGATGCCGCGAATTCCTGATAGGCCGTGCCGGTCCACTCGTAGCTATACCCCGAAGGCAGGGTCTTGGCCGAAACATCGGCCATCGCGGCGAGCGCGCTGCCGGACGAGGTCCCCGGTGACGGGCTGCCTTGGATCGGGATCGCACGGTAGTTGTTGTACCGGGTGATGACCTGAGGGCCAACAATGACGCGCGCGTTTGCGATCGAGCGCAGCGGCACGTCCGTCCCATATTTATTGCGGATATAGATCTGCCACAGCGACGAGACGTCGTTGCGATCCGCCGCCTCGCCCTGGATATTGACCTGCCAGACCCGCCCGAACAGGTTGAAATTGTTGATGTAGATGCCGCCCAACGTCGCTTGCAGGGCGGTGAACACATCGTTCATGCCGAGCCCCAGCGCTTGCGCCTTCTCGCGGTCGATGTCGAGATAGATCGACGGATTGCTGGCGGTATAGGTCGAGAACACGCGGGCAAGATGCGGGTCGTGATTGGCGCTCGCGATCAGCCCCTGCATGACGCTGTTCATCGCCGCGGGTTCCTGCCCCTGGAGCCCTTCAAGCTCGTATTCGAACCCGCCGGTGGTCGACAGCCCGATGATCGGCGGCAGGTTGAACGGGATGATTGTCGCCGTGCGGATTTGCTGCCCGGCGCCAAACACGCGCGTGATCAGCGCCTGCGCCGAGTTCGCCGCGCCGACCCGATCGGCGAATGGCTTCAAGACCGGAACGACAAAGGCCGTGTTCGGCTCATTGACGCCGTCGAGGATCGAAAAGCCGACGATCGCGAAGACCGTATCGATCTGCGGCATCGACCTCAGCAGCGTCTCGATTTGCCCGACCGCCTCGCTGGTGCGCGCGACCGACGCCCCGTCCGGCAATTGCACCGAGACAAAAAACGCCCCCTGATCTTCCTCTGGCAAAAACCCCGTCGGCGTACGCGCCGACAGAAAATAAATTCCGACAGCGCTCGCCGCGATCAGCACGATGCCAAGCACGGAAACGCGCACGAGACGGCGCACGATCGACGCATAACCGTCGCGGATCTTGTCGATCCGACCGAGGACCCAGCCCATCACGCCGCGCCGTCGGCCTTGGTGGCGAAGAAAGACGGTGCACAGCGCGGGCGACAGGGTCAGCGCGTTGAGCGCGGAGATCAGCATCGCGACGCTGATCGTCACCGCGAATTGCCGGAACAGCGTCCCCGAAACGCCGGGAATAAACGCAATCGGCACGAACACGGACAGCAGGACCAATGTGATGGCGATGATCGGCCCGGTGATCTCGGTCATCGCCTTTTTTGTCGCCTCGGCGGGCGTGAGGTCAGGCTCCTCCTCCAGCACCCGCTCGACATTCTCGACCACGACGATCGCATCGTCGACGAGGATGCCGATCGCCAGCACCATCGCCAGCAGCGACACGGTATTGGCCGAGTACCCCATGACCAGCAGCACCGCGAAACTGCCGATCAGGCTGACGGGTACCGCGATCGCCGGGATCAACGTCGCGCGCAAGCTGCCGAGAAAGACGAAAACGACGATCACGACGAGCACGAAGGCGATCACCAGCGTCATCAACACATCGTGGATGGTGTCCATAACGAAGGTGGTGGTGTCATAATTGACCAGGTATTTGAGGCCGGGCGGGAAACGCTGGCTCAGCCGGGTCAAATTGGCCCTGACGAGGGCCGCGGTCTGCACGGCGTTGGCGCCCGGCGACAGATAGATGCCGATCGCGACCGCAGCCTGGCCGTTGATGCGGCCCGCGACATCCTCGTTTTGCGCGCCGAGATCCACCCGGGCGACATCGCGAATGCGCAGCAACGAACCATCCGGGTTCGCGCGCAGCACGATATCGCCGAACTGTGCGGCCGTGGTCAGCTGGCCCTGCGTCTGCACGTTCATCTGAAATTGCTGGTCGTTGCTGATCGGCCGAGCACCGATCCGGCCGACGGGCGCCTGGACGTTCTGCGTCTGTATCGCGCTGATCACGTCGCTCGGGGTCAGCTTCAAATTGTCGAGGCGCTGGGTGTCGAACCAGATGCGCATCGAATAGTTGAGCCGGCCAAAAATGGTGGCCTGGCCAACACCCGCCGTGCGGGACAACACGTCCAGCACGTTGATGACCGCGTAATTGGTAATGAACAGCGGGTCCTGTTGACCGTTGTCGCTGTAAAGCACGATAAATTGCAGGACCGCCGACGATTTCTTCTGGATCGTCAGCCCTTCGAGCTGCACCTCGGCGGGGAGCTGCGCCAGCGCGGTCTGCACCCGATTGTTGACATTGACTGTATCGATGTCCGGATCACTGCCGAGCAAAAAGCTGACGGTAAGGTTGTAGCTGCCGTCATTGCCGCTTGTCGACTTCATGTAGATCATCTTGTCGACGCCGACGACCTGCGCCTCGATCGGCTGGGCGACATTGGCTTCGACAACCGCGGCCGACGCGCCCGGATAGGTCGCCGTAACCTGCACCTGCGGCGGCACGATATCGGGAAATTGCGCGACCGGAATGCGGGTCAGCGCCAAAAGCCCGGCGAGCGTGATGACAACTGCGATAACCACCGCCAGTCGCGGGCGGTCGACAAAGATCGCCGAGATCATTGTTTGGCTCCCGGCGGGCTCGCGGGGGGCTTGGCCGGTTCGCTCGGCGCCGCGCTGACGGCACCGCCGGATGATGTCGGCGAGACGGTGGGCGGCGGGGTTGCCGGTCCGGGCAACACCGCCTCGCCCGGGCGCACACGCTGCAAGCCCTCGCTGATGACCAGCTCACCCTCTGTCAGCCCGGTGGTGATGATCGCGGTCGACGGGGTCGATTGACCAAGCTGAATGCGCCGGATTTGCGCCTTGTTCTGGGCATCGACGACGTAGACGTAATCCCCTTGCTGGTCGGACAGCACGGCGGCGCGCGGAATGCCGAGGACCGAAATCGGCTGCACCCCCTGGAGGAGCACGGTGACGAATTCACCATCCGCCAACTCGCGCGAACCCGGGTCGCCCGGTTTCAGGTTCGGCAAGACCGGATTGGGCACCACGCCGCGCAACGTGATCGTGTCGGTGTTTTCCGCCACGGTCGGCGCCACGTAATCGAGCTTGCCGTCCGGCGCGTAGATCCGCCCGTCCGGCAGGCGCAGCTTGATGACCACCGCGCTGAAACCACCGATCTTGGCGTAGCGATCGCGCAGATCGAGCCCGGCGCGCAGCGAGATCGGGAAGAGCACGTACATCGGATCTTGGCTGACGATCGTCGCCAGGGTACCGGTGGTCGGCGAGACGACGTTGCCTTCGGTGACGGCGGTACTGGTGATCTTGCCGTCGGTCGGAGCGCGGATTTCGGTATAACCGAGATTGATCTCGGCGGTTTGCAACTGTGCCTGGGCGCCGACGATTTGCGCCGCCAAGGCGCGCTCATCGGCCGTCGCGGTATCGACACTCGCTTGCAGTCCGGCAGGTCCGGGTATCAGCGCCTGCGCGCGCTGTAGCGTCAACAGAGCATTCCGGTGCTGCGCCTCAAATTGGTCGACGCTGGCCTTGGCGGCGGCGACCAGCGCCTGGAACGGCGGCTGTTCCAGCTGATAGAGCAGATCGCCGGTGCTGACCTCGGACCCCTCGACAAACAGCCGCTTTTCGAGAAAGGCCGTCACGCGGGCGACGAGCGCAACCCGGTTTACGGACTGTATCCGGCCGATAAATTCGTCGCTCTGGGTGATCTGCTGCCGTTCGGCGCGCACCACCCCGACCGCCGGCGGCGCGGGCTGCGCGACCGCCGCGCCCGACAGCAGGCAGAGCCAGAAGGTCAACAGGAGGTACGAGACGGTCGATTTGAGAACCATTCGATGACCCCAAAGGCACACGAGACAGCCCGACGCGCGACCATCCATCCAGCTCGTCTACAAGGCGACGGGCCCCATCACCTCTCCACTTATTCGGAGCCTTAGAGCGAAATTTCCGGCCGAACTTACCGTTGCCCGGGGCTGGTGTCTCGGCAATAGAACGGGCGACTACCCGGGAGCCTGCACCGGAAAAATCTCATCGCCCTCGGCGAAGGTAACCCAGGGCTGCTTGCTCCGCGTCCAGATATGCCTGGTCGGTCTGAGCCAGGACGTATCGTCGAGTGTGCCCGCACGGACGCGGATGAGGCCATCCCGGGGCGGGCTGGCAAACCATGTCGCGCATTCGGGGCAAACCCACCGCGTATTGGTCCGCCCGCTATCCGCGAGGCGCTGGAGGGGCCTCGGCTCGATCCCGCTCAGCTGAAACGCGCTCTCCGCAACGATGACCCCGGTCGAAAACGCACTGCTCGTCAACCGCTGGCAAGCGGTGCAATGGCACGTGTAGACCAGCTGTGGGGCTTCCGTGATCGTGTAGCTGATCTTGCCGCACAGGCAGCCGCCGGTTTGTGGAAGCTTCATGGCAATGCCTCCTATCGGATGTTTGGACGGGTGGCCGAAGCTCCGCTGACCTGGACGCCGGCACCCCGCTGACCGCTATGACAGCTTCCACTGCTCTTCGAGTTCGGTCCAGACCTCGAACAATGCGGCGGTATGCGCCTCGTCATCGGCAACCGCATCGACAACGGCGCTCCCCAACATGTGGAAGGCATCCTCTTCCGTATTGTCGATCTGCAGAACACCGAGAGCCTCGGTGATATAGTCGCCGATAAGCTCCTCGTCGCTGGTCGCCTTGGACTTCTCGATACACTCGGCAATCACCGCGGTCGGATTGATTTCGGGCATCGCGGACGCTTTCCTCGGTTCTTCGCACTAGGCCTTTTTGCTTGATGCCCGATAGATGGCGTCGATGGCTTCTTCCAGAGCGGCATTGAATTCTGTGTTGGACATGGAAACGCGAAGATCGCCGATCAGCGCGCGCGAGAAACTCGCAATCATGCCGTGGTTTTGCGCGAGGCGCTGACACGCTTCGTCGCGGGAGTAACCACCGGACAGCGCAACCACCCTGAGGACCCGCTCGTCTTCGATCAAGGGCTTATAGAGATCCCGAACCTCGGGCAGCGTGACCTTGAGCATCACCTTGCACCCGCTCGGCAAGGCATCGAGCCGTTTCGTGATCGCTTCGACAAGCAAGGCCTCGGCCCCCTGCTTGTCTGGGCTTTTGATCAGGACTTCCGGCTCGATGATCGGCATGAGCCCATGCTTGGCGATCTGCTCGGCGATCTCGAATTGCTGCGCGACGATGGCGGTCACACCGCTCTTCGAGGCAAGATTGATGGTCGAGCGCATCTTGGTGCCGTAGACCCCGAGCTTGACCGCCCGCTCAAGCAGCGCATCGAGTTCGGGCACCGGTCTCATCAGGCAGACACCGTCTTTCTCGGCCTCGAGCCCCTT
>Ga0181537_10001947_pt1 | contig 18570 bp, 19 predicted proteins | sample PEATcosm2014_Bin_39_FD_119765 | JGI IMG/M metagenome (GOLD analysis project Ga0181537, IMG submission 119765) | Peatland microbial communities from MTU Mesocosm Facility, Houghton, MI, USA - PEATcosm2014_Bin23_10_metaG | ecosystem: Environmental > Terrestrial > Soil > Wetlands > Peat | place... | reverse complement strand
CGTGGCCGGGCGGGATCGCCGCGGTGCGTAGTGCGGACCTGGCGCAGATACCGGATTTCGGCAAACGCTATGCGCGCACGCTGCGGTGGGAAAAGGCGGTATCGCATTTGTTGGGTTTGGGCGAGACAGGGAACAAGTTGCATTACATGGACGAACTGACGGCGCAGCACATTCAGCAGCTTTGCCTTTACTGGATTGTTCTGTGGGGGATGACGTGGCATGAGTGCGCGAGCCGGATAAGCGATATCCGGTGGATGTACAAGGTGGCGGGCGTCAAGTGGGAGGTGGGGCAGACGACGCGAATCCTTGAGACGCCGCAGATGATGCGGCACTGGAAGCGCCTGGGAGACCGGGTCGCCAAATACTGGAAGGAAATGTAATGGAGGCGGGAATGGAAGGGATGGAAGGGCAGGTGGGACAAAGCGGGGGCGAAGGCCTGAAGGGAAAGCCACGCGCTGCGAACCTGGCAAAGCACAAGTTTGGCTGGAAGGCACGCCTGATGGACATCATGCGTGACGAGATCAAGCGGCACAGCACGCGGGACAAGGTAGTGGGGAACGAAACACAGGCGAAGCGCCGGGCGGAGATGTTCCAGTTCTTCACCGAGCTCCGGATCCTTGGTTACAAGATCGAGGACCCGAAGAATTTCTGCAACAAACATATCCATGCCCTGTGTCTCGATTGGGAGGCACGAGGGCTGGCGGCGAAGACTATCGTCAACCGGATTTCGATGATGCGCTGGTTTGCGGGGCTGATTGGCAAGGAAGGGATGGTGGGGGCGCCCGAGACGTATGTGCGCGACCCGAAGTCGGTGCAGATCCAGCGCGCGGCGGTTGAGGACAAGAGTTGGGGCGCGAAGGGGATTATTCCGGAAGAGAAGATCGCAGAGGTCGCGGAATATTGCCCGGAGACGGCGGCACAGATGATGGCGTGCCTGGGGCTGGGCGCGCGGGTACGGGAGGCGGTGTGCCTGCGGCCCCACCTGGTCCTGGACGGCGAGTTCATCACCTTGCAGGACGGAACAAAGAACGGCCGCCGGCGGACCTTCAGGGCGACGCCAAAGATGCTGGAGGCGCTTGAACACCTGCAGAAGATCACACCGGGGAAGTTCGATTACCTGGGGTCGTGCAGGACGTTGAAGCAGTCGCGTCGGCGTTTCTACACCGTAATGGAGCGCTTCGGCATCACGCGGAAGGGCTTGGGCATCACGGCGCACGGGCTGCGGGCGCAGTTCCTCATCGATATGCATGAGGAGGAGACAGGGGTGGCTGCGCCGGTGCGGGGTGGAATGCCGGGTGATTGCGACCCGGTCACCAAGCACAAGGCCGACCGGAAGGTGGCGGAAGCGGCGGGGCACAGCAGGACCTCGGTGACGACGGCGTACTGCGGGAGTTACCAGGCGATGGCGAAGGAACGCGCGAGGCAGGAAGCGCTGGCGGCGCGCGGGAAGGTGCAGGACAGCGAAGGGTAAGTGCAGGGTAGTGCAGGCGAGAAGTGGTGTTCGAAACCAAAGCCTTCAAACAACCTAGACGGCCTTCTCTGCGAACGCCTTCGACATCCCACTTTGATCGAGCGCCCGGCATTCCCCGTGTAGGGCACACGAATCACTAATGGCAACCGGACACCGATAGGCTCTGCCAGTCAGTGGGTAGAAGATCACCTGCTGCTCGCACTCCGGCGCGTTGCCGTCATAAGATCGCAAAAACTGGGTAGCCAACCACAGGCCCGCCCAAAACGAAACGATCGCCACGGTGGGAATCGTTTCAAGCCCCGGTTCGTCGCGGTTATGCAAGCATCCTGCGCAAGCGAGCCTGCCCTGATGAAACGAAGACATCGCCATCCAGTGTGAGGTAGCGCCGATGCCGAGCCACTCCTTACTTTGTTTTTGGACTGCCCAGCGCACGGGAATGTCATCTACCCCAACAATAAACCTGGGCTTCATAAGACCAATCTCTCCAACGCCATTCGCCTCGAAATGATGCGGTACCGGAGTGATAGCCAGATCCTTGGTGCCGGCGCGCCCGAGCAAATCTACTTTTTTTTGGCCCACGGACGAGCTCAGCAGCAGCATGTTCCGGTTGAGGTTGGTGGTGTCCGAAATGTCGCGGTCGAACGCGCGAAAATCGCCCGCAGCATTCGGGATACGGGCCGAGCAGAACAGAAAGCTGTTTACGATTGCGCCGGCACTAACCAGTACGACTTCGCCAAAATTAGTGGGCACAGGAGTGGCTTCGGGCGCCAGGACGATCTCGCGACTTGGAACGGCCGCGACCATCTCATCGAAGTATGCCGTTGCAGCGAACGGCCGCAAGCGCCTCATCGAAACCTTAAACGCCTCGGCCGAGATGAGCCCCCCCGCGGCGAGTCCACCCATTGGACAGGATGCGCCTGACCAGGATGTTTTGTCGTTGCAAGGTCGTAACGAACCTGCCCACCGCGAGGCGCCGGCGCAAAACATAAGAGGTGCGACGAAGCGGGAATCGACTTGTCCCCAGAAGACGACCATGTCCAATGGCGATTCCGGCGGTGTCGCTGAAAACTCGACACCGGGCAACAGATCTCGCCCGACCTGCAGCAAGGACGAAATGATGCCGCCCATTGGGAGCGGCGGCTGGTGGCCGATGATCGGAACGTCCGGCGCAATCAGGTGGACGGCGTGGCCTGAGTGCGCCATCAACAACGCGGCCGTGATATATGCAGTTTGTGCGCAGTGAGTGTTCAAATCTTCAGCTGCGGCTACCAGGGCGATTCTCGTCGACGTCAGCGCATGCACCAGCACGGAGTCTGGCGCCTCCGCGCTGATCTCGTCTCGCATCAGGAGCAGTGTCCGATGGAGCGCCTCGACAAGAGAAGGCTCGCTCATTCCAATTTGATCCGGTCTTCGATCGCTACTTCGGTCCAGCTCCCGTCCTGCTGCATCTCAGCAAGGTAGGCGCGTTCAAACCCCGGTTTGCCGAGGCCAAAATCGGGAATCACGAGGGACATGAAGCCCGCCATGTGGATGATCGGGTACCGGTCGTCGGTCGCAGAATGAAATGCTTCGCCAGGATGCGTGTGGACTTGAATTTGAACGCCGCGATTGGCACGGAGAAGCCCGACCGAGAAAACGTGCAACCAATTTCGGTCGACCTGGAAGCCGCCGCCGTGCGAGCGATGAACAGGGTGGACCACGCCGTCAAGCTGTTGGGGCGAGTCCCAGCTGCTCGTCCATAAGACTTGGCATTCGCAGGCGCCGCGGCCGCACGTCCTGAAATGGTTGAACGTTTCCGTAATCAGGGCGTGCGGCAGGCTAAACACCACGTTATTGACCTCCCTTGACGGTGCTCGTCCGTAGGATGAGTTCCTGACCTGGTTTCAGACCGGCCTCCTCCACCGTCTGGGCATCGGCGAGTTCCCGCCCATCAGTGGTGAACAGGGCAAGCGTGTGCGGATTCGGTGGGTTGCCAAAGGCGGCGATGGCGGCCTTGAGCACGTGCTCAATCCGTTCTTCAGTTTTGACTTCGATCTCCCGCGGGACACCGTTGTAGGCAACCTTTACGGAGAACTTGACCTTGTTTTCTTCAACAATTGCATTCATTATCAACCCTTTACACGTCCGGCTTGCGCAGTGAGCCGAAATGGCTTACCGTTCGCTATACCGATATTTTTATTATGGCATGGCGTGTATTGCCATGCAAGTGTTTTTTGTTCGCTATGGAGAACCGACATGAACATGAACCTGACTTTTACGCTCAGTATTGACGACCACAATCCGCAGGCACCGCTTCCTCGTGCACCACGACGGGAACGAAATTAAATGGCTACCCGACTTGGAAGAAAGCTGCGGGAGCGACGAAAGGAATTTGGCCTATCCCTGGATGCCTTGGCCGCCAAGGCCAAATTAAGCAAGAGCTATTTGTGGGAGCTGGAGAACCGCGACGATATGAATCCGTCGGCGGAGAAACTGGGGGCCATCGCTAACATACTCGACACGTCAGTATCTTTTTTGATTGAAGATGAGTCTGAAAAACCGGATGACCGGCACATCCGTGAAGCTTTCTTTCGCGACTTTGATAAGCTGGAACCCGAACAGAAGCGGCAATTGCACGACATCTTAAAGGTGTTCAAGCGCGACACAGGAGATTAGAGATTCCGAATGGGAGCAATGACACCAGTCAAGGCTGCGAATCACATTTCCAAAATTCTCGACGCGATCTGCAAAGCGCACGGTGATGCTCGCTTTCCAGTGGACGTCGAGAGGCTGGCATTGGGCTGCGGCGAAATCTTCCAGTGGGACGACCGCATCATCCAAGTACAATCCGCAGCGATAAAGGGTTTTGAAGGATGCCTGTTCAAGGGTGAAAAGGGTTGGTTGCTTTTGTATAACGAGGCCTTGACCTCTCGCGGGAGAGTTCGGTTCACGCAGGCCCACGAACTCGGACACTATGTACTCCACCGTACCCTGCAGGACGAGTTCCGCTGTACAGCCGAGAACATGCTGGAATGGGCAGCGCGTTACGGAAAATTGGAATCGGAAGCGGATCAATTTGCATCGTACATTTTGATGCCGCTCAACGACTTTCGTGCGCAGCTGCAATGCGCCACGGACATCGACCTTGAGGTACTTGGAGATTTGGCCGAACGATACGGCGTTTCTCTCACCTCGGCGATTCTCAAGTGGTTGGAATTCACCGACCGGCAAGCCGTATTGATACTGTCTACGGACGGGTTTATGAACTGGTCGGTCTCGAGCGAGCCGGCGTTCAAAGCAGGGGCGTTTTTCAAGACCCGAAGCGGACCGCCCGTTCCGGTGAGTGCCTATTCGCTCGCGGCAAACGAATCGGCATTCATCGAGCGACAAGGAATAGAAATCCCTGCGCGAACTTGGTTTCGCCACGCAAATGAGGGCGATTTGGTTCGCGAAATGAAAATTTCCTCCGACCAATACGGAAACGTTCTAACACTTCTCTCGTTACCAAAAAACATGAATGCCTGGCCATCGAGAGTCGCTGAGGAGTCGTCGAACGGTTCCGCATAACGAGAGAATGCCCGTGCTCGCCAAATCAGACCTGCAATCCTACTTACAGCGCCCGCGCAAAGTATGGCTGGAGCACCACAGGCCGGATCTCATACCGCCTGCCAACGCTTTCCTTGATCGCCGAATCATTGACGGTAAATTTGTCGGGGAAAAGGCCCGGGACGAGCTTGGCACGGGCTATTTGTGGCCGCCCGGAATGGACGACAAGGCGGCGGCCGCGCATGCCAAGGGTTTGCTCGCGGAAAATCCCGGACTGCCCGCGTCGGAAGTCCCCGTTGTGTTTGAAGGCCTGTATGAGCAAGGTCGAGCAACAGAAGAAGATCACGCCCAAGCTCATGGCAAAAGTCAAAGCGGCTCTTAAATAACCCGCGGTCACAATGCGCCTGCTCCTATACAAGGACCTCGAAACCCGACGCGTAAAGGCCGCCTTCGCCAAGCTGCGCTTCGCGATTGAAGCTGGCGATTTTCGAAGCGCCGACATCAAAAAACTCGCGCCCACGCCTTACTGGCGTGCGAAGCTTGACTACGCCAACCGCTTGTTGCTCCAATTTGCCCGCTACGGTGACGAAACCGTCTGCCTGGCGCTCGAAGTGATCGAAAATCACGCCTACGACAAGTCGCGCTTCCTGCGCGGCGCACGGATCGTTGAGAGCAAGATCGAACGCGAACCGGCACTGGCAGATGTGACAAACGACAATGGCTTTGCCGATGCCATTCCACTTCGATGGTTGCATGCAAGCCGCGACGAGTTTGAGCTCCTCGACAAACCCATTGTATTTGACGACGCACAGGAAGCCGTCCGCCGGACCCCCGCCCCGCTCGTCCTGGTGGGCTCGGCCGGTTCGGGCAAGACAGCGGTCACGCTGGCTAAGTTGCGTGAAGCCGAGGGGCGAATCCTGTACGTCACGCAGTCGGCGTATCTGGCCCAGTCTGCACGTGCGTTGTACGGCGCGCTTGGCTACGAGAACCCAGGCCAGGAGGCCGAGTTCCTGAGCTATCGAGACTTTATCGAGACGATGCGGGTCCCTGGTGGACGGGAAGTTACCTTCGCGGCATTCGGCGACTGGATCCAGCGCCATCGCGCCTCGCGGCAAGGCGCCTTGGGTGATCTGGATGCGCACTCTCTTTTCGAGGAATTTCGAGGCGTACTCGCCGCCGGCGCCGAAGGACCTCTCCAACTTGTCGATTACCTCGCTTTGGGCCCGCGCCAGTCATTGCTAAGCGGCGATGCGCGTGAACAGGCGTATGTGCTCTTTGAACGCTACCGGCGGTGGCTCGCCGAATCCGACCAGTTCGACCTCAACCTGGTTGCATATGAATGGCGTGCACTGGCGCAGCCGGCATACGACTTCGTCGTCATTGATGAAGTACAGGATCTCACGAACGTCCAGCTCGCGCTGGTGTTGGCCACCTTAAAGAAGCCCGGTCAGTTCCTTCTGTGCGGCGACGCCAATCAGATCGTGCACCCGAACTTCTTTTCCTGGGCTTCAGTGCGCGCACTGTTTTGGAAGGGGCTGGGAGGCGGCGTCGCACAGCGCCAGGACCTCTCGGTTCTTCAAGCCAATTTTCGCAACACCCGGTCAGTCACCAAGCTCGCAAACACGCTGCTCAAGGTCAAACAGGCCCGCTTCGGTTCGATCGATCGAGAGAGCAATTTCTTGGTCCAATGTGCGACCGCCGTCGATGGCGCGGTTCGCCTGGTTGAGTTGCGCGAACCCATCACGCGCGAACTCGATGCGCACACGCGCGCCTCGGTAAACCACGCGGTCATCGTGCTGCGTGACGAAGACAAGGCGGCAGCGAGAGAACGGTTTCGAACCCCGCTCCTGTTTTCCGTGCACGAAGCCAAAGGACTCGAATATCCTCACGTCATTTTGTACGCCTTCGTGTCGAGCCAGCGCGCGGCCTACGCCGAGGTCTGCGATGGCGTCACCTCTGCTGACCTGGATGTTCAAGAGCTCGATTACCGTCGGACTCGTGACAAATCCGATAAATCGCTCGAGATTTTCAAGTTCTACGTCAACGCGCTCTACGTGGCAATGACCCGCGCGGTCGAAACGCTGACGCTGGTCGAATCGGACGTGTCTCATCCCATACTGGGGCTGCTCGGGCTACACGTGACGGAAGCCACCGACGCGATGTCCGCTGCCAAAATTCCGGTTTCATCGCGCGAAGACTGGGCACGAGAGGCACGCAAGCTTGAACTGCAGGGCAAGGACGAGCAGGCGCGTGCCATCCGCGATACCCTGCTTCAAACCAAGACCGTGCCGTGGACACCTTGGTCCGAAACTTCCATGCGCGAACTGCTGCCAAAGGCGCTTGATCGCGCGCAGCCCTCGGCTAAGCCGCGGCAGGCGCTACTCGACTATGCACTGTGGCATGGCCAACAGGCCTGGGTCGAAAAGCTTTCAGCGCAAGTCGGTTTTCAGGCAGCCATGAGTCTGGCGGCAGATGGCGAATTCGGCGCGTTTCCCGTGGATGATTTTTGCGGCGACCAGGGCGACCGGGAGCGGCTTCGGCAGATTGCCTGGCGCGCTGTCGCATCATTGCGCCAAAAGCACCTGCAGCCGTATGCGAAGAAGAATTTTAAAGACATTCTGCACCTGTGTGAGAGCTACGGTGTTGACCACCGAAGCCCTCCAGGTGCCACGCCTCTTATGATGGCGGCGCGCGCGGGCAACGTCGGGCTCGTAGAAGCCTTGCTTGAGCGCGGCGCTGACCCGCTAATCGAGGACGAATTCGGTCACACGCCGTGGCTGTCGGCCTTGAATCGTGCCATGGAGGACGCCGAATTCGCACGCGAATCGATCGCTGGACTGTTCGGATTGATCGCCCCCTCAGTCTTGGACGTGCAAACTGAGGGACGCCTGGTGCGCCTGGAGCGCTATCAGGGCGAGTATTGGATCCTGAGTTTGATGTTGGCTGGCTTCAAGACGCTGCGCACCGACTGTGTGCCGCGTCCCGAGCGCGCCTACAAGTACCATCGGGGATTTTTTGCCGAGGCATTGCATGCGACCTTGGAATGCCTGCCCGATCACCTGTGGAAACCTGCGCGGCGAAAGCGCAGTTACGTCAATCAGGTTCTTGCGCGGGCGGAAGTGGATAGCCCCTACCTTCCGGCGCGCAAGCTATGGATGCGCACCATGAACGGCTACTACCTGCCCAATCCGCATATGCTGATACGTACATTGACGGGCGACGCGATAGCGAAATGGCGGCCGATCTATGACGCACTGAACGTTGAATGGGTGGCCGCCGGCACTGCGGCACCGTATGACTTCGGCTCGAGCTTGACGGAGCTTGTCGAGGCCATGTCAAATCCGGCAACCGCGGCCGAGGATCTTTTTTGATCCTGACTCGTGGCGCGGACCGGTTAAGGCACTTAATTGCGCACTCCGACGAACGATGGCAGGTGAGTGGTTTGGGTGAGGCGTCACTCTGTGTCGAACGGCGGATAGGCAGAAAAGGGGGCGCGGAGTATTTCGGGATGGGAGCGCCACGAATGGATGGCAAGGTCTTTTCTTAGCGAAGTGACTGGCGAGGCGGTCTGCCGATTGGCGAGGCCGCTCGCCTTACTCTGCTTGCTAGATTTCCGTCTGTTCCGATATTTCCAAGGCGTCATCGACGTCGATGCCAAGGTAGCGAACCGTATTTTCCAGCTTGGTTTGGCCAATCAGCAATTGGACCGCGCGTATGTTTTTCGTCCGACGGTAAATCAGCGTAGCCTTCGTCCGGCGCATGGTATGGGTGCCGTACGAAACCGGGTCAAGCCCGATTGCCATGACCCAGAAATCCACCGTGCGCGAGTATTGTCGGGTGGATAAGTGCCGCCCCGGGCCCTTTCTGCTTGGGAAGAGATACTGGCCCGACGCAAGCTTCGCATATTCAATCCAGGTTGCCACCGCGATGCGCGTCTGCTCGGTCAATTCAAACTGAACGGGCCGCTGCGTTTTACGCTGGATGACAACTGCGTGCGTGAACTGACTCGATTGCCTTGCGATACATCATTCACTTGAAGCGAGACGAGGTCGCATCCCCGCAGTTTGCTGTCGATTCCGAGGTTAAGGAGGGCAAGGTCTCTGTGGCGCTTCTGCACCTGCAGATTATTGCGAATCGCCCAAATCTCCCTAAGATTGAGCGGCATTTTCTGGCCATATAAATGGCCCTTTCTGCTGGGTCCATTGCAATGCGATGCGTTGCGTTCCTGGTCCATGACAAGTCGTTTCAATGTGAAATAGGACTCTCAATTTTCGTACTTCTGGATCTGGAGGTACCGCCGTGGCGCAGCGCGTGGGAGGCGACAAGGAGGTGGCCGGTCCTAAACCTTGGTTGATGACCATCTTTGCGGGCGCCGAGGACTGATTACATCGATGCCGTCGGATGGGAAGGAGTCCATTCCTTTGATACTCGAATCGGTCAACGTCATGATTACCCTCATCTCATCTCGGCCGTTGGCTAGTGGTGGCATTCCCCTACCAAATCCTGGCCCGAATTTTTGCCCATGGCGACCGCTCGAGGGCAGCGAGCAGTGATGCACCAGGGGCCGTTTGGTTCACCCAGGTCTACGAACCTGGGGACCAGCTACAGGCGGCGAACCCTGACCAGGGAAAGGTTGAATCGCCAGGTTCGAGACCGGTTTGCGACGTGCAGGGCAGAATTGTGCCCGCGCCACCGAGTCCGCGGTTGCAACCCTCGGTCTTGGATACCGTGGAGTTGCGGGCCCGGGTTCCAAATTGGGGATGCATGCGGGGTTCCATCTAAAGGGGCACGAGATGATCTTTTTCGTTTCGTAATTCGGCCCGTTCACGATCAATGCCTTAGCGCCCCGGCGCCGCGCGAAAACGCCGGCCGGCACAATTCCGGCACACGGACTCAAAGCAAAATCTTCGTACAAATTCGCCAACTGCCCACTTGTGCGCGCCGCGTCTTGCGATACAACTCACTCATCTTCAATCAGTGGAGTGAGCATGGCGACATATCAAAAGACGGTCTCCGGTAAATGGAAGGTACAGGTGCGCCGACGCGGCCACCCGGCCTCCGTCCGCACCTTCGGTAAAAAAGTCGACGCGGAGCGCTGGGCGATCAGCATCGAGGCCTCGATGAGTCACGGTGCGCTTGGTACCAATGGCGGCCCTTCAGCTGGCGCTGGCGCCGGCGCGCTCTTCGGGGCGCTACTCGATCGGTACCTCGCCGAAGTCACCCCGCGCAAGAAATCCAGGCCAGGCAAGGAGATCTCGCTCGCCATTCCCCTTCGTGCCTATTTCGGACAGCTCCCGGTCAGGACGATCACGAAAGAAACCGTCGGCGCCTATCGCGATACCCGACTTGCCACGGTGTCGCCCAAAACCGGCGCGACGCTGCAGGCGGCGACGGTGCGGCGTGAAGTGAGTCTGCTCTCCACCGTGATCACGACCGCCATGGAGGAATGGGAAGTGCCGCTTCCCAAAAACCCGGTCCGCGGGGTCTATCTGCCGCCGGCCAGGACCCGGGCAAAGCGGTTGCCGGCGGATCTCCTTCGATTGCGCGAGAAACGCGCGCCACTACTTGATGCATGCCGGAGATACCGAAACCCGAAGCTCGCGTGGATCGTCGAGCTCGCCCTCGAAACGATGATGCGAAAATCCGAGATTTCCGGCATACAGAAGAGTTGGCTCGACCTCGCGTCCAGGACCCTGTCGCTCCCCGACACCAAGGCGGGGTGTCAGCGCGAGGTGCCGCTGACCTTGCGCGGATGTGAGATTTTACAGGAGGCGCTCGCGGCCGCATCCAAGGGCCCGTACGTCTTCCCCAACCGAAATGCGACCGGCCCCTGGGCCGTCGACAAGGCCTGGCGCACCGCACGCAGCCGCGCCCGCGTGGACCCCTTGCATTTCCATGACCTGCGCCATGAGGCGATCTCGGTCGCCACCGAAAACGGCGCGCCGGCACAGATCGCCGCCAGCATCGCCGGGCACACGGTGAGAACGCAGCAGCGCTACGTGACCTTGGACGGCAAATCCCTGGTGTTGTGGATCGACAAGCTGATGCCACGAAGCGCGCCCCTCACCACCGTGCGACACCTGGCGTTGAAGAGTGCGCCTAACGCGCCGGGTGCCTTCGAGAAAATCCTACACCAAACCCAGGCCGCAAACGATGACGTCATGACGAGCGCCGGCGCAAACGCTTGATGCAACAGGAACGCAACAATGCACGACCTTGCTGAAAAAATCGTGATTCTCATCGGGACACGGAGGCTCGCGAGCGCCATGTCGTATCTGACGGCCGCTATTCTGATCCTCTTCGCGTATTGCTGGTGGAGACTTCTCATCGAGCCGATCCTGATCACGCACTACGTTGACCAAGGGGCGATCCGCGCGGAATACATGATTAAGGCGCACGACACGGCGATCGCCATTGCCACCGATACGACCTACTCCAGGGCCGATCACCGGTTCATTCCGCGCATCAAGCTCAGCATTGCCGACGACCCCGGCCAGAAGCGCCTCACGAACCAAGGTGCTACGGCGATTTACGACCAGGTGGTTGCCGAACGCCCGTTGCCGGAGCGTCTGCTGCTCCGTCAGCGGATCGTGGAGGTGCAAAGGTGAATCATGCGTAGAGCTCTCGTGCAAGCCGTCTACGTTCTAGGCGGGCCCATCGCGATGGTATCGATTGCGCCGTGGGTGGTGTACATGCTGTACGTGCACGTCGGCCCGGCACCTTCGTTTGACCACTGGCCGCAGCTGCTCTCGATCATCCTGCTCCACGCGACCACGCTCTTCGCGATTTCCGCGTGCTGCATGCACTACGACCAGGTCAAGGTTTGGGCGCTCGCGGTGACCTTTATCGGAACCCTGCAAAGTGGAATGGACGTGCCCTGGACCGACATGCCGGAAGTCTACGCAATCGTCATCCTGTCGGTTCCGATGGCTGCGATCGCCGCGCTGCGTTGGTTAGCCATGCCCAGGACGGATATACAGCGGTCCCGATCCGGATCGCCTGAGCTGCCGGCCTACGACGAATACCCGGACATGACCGACGACGTGGAGGAAACCCTGCAGCCAATTCGGTTCAAGGCCGTGCGTGTCCGGGAGAACTTCTCGACGCTCGAAGGAATGCTCGAGGTCAAGGCGAAGCTGTTCAGAATTGCCGCAGAAATCCAGAATTCACCCGCGGATGAAGCGCCGCGAAACGGCATCCTGCTTCATGGCGAGCCCGGCACCGGCAAGACCTGCCTTGCGACGGCGTTTGCCGGCGAACTTGGCCGGCCGCTCATCAAGTTCGTGGCAGGTGAAATCACGAGCCAGTGGGTGGGCGAGAAAACGACGGCGATCGTCAAGGTATTTGACGATGCCAGGCGGCAGCAGCCTTGTGTGCTCTTCATCGACGAAATCAACAGCCTCCTCGTCGACCGGGCAAAAGTGCTGCAGGTCGAGAGCGAGGCCGTCACGGCTACCGACACCATGCTAAAGAAACTGGAAGATATCCGCGCCGAGAACGTCATCGTGATCGGCGCCACGAACTTTCTGGATAAGTGCGATCCGGCGGCCGTGCGCGAGGGGCGGTTCGACTACAAGGTCGAGGTCCCGCCACCGGATTTTGCGGCGCGCAGGGCGATCTTCGAGGCTTCCCTCGCCCGCAACATGAAGTCCGGGCATGTCCTCTCTGAAAAAGTCGGCGACCGGCTCGCAGAAAGGTGGGAAGGCTTTTCCGCAGCACGTATCAAGGCCATCGGCCACGAGCTCGCGTCCGGGATGCTGGCAACTGGCGAGACCGAGGTCACATTCCAGCTCGCGCAAGCGGCGCTGCGCACGGTACAAGGCCGCAAGGGTCGCCTTCCGGAAAACACGCCGGCTCTCGCTGACCTGGTGATGTCGCCGGCGTTGAGGAAACGCGTTTCCGCGCTCGCGCTCCGAATGACAGACATCTACGAAATTGAAGATCTGGGCGGCTCGGTTCCGAGAGGTGTCCTTTTATTCGGTCCGCCCGGCACAGGGAAAACCGTCACGGTAAGGGCGCTTGCCAAGGAAACGGCCTGGGGGTTCATCAAAACCACCGGTGCCGATATCCTGTCCGATCCGGAAAAACTCAAGGCCATCACGTGCGAGGCATCGGATATCCGACCTTGCATCGTGTTCATTGACGAGGCGGACGACATCCTGGCCGATCGAAATGGGTACCGCAGCACGAGTCCCTCGGGCACCAACAAATTGCTCGACGTCATCGACGGTGCTGAGGGACGGGTGCCGGACCTCATGTTCATCGCCGCAACCAATCTTCCGGATCTGATGGACGAGGCGGCCTTACGTGGCGGTCGCTTCACGGAAAAAATCGAATTTGCGCTGCCTGCACTACCCGAAACCGTTCAATTCGTCGGTGCATGGGCAAAATCCGTCAGGCTCCGGCTGGCCACCGATATGACGGTCCTCAAGGTATCGCGACGCCTCCAGAATCTCGCCTACGCGAACCTGCAGGAAACACTACAGCAGGCCGTGAACATCGCAGTGGCGCGAAAACTGCGCGGCGAACGGGGCGAAATCACGCTCCTTGACATCGATGAGGCGTACGACAGCGTTGTTCGCGACAGCCAGAATGGGCGTCCTCAAACCGCGCAACAGGGAGGTTTCCTAGCAAAACAGGCCTGACTGTGATCGCTTACTAACTCCAACACTAACTCTGCATCGGCAGCTTTTTGGGTACATGGGGACGTCTCTGATTGGTCTTTTGCTAGCGATTTTGTCAGGTCGACGGCAGTTGCGAGATCGCAGCAGTTCGCATTGTGAATGTTTTCGGGGGTTGGTTTTCCATCAGCCTCACCCCAAGCGGGGCTTGAGAGGTTTTGTTGAGTAAACCCTTGAAACCCGTTAACGAGGGCCAAGACTGAGTCCTGGCGCGGGTCTCCACGGGGTAATGTGAAGGTTTGCGGGTCGCAACGTGAAGGTTTGCAGGCTAGGAACTGGAGTGATGTGAAAGACTGCGGGGAATAATGTGAGTGGATACAGGTGAAGAACTGCAGCATTGTGAGATTTTGCGGGAGAGAGGCAGCCAACGGCCAATGTGAGCCTTTGCAGGAGATCAGGAGACATCACCAGGCTCTCGGTGATTCGCATTGCGAAGCTGAGCGGGAAACACCTGGTTTCCCAGCAAAGATGGCGCCGATCGACTTCCTATTGTGAGACTTTACGGGAGAAGGGGATCGGTGAAAACGGGAAAGCCCGGCTAATGTGAGAGTTTTCAGGACGTCGCTCTGGGGGCCAGGATGCAGGACTGGACCTATTGTGAGACTTTTCAGGAATCGCATTGTGAATGTGAGTTCCTCGGCATTGACATCGTTCACAAAGCAGTTATGATTCTGTAACAAGGGGGAACTGCGGTTGGCAAAAAAAGGGAGGAGCACACCCACATCTAAGGCCGATTTGGCTGAGCCGGCTGCCAACCTGATCGTCGCGCGTCCAGGTTCCGAGCTCAAAAAGGCCAACGAAGCCATCGCGATCAAGCCGGTCGCGGGCGGCAAGCTCACGCTCCTGACCCGAAAAGTCTACAACGTCCTTCTGTACCACGCGCAGGAACATCGAAGGAGGTTTCCTGATGTCGTCCGTTACTCGATCCCGCTGGCCCAGCTTGTCGCGACGGCCGAGTTTGATTCCCACGATACCTTGCTTCTTCGCGAGCATATGTTGCGGCTCAAGAAAACGGAAGTTGAGTGGAACGATCCCGGGAAGAGCTGGGGTAGCACCTCGTTGCTGTCGTTGATTGAATTCATCAAGCGTGACGGCCGCATTCAGGTTGAATGGGAGTACAGCTCAAAGATCATCAGCCTGCTCTTGGATCCTGCGACGTTCACGCGGCTGTCCCTGGTTTTTCAGAACCGCGTTCGTTCACACGCCGCGTTGGCCTTGTACGAGATCTGCGCGAGATACGCATCGAACCCTAGCGGCTGCACCAATCGAGCGGAATGGCAATGGTGGTATCCGGTTCTGACCGGTCGCTCCAACACGGACGAAGTTGGCAAGGATCCCCACTTCTATCGCTATTTCAAACGCGACACGCTGAAGCCGGCAATCGTTGAGGTCAACGAGCTCACGGACATTGCAGTGGAGCTCAGGGAGTTCACGCGCGGGCGAAAGGTGGAGGCCATACAGTTTTTGGTATCTCAAAAGAAGCAGAAGGACCTCGGTCTCGATGAGCCGCCACTGATCGATTCCAGCCTGCTGCAAAGACTGGTGGCGCTTGGGATGACGCCGGAAGACGCGCAGACCATTTGTGCCTCCAATGAAGAGAACTACATCCGCGGCGCTCTCGAGGCCACGGAAAAGCGAATGCGCAGCAAGGTGGGCGCCAAGATTGAAAACCCTGCCGCCTACTTCAAGGACACGCTGAAGAAAGGATGGGCGAAGCCCGTACAGCAGTCGGAATTGCCGGTCATTGGTGAGTTCGTGGAGGAAAAAGGTCTGCCAAGTCCTGACCAGCTGATGGAAAGCTTGCGCAGTGCGTACAAAGAGGCGCAGCAGGTTGACGTACGGGCGATGTACCACGAGCAAACGCCGGCAGAACAGGCGATTGCCCTGAAATCGTTTGAAAGCGAAGCGCTCGAGAAATTGCCTGCACAGATCGCCACCGGCTTTCGGCGCAATGGGATCAAGAACAAGATCGTGGAAGTCGCTTTTTTCCAGTGGCTCGCCGCTCGGACATGGCCTGGCCCGCCGACCGAGAAGGACTTGCTATCGTTTGGACTGGAGCATCGCCTTTTACGGGCTAGCAAGGGATAGGAAGCGCTGTGGACATCGATAGCTTGTCCTTTGAGACTGAAAATTTTGTCCGCAGCGGCGCAAAGCAATCAGGGCGTTCGTTTTTGGTGATTTTTCGACCTGCGCAGCCTCCGGTCTGCACCGAGCTGGAGGCTGGGATCGGGATCCAGAATTTTCTGATCAACGCCGTGAAGATGGCTGCGGCCCCAGGCGTAGACGGCGTTTCGCTTCTCCAGTTTAATGGCGTGGAGGTCCGCGCACATTTGATCAACGCGACCAATCAGCGCTCACAGGTGTTTTCGCTGCCGGCCGATACCTGATCCGGCCGTCGGCCTTACGCTAGCGGACTCTACCCTTCCGGCTTTCGGGCTTGCACCCGGCATCCGCCGACAATTCCCGCGAAGCCCGTCGCCATTCGATCCGCGTCATGCGAATAGCGCCCAACAGCGGGGCAAAATAGAGGCGCGGCCCCTGCTCGACCGCCCGCCAAAATTCTCTCGCAAATTCGTTCCAGGACCGCATGGTTGACTTCAAGCTAAATACTGCGCATCCCATGGTTGCATATTTAGAGGAAGAGTCAAGCCCCCAAAACGCCCCACAGGTCTCTTTGACGAAAAATAGTGCCGCAACTGCACTCTTGCGGGAATCCGAATTCGTTGTCAACTGACAGTCAGGCAAGATTGCTGGCAACGGGAGGAGGACTGTATGTGTCTGGTCTTTGACAAACGGCTGTGTATCTATCGCCAGATTGGCGGATTGCGGATCGAGGAAAAGGTCACCGAAGCCGATGTGCGTGCGGCGCTGCAGCGCCTGGATCGGGCTGGTGTGCCGGTTGAAGATATCCAGGCTGTGCTGGGCATCACCATGGCGGACTGGGGTCAGGAAGAATACCAACGCGTCGCAGGGGTGGCGTATGCATTCAGCCGGCGTCGCCTGTCGCGAAAGGCATTTGGCATCTTCGCGGAAAATGTTCGCCGAGATTTTGTAGGTAAACCAGATCGGTGGATGCTCGATGTGTCACCGATGGACATACTACGGCTCGAGCGGCCATTGAGCTTCGCTCTTGGGCATCGGTCCGAAGATGAGCCGGATGATCTGGATGAGAGACGGCACACTTGATACGGATCGCACCGAATGCCGAAGGAGAGTGGCAGGGGTCGCCTCCCTACCCTTGGTTGGGTCTGGCGCCAGCGGATGGCGCGCCTACCGGCGGGTTAGCGCGCGGCCCGCGTTTTGGCCAAGCTCTTGTTAGCTTTTTTGAGTTCCGACTCGGCCATCGACACGAGGTCTTTCGCGGGTCGCTGGAACGCCGCGGCCAGCTTGAGGATCGTCGTCAACGTGGGTTGCTGCTGGCCCAACTCCAGTATGCTGATGTACGTCCGCCGAAGGTTGGCCTCGAACCCGAGTTCTTCCTGGGACAGCCCGGCTTTCAGGCGCAGTCGACGCAGGACATTACCAAAAGCAACGGCTGGCTCCACGACTTCCTCCCACTATTGGAGGAATTTCGCGGATCGGCTAGAATCTGTCTTCCCATAATTATGGGAATGGCGTTTTCTGTTGATGGTCGGCGAAATCGTACCGGGCGCGCGATCGGTGATGCCCGATGTATTGACGCCGCGATGTTCGGGCCGCCCGGGGGGGTCAGATGACAGTAAGTTGTCGTTGGTTGGCGTGCGCGACTCTCGCGGCTGCCTTGTCGGGATGCCTGGTGCCAGAGAAGTTTTCCGCCACCGCGAATTTCCGGCCGGATGGCTCATTTACCTACAAATTCGACGGTACTGCCGTCGACGCCATGGCGGCGATGGTGATCCGGCAGAAAGGCGCCCTGTCGGCACAGGATGAGGCTGGCCTGAAGCGGGAAGCCGACGGCGCGGCGAAGGCTAAGGGCGTTCACCGGATAAGCTACCTTGGTGCGGGCCGGTTCGACGTCTCGCTCGAAAGTGACCTGCAGCCGGGTCAGCTGACGGGAATGCTAGACCTGGTCTCCGTCACCCGCGACAAGGCCGGCGTGTTCAGCGTGACCTCCGCCGAACTCAAACCTAAGGACCAGGAGGGCCTGAACCAACTGGGCATCCGACCTGACGGCTCGGTCGCCGTAATTTTGCCATCCAATGCGAAGGTCATTTCGCAAAACGCAGACGGGACCCCGGGGCTCTTCAGCAAGGCGTATTCCTGGAAAATCGGTTCGCTCGGCCAACGTCCCAGCATCAAATTCACGCTCGCACCGTGAAGTCTAATTCGTTCGAATGCAGTCCGCGCCACCATCTTACAGCGCGTCCTGGTTGCCAACCTGAAAGGCGATTTGCAATGAAAACCGTGCTGATAGTGCTGCTCTTTTTTCCGTTCATCGCGTTCGCCCAATCGGCGTCGAAGCCCGGCGCTCGTTCGCCGGCGAGTCAGTTGCCCAGTCCTCCTACGGAAGTCAGCAAAAAGCTCTACGCGGCAATCTTGAACGAAAATTTCAGCGTCGCGGAGCTCCTCTTGCAGCAAGGCGGCGACATCAACTGCCGGAACTGCGATTACCGAGGCCCAGTCATCTTGAATTACCGCACGGAAACCAACGCCGGCCCGAGCAAGATGCTGGTGTGGCTCATAGAACATGGTGCGAACGTGAATACGCCAAACGACAAAGGCGTTACGGTGTTCTTAAATGTTCAAACCAACGCGTGGAACACGAAATGGTCCTCTCCGCGCGACATTCTTTACATGCTAGACCATGGGGGTGATGTTTCGATTCGTGACAAAGGCGGCTACGGAGTCTTGCATTACCTCACCCGAACCGTGCCTGCGACCAATCAATGGGGTGGATGGACGCCAGAAGACCTG
>Ga0181537_10001946_pt1 | contig 18574 bp, 17 predicted proteins | sample PEATcosm2014_Bin_39_FD_119765 | JGI IMG/M metagenome (GOLD analysis project Ga0181537, IMG submission 119765) | Peatland microbial communities from MTU Mesocosm Facility, Houghton, MI, USA - PEATcosm2014_Bin23_10_metaG | ecosystem: Environmental > Terrestrial > Soil > Wetlands > Peat | place... | reverse complement strand
CTCAAGAATCTGCGTGTGGTGGTGTGCCTGGGCAAGATCGCGTTTGACGGCTTGCTGGCGCACGCGGTGCGCACGGCGAAGATATCAGCACGACGAGGATTTGCATTTGGACACGGTGCGGAGTACCGGTTTGATGACGGGTTGACGGTGATCGCGAGCTATCATCCATCGCTGCAAAACACGAATACCGGCAAGCTGACACGAGCAATGTTCGTGGAGATTTTTAACCGGGCGCGGGAAGTGGCGGGATCGCGGTGATGGCGAATTAACTGCAGTTCTATATGAGGGCTAAGAGGACGTCATGGACAAATACTCGGAGCAGATTCTGAGAGAGGTTCTTCCGGGGGAGAAGGAGATTGCGCCGCCGGCGAAGAGCGCTAAGAAGATGGGTAAGGAGCCCGCCAATCTGGATCATTGGACGCAGGCGATTCTGCTGGAACGGGCTGCGTATTTGCGCAAGCTGGCGAAATTTGGGGACGGGCAGGCGAGTGAAACGCTGAAGGAATATCCGCAGCACAAGACGATGCTTTCATTTCGAAGCCGCAACGGCGAGGCGGAGTTGCATGAGCAGTTTGCCGATGTATTTATTGTGCTGGCGGGACAGGCGACGCTGGTAACGGGTGGTACGGTGGCCGGCGCGCGGACGGTTGGGCTGGGAGAAATACGCGGCGAGCGGGTGGAGGGCGGCGTGCGGCAGGAACTGCGAGCAGGCGATGTGGCGCATGTGCCTGCGGGCGTGCCGCACCAGATGCTGGTGGCCGGCGACAGGACGTTCACGGCGTTTGTTGTGAAGGTCGACGAGAGCGCGACAATTTGAACGACCGGGGGATGTACCCTACCGGAGCACCCCGCTCCGGCTGCTATACTTTGGGCGCTATGAAATCTAATTTTGTTATTCTATTTGCCCTTGCGGCGATTTCCGTTTCGGTGTGCGGTCAGCCAGCTGCTGCCGCGCAAACCGCGCCACAAAAGCCCACGAGCAAGACGGCAACAGCGGTGAAGAAGACCACCGCGCCAGCAGCGGCAACCATCAACCGCGCGCTGTTGAACCCCGCGCTGCTGAAAGCGAAGGCTCCCGCGACCTTCAAGGTTCGCTTCACAACCACCAAGGGGATTTTTGTGGTTGAGGTGCATAGGGATTGGTCGCCGCTGGGCGCGGACCGTTTCTACAACCTGGTGAAGAACGGGTTTTACAACGACGCGCACTTCTTCCGCGCAGTGAGCGGGTTTGTTGTGCAGTTCGGCCTGAGCGCGAGCCCGGCGGTGAGCAAAGCCTGGAAGGACGCGGACATCCAGGACGACCCGGTGACGCAGAGCAATACAAAAGGGATGGTGGTTTTTGCGACCGCCGGACCGAACACGAGGACCACGCAACTGTTCATCAACCTGGGCGACAACGTGCGGCTGGACGGAATGGGATTCTCGCCGTTTGGGACCGTGGCGGAAGGCATGGACGTGGTGGAGCAGCTTTATACGGGCTACGGAGAGGCTCCAAATCAGGGCCGGATTGAGGCAGAGGGAAAGCCATACCTCGATCAGAATTTTCCGCTGCTGGACAGCATCAAGACGGCCAGGATTGTGGTGCCCGCTCCGGTTGCAGGGAAGGTGGCTCCTGCGAAGGCGGCTGGGGCGAAGGCGACTCCCTCAAAAACGGCTGGGGTTCCGGCGAAAAACTGAGTCATGCGGAAAGGGAAAGGGGTCTTGATCTGATTGGAGCGGGAGACCGGGATCGAACCGGCGACATTCAGCTTGGGAAGCTGACGTTCTGCCACTGAACTACTCCCGCCCTTTTGGGGGCGAACATCAATCAGTATCGCTCAGCGCGCAGGCAAATGGCAATTTGGAACTTGGTCAGTCCTTGGTTAGCGCGGAGCTGCGCGGGTGCCGACTTCGGCGAAGGATTGAGAGACTGGGAGCGAGCGATACGGCTCAGCCGGGCGGATCGGTCAGCAGGCGCCAACGCTCTTTGGATTTGCGAAGGTGTCCGCGTTGTCCGCGTCGCTGAGGTCGAGGCAGGCGAAGTCCTTTTCGACCACCAATGTCAACTGGGCGCTTCCTGCGTCCACAGCGCCGTAGATGCCCACCTGCTCTCCTTCCGCCCATGCGCGGGCCCTCTCGGCGGAGAGGAGCACCGTAACTTCCTGGGGCCGGTAGCGCACGGAGATTTCCTGATCGGATGGCGCCTGCTCCAGCGCATAAGTGAGTTTTGCATCTTGATTGGGCGCGAATTGAATAGTTTCTTCGATTCGTCCCGCACGCAGCAGCCGCTCCACCTCCGACGGCGAAACGCGGAGCCGCATCGAGTCACTTTTGATTCGCAGTTTCATATGGCTTTCCTTTGCACGTTCGCGGACGCCGGCTGCATGGTCGGCGTCCTATTCTCAGATGCTATCAAGGAAAGAACGGGAGCGAACCGCCAGGGCACGGGAGTCCGCGTGACACGCCAAGAAAAAGGCCAGCCAGGGCTTGCCGGACGGGAGATGCCAGACTTTCAAACTTGACAGATCGATTTGAGTGATTGAGTTTCAGGTTGAGAGGGCTGAACGGTACGCCAGAATGGACCCGGATGCGCGCACCAGAGCGAAGTGTCGAACTGACGCAGGTTACGGAATGGGAAGACGGGCGCGTCCGGCCCGTGCAGGACTCGCTGGCAGCCGAAGAGCCTCTCGAGATCCGGATTGGCGGGGTTCCGCTTACGGTAACGATGCGGACACCTGGGCACGATCTGGAGCTTGCTGCGGGCTTCCTGCTGACCGAGGGGATTATTGAGGTTCCAGAGCAGATTGCCGGCCTTCGCGCAGTGACGCCGGAGAATGGCCTGAAGAGCAATGTGGTGGAGGTGGAGCTGAAGGATACGGAATTCGAAACCGAAGACTTGCGGCGGAACTTCTTCGCCGCTTCCAGTTGCGGCATCTGCGGCAAGGCGTCGATTGAAGCCATCCGCGTGCGCGGCTTGCGGCATCCCGACACCGGCTCCCGAATCGATCCGGAGGTGCTGTGCCGTCTGCCGGAGGTTCTTCGTGCAGAGCAGGCGGTGTTTAGCCGAACCGGCGGGCTGCACGCGGCGGCGCTATTTGACACCGACGGCCAACTGATTGCGCTGCGCGAGGACATTGGCCGGCACAACGCGGTGGACAAGATTGCCGGATGGGCGCTTATGCAGGGGAGACTGCCACTATCCCGGCATGTGATGCTGGTCAGCGGCAGGGGTGGCTTCGAGATTGTGCAGAAAGCGCTGGCGGCGGGGATCCCGATTCTGGCATCGGTGTCAGCGCCATCAAGCCTGGCGGTGAAGCTGGCGCGGGAGCTTGGGCTGACCCTGATCGGCTTTCTACGGGGTCGGCGGTTTGTGATCTACTCGTCGGAATATCGCTGCTTGCCCGCGGCCCACCAGCCATAGAGGCTGATTGGACGTGTGCCTGGGTGGATCGCGCAAAAAAATTTTGCCGTTTGGACAGGCCGCGGTATATTCTCACGTGGCCGGGAAAATGCGGGCGTCTCTTCCGGTTTGAAACTTCCCTCCTCCCATTCGCATCATTGACCCGATACAGCTGCGCGCTGTGAGTTGCCTCTTATCCAGGAAAGCAGGAGACACGAATGTCAAACGATCTTAGCCGGCGCAAATTCCTCGGCGCAGGTTCCGCAGCACTCGCGGCCGCCGCAGGTTTGCAGGCGGCCAACGCGCAGCAGCAGACTCTGCGCTCGCCAGACCACCATCTGCCCAACGAAACCGAGCCCGGACCGAACAATACGGTGCTTGATAAAGAGAATCCGAATTCAGTGTGGGCGCCGGAGACGGATGCCGGCGGCCAGCCCCCTTTCAAATACTCCTTTTCTCTATCGCACAAGCGCATCGAGAGTGGTGGATGGACGCGGCAGGTGACGGTACGCGACCTGGCAATCTCAAAGAAAATGGCGGGTGTAGAAATGCGCCTGATCGCGGGCGGGGTCCGCGAGCTGCATTGGCATGTTGGCGCGGAGTGGGCGCTGATGCTTTACGGAAGCGCGCGCATCACAGGCGTGGATCAGGAGGGCCGCAGCCATGTGAGCGACGTGAAAGAGGGCGATTTGTGGATTTTCCCCGGAGGCATTCCACATTCGATTCAGGGGCTGGGACCGGATGGCGCCCGGTTTCTGCTGGTTTTCGACGATGGCAGCTTCAATGAGTTTGAAACTTTCCTGCTGACCGACTGGATTGCTCACACTCCTCCGGAGGTGCTGGCCAAGAATTTCGACGTGGCGGAGAACCCGTTCGCGAAGTCACCTAAGAAAGAGCTGTTCATTTTTGCGAGGGACTTGCCCCGCCCCCTTGCCGAGGAGCAAAAGGCAGCCGAGGCGGGAACGGGAACGGTGCCGAACAGCTTCGACTTCAAGCCCAGTCAGATGAAGCCAAACAAGAAGGCGAAAGGCGGCGAGGTAAAGATCATCGATCGCAAGGTATGGCCAGCGACGAACATCGCAGCGGCCATCGTTACCCTCAAGCCTGGCGGTTTGCGCGAGTTGCATTGGCATCCGAACGAAGACGAATGGCAGTACTACGTCAGCGGGCGCGGGCGAATGGGAGTATTTGCAGCCGGTGGGCGCGCCCGGACCATGGACTTTGAAGAGGGCGATGTGGGTTACATCGACAAGTCGCTGCCCCATTACATCGAGAACACGGGAGACACGGACTTAGTGTTCGTTGAAGTCTTTCCGACGCCGTTCTACCAGGACATTTCTCTGGCCGAATGGCTGGCACATACTCCGGCGCGCCTGGTGGATCAGCATCTGAACTCCGGCGAATCGGTGTTGAACGCCATCCCCAAAGCAGAGGCAGTGATCAAGCCTTAGGAACCGGAAATGGATGGATGGAATTGCGGCGAAGAATGTCGCCAAATTGCGCACGCTGCCATTCAAGAGAGTTATGGAGGACATACAGCCCATGTCAGCCACCATCAATGGAAAGCCCCTGGACCTTCGCCCCGGCGAGCGCCTGATTGACGCCATCAACCGCAGCGGGGTCCAGGTCCCGCAGGTTTGTTACCACCCGCAACTGGGACCGATTCAGACTTGCGACACTTGCATGGTGGAAGTGGACGGCAAGCTGGCGAGAGCCTGCGGCACCACAGCCACGGACGGCATGGTGGTGTTGACCGAGTCGGCGCGCGCAGATGCCGCCCAGCGCGAGGCGTTTGACCGCATTCTTGGCAACCATCTGCTTTACTGTACGGTCTGCGACAACAACAACGGTAACTGCACGGTGCATAACACCACCAAGCTGCTGGCGGTGGAGCACCAGGAGATTCCTTACAAGGCGAAGCCGTATGAAGTGGACATGTCGAACCCCTTCTACCGCTACGATCCCGATCAATGCATCCTCTGCGGCCGGTGCGTGGAGGCCTGCCAGAATCTGCAGGTAAATGAGACGCTGAGCATCAGGTGGGAGGACCCGCATCCGCGCGTGCTGTGGGATGGCGGCGCGCCCATTGGCGAATCGAGCTGTGTTTCGTGCGGGCATTGCGTGACTGTCTGTCCTTGTAATGCGCTGATGGAAAAATCGATGCTGGGCGAGGCGGGGTACTTTACTTCCCTGCCCAAATCCGCACTGAACGGCATGATCGACATCGTGAAAGGAATTGAACCGGAGTTGGGATACGGGTCGATTCTTCAGCTTTCGGAAGTGGAAGCGAACATGCGCGAGGCCCACACAAAGATAACCAAGACTGTGTGTACTTACTGCGGGGTTGGTTGCAGTTTCGATATCTGGACCAAGGGACGGCACATTCTGAAAGTGGAACCGGCACATGGGGCGGCCAATGGTGTTTCCACTTGTATCAAAGGCAAGTTTGGATGGGACTATGTGAACAGTGCCGACCGGCTTACCACGCCGCTGATTCGCGAGGGCGATGGATTTCGCGAGGCTACATGGGAGGAAGCGCTTACTTTGGTGGCGCGCAGATTTGCCGAGATCAAGGCCGCGAATGGGCCGGATGCGCTGGCCTTTATTTCTTCTTCAAAATGCACGAACGAAGAAAGCTATCTGATGCAGAAGCTGGCGCGCGCGGTAATCGGCACCAATAACATGGATAACTGCTCGCGCTACTGCCAGGCGCCGGCGACGACGGGGCTGTTCCGCACGGTGGGCTATGGCGGCGATTCCGGTTCTATCTCAGACATTGAGCAGGCTGGGCTGGTGCTGATCATCGGCAGCAACACGGCGGAGAGCCATCCAGTGCTGGCGACGCGCGTGAAACGCAGCCACAAGCTGCGCGGGCAAAAGCTGATTGTCAGCGACCTGCGTGAGAACGAGATGGCGCGGCGCGCGGATGTGTTTCTGCATCCCAAGCCCGGTACCGACCTGATCTGGCTTTCGGCTATGACGCGTTACATCCTGGAAAACGGCCTGGCCAAGCAGGACTTTATCGACAGGTGGGTGAACGGGGTGGACGCGTACATCAAGAGTCTTGAGCCGTTCACCATGGAGATGGCGAGCCAGAGATGCGGGATTCCGGTGGAGACGCTCACAAATGTGGCGCGCATGATCGCGGAAGCGGATGGCGTGTGCGTGCTGTGGGCCATGGGCGTGACGCAGCACATCATGGGTTCAGACACGTCGACGGCTATCTCGAATCTGCTGCTGGCGACCGGCAATTACATGCGGCCGGGAACGGGCGCCTATCCGCTGCGCGGACATAACAACGTGCAGGGCGCGAGCGATCATGGGGCCATGCCGAATTACTTCCCCGGCTACCAGAAGGTGGACGACCCGGCGATCCGCGCCAAATTTGAGAAGGCATGGAATGTAACGCTGCCGCCGAAGCCGGGACTGGATAACCACCTGATGATCGACGCCATTCACGATGGGCGATTGAAATCGATGTACGTGTTCGGCGAAGAGATGAGCCTGGTGGACTCGAATGCGAATTATGTGGCGGATGCGCTTTCGAAGCTCGAGTTCTTTGTGATGCAGGAGATTTTCTTCACGGAGACCTGCAAATTTGCGGATGTGATTCTGCCTGGGTGCCCAAGCCTGGAGAAGGAAGGGACCTTTACGAGCACGGAGAGGCGCATTCAGCGGCTTCATCAGGCGATGGAACCACTGGGCGAGAGCCGTCCCGACTGGGAGATTATTATGGATGTCGCCAACCGGCTCGGTGCTGGTTGGAAGTATGAGAATCCTTCGCAGATATATGACGAGATCGCCCCGCTGACGCCGCTGATGGCGGGTGTGACCTATGAGCGACTGGAAGGCTACAAGACGCTGCAATGGCCCGTGGCCGCAGACGGAAGCGACCAGCCGCTGCTTTACACCAAAGAGTTTAAGTTTCCCGACGGCAAGGCAAATTTCTTTCCGCTCACATGGTATGAGCCAACGGATCAGCCCGATGCTGAATACGATCTGCACCTGAACAACGGACGCCTGCTGGAGCATTTCCACGAAGGCAACATGACGTACCGCACTGAGGGCATCCGCGAGAAGACGCCTTGTACTTTTATTGAGGTCTCACCGGAGCTTGCCGGCGATCGAGGGATCAAGACAGGGAGCTGGGTCCAGCTTACGTCGCGCTATGGAAAGGTGAAGGCACAGGCGGTGATTACGACCCGCGTGACGGGGAAAGAACTTTATATGCCCATGAACTCTGTTGAAGAGCCGGTGAACCGCCTGACCAGCAGCTATACGGACAGAACGACGCACACGCCTGCTTACAAGGAAACTTCCGTGCAGTTGAAGGTGCTTGGCGAAGTTGGCGAGAATCCGTTGCCTAAGACGAATTCGCGGTTCGGGCATCCGACGCCGCAGCATGGCGTGGAAGTGGAACGCAAGTGGAAGCGCGGGGATTACCGTCAACCTGGAAGCGAACTGGTGCAGATTCAGACGCGCTAAGGCGAACTGCGAAGGAGAATCGAAATGGCTCGACCGATCTCACTGGAGTTAGCGCCGCGCGATCCGCGGCTGGAGTTGCGCAAGCGCCTGGACGAAGCTCCGATTGAACATGCCGAAGCGCTGCTCGACTCGTGGGAGCTGCTGCAGCAGTTGCACGATCGCGGCATATTGGAACTGTTGCGCGGCGCACTGGGCGCAAGCGACAAAATGGTGGAAGCCGCGGTGGACGTGGCCAAGTCGGACGAATCGGTGCGGGCGCTGCGCAATGCGCTGATTCTCGGCAAAATGATGGGCGACATCAATCCGGAGGTGCTGCAGTGCATCGCCACGGCAACCACGGACACGCTGGGCTGCTATCAGAAGCCGATCATTGAGCCGCCGGGGCTCTTCTCTCTTTTAAGTCAATTCCGCCACAAAGAATTGCGCAGAAGCATTGCGCTGATTAACCGCTTCCTGGAGTCTCTCGGAAACCAGATTAAATTGAAAGGGAGCTGCGATTAGCCCCTGCCAACAAGCACTGGACACGGAACACTTGTACGAATCATGCCTTGGAGGAAAGTATGCCGAAAACGAATCGCTGGGGACTCGCAGCAGCGGGCTTTTTGATGCAGATGGCTTTGGGCGCGGTTTACGCATGGAGCGTCTTTGTCAATCCTCTGGTCAAACAGTTTCACTGGTCGAAGCCGGACGTTACGCTGACATTCACCATCTGCATTTTTGTGCTGGGTGTTGCAGCGTTCTTTGGCGGATTGTGGCTGAACAAGAAGGGTCCGCGCGTGGTTGCGCTGACCGGCGGATTTCTTTACGGGCTGGGCCTCTTCCTGGCGAGCTTTTCATCCGACAAGCTGTGGCTCTATCTAACCTATGGATTGATCGGCGGCATTGGGCTGGGATTTGGCTACATTGTTCCGGTTGCCGTGCTGGTGAAGTGGTTCCCCGATAAGCGGGGAATCATTACCGGCCTGGCGGTGGGAGGGTTTGGCGCAGGCGCGCTGGTTACGGCCCCCGTGGCCACGCAGCTTATTCAAAGCAAGGGCGTGTTACAGACGTTTGCGTACATGGGCATTACCTGCCTTGTGGTGGTTATGGCCACCGGGTACTTTATGAAGAATCCGCCGGATGGCTGGAAGCCGGAAGGGTGGGCTCCCAGCACAATTCAGAAGGCGCAACGCGCGGCAAAGGATTACACGCTCGGCGGGGCGCTGAAGACGTGGCAATGGTGGGCGCTGTGGCTGCTGCTGTTCCTGAATGTTTCGGCGGGCATATCGCTCATATCTCAAGAGTCGCCGATGTTCCAGGAGATCGCCAAAGTCAGCGCGAGTGTGGCGGCGGGGATGGTTGGCATTGTGGCCATCGGCAACGCTGTGGGACGCATCTTCTGGGCGTCGATCTCCGATGCGATTACGCGGCGGTGGACATTTGTGGCTATGTTTCTGATTCAGGTGGGGCTTTTCTGGATGTTTTCCAGCACAACATCGGCATCGATGCTGACGGTAGTGTCATTCATCATTCTGATGTGCTACGGGGGCGGGTTCGGGACCATGCCGGCCTTTGCGGCCGATTACTTCGGCTCGAAGAATGTCGGCCCTATCTACGGACTGATGCTGACGGCCTGGGGCTCGGGGAGCGCGTTCGGACCGTTGATGATCGCTAACCTGCACCAGTCCAGCGGATCGTATGTGGGCGGACTGCATATCATTGCCGGCATCATGGCCGTCTCAGTGTTGCTGCCGATTCTGGTGTCACCGCCCAAAGCGCAGGCGAGTTGAACGCGGCTTTTCCTCAAGACTTACTGGCCTACGGCTGCTCGTGGTCGAGAGCGCGATGGGAGTATTTAATGATGTCCACGTCCGACAGAACGACCAATCCCTCTTCGACCATCTGGTCTACGAGCGGTAGAAAGGCATTCAGCTTCTCTTCCGTGTCGACTGCCGAGAGCATGATGGAGCTGTCCTGAGAAAGATGAAGGGGTTTGTCCTTGTGGATGCGGCGGTGGGCGCCGTAGCCCATGATGCCGCGGTAAACGGTGACGCCTGCGATGTCGTTGGCTCGCATGGCCTCCACCAGCGCAATGTGAAGAGGCTTGTTTTGCCAGCGGTCCGATTCACCGATATAGATGCGCATCATGCGGGCTTTGCCTTCGATTTTGATGTGCTCGGGCGGCGCGGCCGACTTCTTCTTTGAGAGTTGGGCAGGCTTTGCGACGGTGGTTTCCTGCACTTCGATCAGGCCGCTGCCGGCAAGTTCCTCCAGCTTGCCGAGAAGTTCATTCACCTTCTCGCGGGATTCAATGAATTCAACTTTGAGAGGGAGATGATCGGATATTTCAACCACGCCGGCAGAGTGCATGTGATGATCCGCGCCGAAGCCTGCGATTCCCTTTAACACGGTTGCGCCGGAGACTCCACGGTAATAAAGAAAATCGAGGATGCTGGAATAAGCCGGGACCCCATGATGCTTGGATCCCTCGCTAAGATAAATGGAAACCTTCACGGCGTTTCCGGAATTCAGCATAAGTCCTCCCCCAGAACATGCTGTGGCATTCGCAGCCAACGCGGATGACCGCTCTGATGATAGACCCGTTCGGGGGTAACCGGCACAAACGAAGACCGACGGAGCGGAATCCGGTTCAAGGGAACTCGAATAACTCATATATAGCAATTGGGATGGCGTTGCGAAGCGCTGATACCGCCCGCTAATGTACGGGCTCTTTACGCGTTCTTTACGCAAGGCTGACTAGGCTTTAGCAGATAAGTAATTTATCAATTTGCTTTTGAAGGTCCCCATCGCATTTCATTTGTGGTTCATGTAGCGCTTTCCCGCCGCGGTTGCCTTTCTGAATCATTTCTTTACAAGATACTTCTTCTCAGTTCGGTTTGAGACGAGCTTGGGTGGGTGATGGCGATGAACAGGCAGGGGCTGCACGATTTTCAGGTCTTGAGATTTTGAGATCTTCAGTCTAGCCCGGCCAGTGCGAGGAGAACGGATTGACTACGGAATCGCCAATTGCAACACAAGGCATCATTCTGCTGGTGGACGACGATGCATCCACACGGAGGGCCTTGCGCGTAACGCTGACGGGCATGAGCTTCACCGTTGTTGAAGCGGCCCGGGGAGAAGAAGCACTGTCGCTGGTGCGCTCGACCTGGTTCGATGCAGTGCTGCTGGACGTGGATATGCCGGGGATGGGCGGGGTGGAAACCTGCCGCTGCATCCGGCGTGCAATTGCGCGCCTGCCGATTCTGATGCTGACGGTGATGGACAGCGAGGATGATAAGGTACTGGCGCTGGATGCGGGCGCGGATGACTACATCACCAAGCCATTTCAACTGCGGGAGCTAACGGCGCGATTGCGCTCCGCCGTGCGGCGAAGGAATGCACCGGACACGAACCGCGATGCGCTGATCCGCCAGGGGCAACTGGAACTGGATCCGGTGCGGTACCGCGTGATGAAGCGCGGGCGCTCGATTCACTTGACGCCCAAGGAATTTGAAGTGCTGCATTACCTGATGATGCATGCGGGCGAGCCGATTCCTCATGCGCGGCTACTGAAGTCGGTGTGGGGACCGGAGTATGGGAGCGAACTGGAATATTTGAGGACATTCGTGCGGTTGCTGCGCAAGAAGATTGAGGATGACCCGCAGAATCCGCAATATTTGTTGACCGACGCATACGTCGGCTACCGGTTCAACGACCAACAACCGGCGGAGTCCTGAGATCTTTTACTTCAGCTTGCCATTTGAATCCGGAAAAATCGAAGGGCGATAGATTGGGACGGCCCTTGTAAATATAGATTGGGACGGTCCTTATAAATAGGGGGCACCTTATCCGGCTTCAAAAATCGCGCACGTTTCCGCACCGTGCGGGGCGATTGGGGTAGAATGGCACCGCGCCGGAAAACGCTTTCAGAGGCTGATTGAGCATGCGCCATCAGCGGGTGCGTTCCGGACAATTCGATTGCACTGAAGAGGGATGGAACGAGATGAAACTGCTCTTGCATGTACTTTCTTTGCTCCCCTTTGCCCTGCCGATTTTGATGGCCGGACCGCTGTTAGTCATGAGCCAGGCCCAGACGGTTACCGAGATCGGCGGCCAGAAGATTGTCACTCTCAGCCGCAAAGCCACGGATACCACCCGGCCGGAGTTCACCAGCGTGACGCTTGCGCCCGGACGCGGGATGGAATTGCTTCAGATCACGGCCAATTTTCCCGGCAAGGGCAACATTGACGTGCTGGCCTCCCCTGACCTGGCAGAGATCAAGAAGACGCTGGATGTGGACGACACCGCGAACGGTGACCTGGGTTACAGGCTGGGATCCGCATTCCTGGTTCCCTACCCCAACCGGATCCGCGGCAAGCTCTCGGCGGATGGCAAAACGCTGACCACAGAGTGGGAAGGCCATACGCTGACGTTGCCGGCCAACAACATTGGGAAGCTGTCGACGGCCGAGCGGCACGCCATGCACGGGCTGATCCTGAAGGCAAAGACCGAGGATGTCACCGTGAAAGACATTCCCGGCGGGCAGGAGGTCACGGGCGTGATCCACGCGCGAGATTTCAATGGTCATTGGCTTTCAAAGACGGACCTCATTATCACCATCCGGCTGACCGCTGAGGGGGTGGATGCGATGGTTGAGGCTAAGAATGTAGGCGGCGAGGCTGAGCCCATGGCGATTGGGTGGCATCCGTACCTGACGCTTCCGTCGGGGGACCGGACCCAGGTGAAGGTGCAGATTCCGGCGTCGAAACTGGCTGAGGTGGACGGCTACGACAACGTATTCCCGACCGGAAAGCTGTTGCCGGTGGAGGGGACCCGTTACGACCTGCAGGCCGCGGGCGGAGTTCCGCTGGGCAGCAATATGTTCGACGACAACTGGAGCCATATTGACTGGGTGAATCACGCTGCTACGGTGAAGGTGATCGACCCGAAGGCGAGTTATGGAGTGGAGTTGATTGGCCTGTCGCCGCAGATCAAGACGATCCAGATGTACGCGCCGCCGACAAGGCAATTTGTGGCCATCGAGCACCAGGACAACTTCGCCGATCCATTTGGCAAGGAGTGGGGCAAGATGGATACCGGGATGGTGACGCTGAAGCCGGGCGAGAGCACCAAGTGGCATGTGCGGGTGAAGGTATTTGTGCCGTAGAGGCAGTGGCTAGGGTGGTTAGTTGTTAGACTGCAGGCCGGGGCAATGCTCCGGCCTGTTGCGTTTATCTCACGAAGGTCGCTTTGACGCGGCGGGAAAGGAGAAGATACGGAATCCAGAGAACACATGAAATTAGAGAGAAAAGCACGGGAGCACTGATGAGTGGCGAGGCTGAGTGCGGAGATAAAGCTGCGTGGGCGATATGTTCCAGAATGTGGACAATGAGCACATATACGTGAAACGCAATCATTGCAACTGGAAACACGCTTTTCTTTCTGTAGAACAACCAGTTCAGGACAGTCAGAAAACTGAGGGTGACAGCATTCTTTAGCAGGAACAAACTCCCGACCAGTGCTGCTCCAAGCGTGCCATGATCGATAAGCAAGGGTACATCGATCCGCACAGCGTTTCGAACCACATAGTAAGGTGTAATCGCAAGACTGATGGCCACTAATAGCAACCAGCCTGAAATCCCTTCGAGATGCGGAGACGCGACGAAGGGTATAGGGTAAACCTTGGATAGGCTTGGCGCTTGCGGGCGAACGACCAAGGCTGCCCCGCACCTGCTGCAGAATCGCACGGCGGTTCGGAATTCCAGGAAACAGGCCGGGCAAACGAGCATATTTGAAGACTTAGTCTCCGACTTTTTGCAACTGTATGGTTTTGCCGGTACGTGCGGATTCGCGGGCGGCGTCCAGAATCTGCATGACTACGATGTTGGTGTCGAGGGCGGTCAGGTCCCCTTTGGGTTCCAACTGGCCGCGCACCACAGCCGCGAGATAACTGAGTGAGTTGTTGTTGGGCGCACTGAGTGGACTCGCTTCCGTCAGTCGCTCTTCGGAATCGTGTTCGTAGCGGGTGCGCACATGGTCGGAGGCCACGGTGATGGCGTAGCCGGTTGCGCCGTAGACTTCCATATCCTTGCGGCCGAAGGGCCAATTCCACGAGGCCTGAATGACCGCCTGCGCGTGCGGATAGGTGAGCACGATGGTGGCGTCGTCATCGACACGCGGGTAGGTTTCCGGCTTGTCATGATTAAGAACCGCGGTTACGGTGAGCGGGGTTTCGCCGTGCATGAGCCAGGTCATCAGGTCTACGCCGTAGCAGCCAAAATCGTAGAGAGCGCCGGCTCCGTTCTGTGCAGGATCGGTGAGCCAGCTCAAAAACTCAGGAGGCACACCGATTTCTTTCGGACCCTGGTGGCCGTCGTGAACGACAACGCGGCGAATCGCGCCCAGACGGCCTTGAGCCACTTCGTCATAAGCAGCTTTATTACTGGCGTACCAGGTGGTCTCGTAGTTGACCAGGACGTGGATTTTGTAATGGCGGGCGGTGCGGCGGATGGCGAGGGCGTCGTCGAGCGAGATGGTCAAGGGCTTTTCAACCATGACCGTCAAGCCGTACTGCGCCGCGATCTCGATGGCATGGCGGTGCTCGCCTATGGAGGTGTACACCAGCACGGCCTGGGGATGCGTTTTCTCGATCATGTTGGCTTCGCTGCGGTAGAAGAGGGTATCGGCGAGCGAGTATTTGTTCCGGTATTTGGCGAAGAGATCCGGGTCGGAGTCGGCGATGCCGACCAATACAACATCGCTGTGCTTGGGCAGGGCGGAAAGAAATCCTTCGACGTGACCGTGTTCGAGGCCAACAATGGCTACGCGCAGCGGACCTGGCTGCAACTGGCTGGTTTGGGACGGCAGCGCGGCGGGCACCGACAGCAACATCCCGCCCAAAAAGAGGATCAATGGAAAATTGAAACGAGAATTCAGGCGCAACATGATGTTTGTCTTCCTCCTGGAGCCTACTCTTTAAAGACGATCCGGGCGATTGTGCCGACAGCGAGCGCAAAAAGCCCGATGCCTATGAAAAACCCCGCCATCTGGTGGATATTGATGGGCGCCCCGGCCTCGGGGTGCGGAGAGAAGAGGAAGAGCACCACTCCGATGAAGGCGGCGAGGGCCCCTCCGACCTGCGACCTCATTCCCGCGGGGTAGGATCCGGGAGGCCGAGTTCCAAATTGGTCATCGGGGTCCATATTGGGGTCCTTTCGGGGAAAACCTGGCGTTTCACTTGAAAAACGCGGCGGGCGCGTGAGCACGACTATACCAGTTCCTTAGCAGAAATCGGGAAGCGAAACTCCGTCGCGCCGTGGGTACGAATGGACCGTTCGGGGTAAACTCCCAGGCTGATGATCCCGTCTATTTCCATGTGGAGACTTTGGTGGAGACCCGTTTTCGCTGCCCCTGCTGCGGTTACAAGACGCTGGAAGCGCCCGATGCGCTTGGATTGTGCCCAGTGTGCTGGTGGGAGGACGATGGGCAGGAAGACGAAGACGCCACGGATGTCCGGCTGACCGTCAATGGCGCCCTTAGCCTGACGGAGGCACGCGAGCACTATATCCATTGCGGAGCGGCGCACCCGCGGTTCCTGCCTTATGTGCGTAAACCGATAGGTTCTGAACTCCAGGGTCTCTGAAGAGTAACGTGCCTTTGGCGGTGCAGCCCTGTTGCGGAATGGCTTGCGCCGGTTTGACCCTTTATAGTCTTCCCTCTTACCATGAGACGAGACACTCCCCGGCCACGCGGAGCCGATAATGGTTCCTCGTGACAGTCCAGTGCATCAATTTGTTACGGTTGTTTGCGGGTTGCGGCCCAAAGTTGGCAGGCAGCGCTCAAAACCGGTACGAAAAGCGCAGACAGCGGCGCATGACAGGGGTTTGTAAGCCGATCCGGCAGATCGCAATCCGGCCGGCAGTTTGTTTGGCTCGCCGCGGCGGGCACGGAAGGCACAACGTTGAGCACTACCGACACCCTCGAAACTACGCCCTCGCCCGATTCGGCAGAGGGAATATCTGAAGCCACGCATGAAGGCTCCCACTCCCACGAACATGAACCCGGCCATGAAGGCCATGACCACGAGCATGATCACGAGCACCAGCATGGACCGGTGCTGAATCCTGACTGCACGCGCGAACTTGTGCTGGACGTGCCCGCGGAAGAAGTCTCGAAAGCCTACGGAAAAGTAGTCGGCAATTACCGAAGATATGCCAAGATTCCCGGTTTCCGCGCCGGCAAGGTGCCGGAGAGCGTGGTCAAGCGTCGTTTTGCCACCGAGATTCGCAAAGACGTGATTGACGGCCTGTTGCCGGAGCGATTCAATAAAGCGGTGCGCGAACTGGGTGTGATGCCGGTGGGCCAGCCGCAGGTGACGGAGCTGACGGTTGAAGACGGCGCTCCGTTGCATGTGAAGGCCGTGTTTGAGTTCATTCCCGCGTTTTCCATCGACGGTTACCAGAACGTGACCGTGGAAAAGCCGGCTGTGGAGATTAGCGAAGAAGAGTTCGCTCACGAACTGGAGCACCTGCGCGAGTCGCGCGCCACCATTGAGCCGGTTGAGGAAGACCGGGCCTTGGTGGACGGCGACTGGGCGCAGATCACCTATAAGGGTGAAATTGAAGGCGAAGGCGATGCGGCGCCGGTTACCGGCGAAGACACGCTGGTGGAGATTGGCGGCAAGGACACCGTGGAAGCCTTCTCGACCGTACTGCGCGGGGCAAAGCCTGGCCAGGAACTGAAGGCTGAGGTCATTTATCCCGCTGATTATGCAGAGGCTAAACTGGCCGGCAAGACGGTGGCTTACGACGTGGAAGTAAAGGCAATCAAGAAGCGCACACTGCCGTTGCTGGATGACGACTTTGCCAGGGAAATTGGAAGTTATGAGAATTTTGCCGATTTAGAAGCACGGATTCGCGAACATCTTGCGAGCCGTAAACGGCGGAGCGTGGAAGGCGAGACCAAAGACCGGCTAATGGCGGCTCTGATTGAGCGGTTCCCGTTCCCGGTTCCTGAGACACTGGTGCAGGAGCAGATCGACTCGCGGCTGGAGCGCGGCCTACGGGCGCTGGCGGCACAGGGCATGGAGCCCGACCAAATGCGCAAACTGGACTTTGGCAGATTGCGGGGAGCGCAGCGGGACAGTGCGATTGCCGAGGTGAAAGCTTCCATCCTGCTGGACCGGATTGCGTATGAGGAAAAGATCAGCGTCAGCGACGAAGAACTGGACCATGAATTGCAAATGGCAGCTTTGCAGTCGAGAGAACCGGTGGATACCCTGAAAGTGCGATTGACGGAGGACGGCGGACTGGCTAGAATCCGGGAACAACTTAAACGCGAGAAAACTGCGAGTTTGCTTTACGAACGTCTGCCTGCCTAGTGCGGCAGATCACAGGGATAAGGCGAGCGGCGGCGAAATAATAGCCGCGAAGCTGTCACAAAACGGGGAGAACGGGTCCCCAACGGAGAGAGAAGTACTCAATGGCATTGGTTCCCATGGTGGTAGAGCAGACGAGCCGAGGCGAGCGCGCCTACGACATTTATTCCCGTCTGCTTCGCGACAACATTATTTTTCTGGGCACGCCGATTGACGACCAGGTAGCCAACCTCATTGTGGCGCAAATGCTGTTCCTCTCCGGCGAAGACCCGGAAAAGGATGTACAGCTCTATATCAATTCGCCGGGCGGCTCCATTACGGCCGGTCTTGCGATTTACGACACCATGCAGTTCATCAAGAACAACGTGGTCACGTATTGCATCGGCCAGGCGGCAAGTATGGGAGCGTTTCTGCTGCTGGCGGGGACCAAGGGCAAGCGGTTCGCGCTGCCCAATTCGCGCATCCTTATCCATCAGCCGTCCATGGGCGGATTGAGCGGTCAGGCCACGGATATCGACATACACGCGCGCGAAATTCTGCGGATCCGGGAGATTACCAACACCCTGATGGCCAAGCACACCGGGCAGCCGCTGGACCGCATTGAGCGGGATGTGGAGCGGGACTTCATCATGAACTCGCAACAAGCGAAGGAATACGGCATTGTGGATGAGATTATCGACAGGCCGAGAACGTAAGAAGCAAGCGGAGCTAACGACGTCCAAGAGGGAGTAACACCATGAAAACGCGCACGGGACCTGAAGAAGCACTGCGCTGCTCGTTCTGTCACAAATCGCAGGACGCGGTTGCGAAGCTGATCTCGTCGCCCAGCGACTATCCTCGCGCGTACATCTGCGACGAGTGCGTAGCCGTCTGCAACTCGATTCTCGAGGACGACCGCGGCGACGCGACTCCGGCGACAACTGCCGGCCATCTGCCCAAGCCGCAGGAGGTCAAGAGCTTTCTTGACGATTATGTAATCGGTCAGGACCAGACCAAGAAGAAGCTTGCCGTCGCCGTATACAACCACTACAAGCGCATCCAGATGAACCGCATGCGCAACAACGAAGTGGAGCTGGCGAAGAGCAACATTTTGCTCATCGGGCCGACTGGATCGGGCAAGACGCTGCTGGCGCATACGCTTGCCAAGATGCTGGATGTACCGTTCGCGATTGTAGATGCGACCACGCTTACCGAGGCCGGCTACGTGGGTGAGGATGTCGAAAACATCATTCTGAAGCTGTTGCAGGCTGCTGATGGCGATGTAACGCGCGCGCAACAGGGCATTATTTACATTGATGAGATCGACAAGATCGGCCGCAAGGACGAGAATCCCTCCATTACGCGCGATGTCTCTG
>Ga0181537_10001945_pt1 | contig 18585 bp, 19 predicted proteins | sample PEATcosm2014_Bin_39_FD_119765 | JGI IMG/M metagenome (GOLD analysis project Ga0181537, IMG submission 119765) | Peatland microbial communities from MTU Mesocosm Facility, Houghton, MI, USA - PEATcosm2014_Bin23_10_metaG | ecosystem: Environmental > Terrestrial > Soil > Wetlands > Peat | place... | reverse complement strand
GGATCCTTCAAGAGAACGCGGGCGATCGCGAGGCGCTGGCGTTCGCCGCCCGAGAGCTTGTGGCCGCGCTCGCCGACGACGGTATCGTAGCCCTCGGGCAAGGAGGCGATGAAGTCCGCCATGTTCGCCGCCGCGGCGGCGGCTTCGAGTTCGGCTTGGGTGGCGTCGATGCGCCCGTAGCGCAGATTCGCCCCGATCGTATCGTGGAAGAGATACGTCTCTTGGGTGACGATCCCGATGTGCGAGCGCAGCGAGTCGATGTCGAACTCCCGCACGTCCGTGCCGTCGACGAGAACGCGACCTTCCTGCGGGTCGTAGAAGCGCGGCACGAGTTGCGTGATCGTGGTCTTCCCGGCGCCGGACCGGCCGACGAACGCGGCGACCTGGCCCGGCTCGATGTGGAGATCGACGCCGCGCAGCGCCGGACGCTCGGGCGTGTACGAGAACTGGACGTTCTCGAAATCGATCGCGCCGTCAACGCGCGCGCGGACGAGCGTACCGCTCGGTTCGGGGGGCATGTCGAGATACTCGAAGATCCGCTCGAACACGGCGAGCGCGCTCACGATCTGGACTTGAATTCCCGCGAGCGTCGATGCCGGCGTATAGAGGCGTCCGAGCAACGCCACGAACGCGACGATCGTCCCGACCGTTAAACCGTAGCGCAGCGAAAGGTATCCGCCGCCGAGCCACACGAGGGCCGGCCCGACGATGATCATCGCCGAGATGAACGCGATGAACCAACGTCCGACCATCGCGAGCCGAATCTCGAGCGTCATCAGGTCGTTCGACGCGGCGAAAAAGCGCTGCCGCTCGAACGCTTCGCGGACGAACGACTTGATCAGCGTGATCCCCGAGATCGAAAGCGTCTCTTGCGTGATGCTCTCGATCGCATCGCGTTGTTCGCGCGTACGTTTGCGGACGACGTACATCCGGCGGCCGACCGGTGAGAGCGGAAAGATCATTAGGGGGATCACCGCGACGGAGATGACGGCGAGCCGCCAATCCAAGATGAAAATCGTGACGACGGTCGTCGCTATGGTGACGATGTTCGTGATGATGGTGACCAGCGTCCCGGTGACGATGTTGTCGATGTTATCGACGTCGCTGGAGACGCGGTTCATGATCTCGCCCGTCTTCGTGTTGGTGAAGAAGGAGATCGGCATCTTGTGCAAGTGCGAAACGAGGCTTGTGCGAATGTCGCGCATGATCCCTTCGCCGACGTACGAGTTCAGGTAACCCTGCGCGACGCCGACGACTCCGGCCAAGATGGCGCTCGCGATCATCACTCCGACATAGATCAGAACGAGCTGCAGCGAGTGCTTCGGAATCGCGTCGTCGATCAGCCATTTCGTCAAGAGCGGTGGTAAAAGTCCGAGCACCGACACGATGACGATGCAAATCAAAATAAATGCTTCCTCGCGCCAGTAAGGAGCGAAGAAGCTTGCGATTCGCCGCATGTCCACTTTGCGTTTGGGCTGCGGGCTGTCGGGGTTGAACATGCTCGACCACATCAAGTGGACGGGCGGACCACCGCCTAGCATTCGGGCACCACGTGGCCCATAACCACGGGTGCCCGAACACGGTTACGTTAGAGGTTGTACGCTTTCTTGAGGTCCTGGAAGACGACGAGCGTCACGCTGTGATACACCCCGTCGGCGGTCTTGCCGTACTTCGCATCGATGTCGTCCATTACTTGATCGTGAATCGGATGCGAGACGAGATGATCGAGCATGTACTCGACGTTGAAGCCGCTCGACGGATCGATGCCGGCTTTGTAGAGTGCAACGGTCAATGCTTTGCCGTCCTTCGGATCGGGTAACGGAGTCGCGGGGAATTTGACGCCGGCTTCGGTTGCGCGCTTGACCGCGTCGTTGACGACGAAATCGAACGTGGTGAGATACGCTTTGACGTTTTCTTCGCCATATTGCTTGGTGAGCTTGGCGACTTCAGCGTCGGCATTCTTGCCGGCGAGTACGCCGACGAGCGTCGTCGTGTGGAAGTTCGACGGGCCGCCACCGGCCATGACCATCGAGAGTGTCAAGGGAAGATCCGGGGCACCCGAATACACGGAGCCCCCGTAGCGCGCTGTGCTTTGCGCGAGTGCGCCGGCGCCGGCGAGAATGAGCCCGGTGGCAACGAACGCGGCGACGCGGGTGAATCGGAACATGGTTGTCCTTTCAGCTTGGTGCGGGGTTGTCGCGTATCTAACGGTGCCGGGACTGCTTTGGATTGGGGTAGCCGAAAAGAATCCACCCGTGCCTGCGATCCGTTGTGTAAGCGAGGTAAGAAGGACCAAGTGGATAGAACCGCAGCCTCGTGGACCGGGGCACATTCGAAGCGATATACGACCGCTACGGGCGAGTCGTCTACGGTGTCGCATTTCGCATGCTCGGTGAACAGGCTGCGGCGGAAGATATCGTGCAGGCCGTGTTCCTGACGCTTTGGTCGCGCCCGGATGCGTATCATGAAGGCAACATCGGTGGCTGGCTGGCGCGCGTCGCGCGTAACCGTTGCCTCGATGTGCTGCGCGTTCGCAAAACGCGCCCCGAAGCAGAGATGCCGGTCGAGCTCGTTGCGGAAGGCGCGGTCGACGAGGGCGTCTTCGCGCGACTCGAGGGTGACCGCGTGCGCAAGGCGCTTGCGGCTTTGCCCGAAGATCAACGCATTGCGATCGAGATGGGATTCTTCGGCGGCGTCACGCATGCCGAGATTGCAACGCGTACCGGCGCGCCGCTCGGCACGATCAAGACGCGCATTCGCGCGGGGTTACGCCGTTTGCGGGATCAGCTCGGGGCGACGGGCGCATGAACGACACGCACGACGCGATGCTCGATCTGGTTGCCGTGTATGCGCTCGGCGCGGTCAACGCCGACGAAGCGCGCATCGTTTCGGCGCACATCGCGGTGTGCCCCGAATGCCGTCGTGAATATGAAGCGCTGAAAGCGTCGGCGGATGCTGTCGCGCTTGCGGCCGACGATCAGCTCGACGCGCATGATGGCGCGAGGCTCAAAGAACGCGTGATGCGGTCGATCGACATCCCGAATGTCGCGCGGCGCCGCACCGCGCGTCCACTCGCTTTCATCACAGCTCTGGCCGTCGCAGCCGCGCTCGTTTTCGGATTTTTCACATACAACGCCGAGCGGCGTTTGAACGACCTGCAGATTGCGAGCGCGCAGCAATATCCCGTACCGGGCGGCGAGATCTTGAAGAACGGGGCTCGCGTCTACATCGTCATGCACGAGTTGCCCGCACTTCCTGCCGGACGCGTGTATCAAGCCTGGACGCTTGCGCCGGGCGCTAAGAGCGTTGCGCCGAGCATTACGTTCGTACCGGATGCACGCGGCTTCGTCGTCGTCTCGCTGCCGCAATCCGCGGCGAGCATCGGCGCGGTTGCGGTAAGCGTCGAACCATCGGGCGGCAGTCTCACGCCGACGACCAAGCCGCTTTTCGTACAACCACTAACATAATGGCCCGGCGCCTATCTCCGTGGACTCTGGAGTAGACGCCGGGCCACTACTGCCTCACGCAACGCCAGCCTAGCGGCTCGTAGTGAAAAAAGTCTGAAGGTTCTCGCGAAACCTGTTTAGAGTTCGCTCACGCGGCCCCGCTATGGTGTGCGCATGATACGCACACTTCTTGTCGCCTCGGCGATTTTAGGAATCACGTTAACCGGATGTGGGGGAAGCGGCTCGGGGATGATCTCCGCCTCAACCGGCGGCTCTTCAGCGAGTCCACTTTCGACCGCACAACTCGCCGGCTCGGCCGGCTACATATCCCCAAGTGGATTCACGATTTATGTTTTGAGCTCGGATACGTTCAACGCTTCGACGTGCCCGCCGTCCAACGGATTCACCAACGTATGGCCTGTGCTCGTACCGCCCAGTGCCGGCGAGCAGATGTCGACCGGATGGTCGAGCTTCGTGCGGAGCGACGGCAAGACGCAGCTCTCCTACAACGGCTGGCCGCTCTACACGTACTCCGGCGACAGTGTTGCGGGCCAGACGAACGGCAACGGAATCACCGCGTTCGGCGGCGTGTGGTCGATTGCGCGACCCGGTATGGCCGCCGCCGCCGGCACTCCTTCCAACGACTACCATCCTTAGGAGTCAATGCCATCATGTTGCAACCGAGGAATGCGCACAACGAAACGCGCCGCGCTTTCGAGGCTGACGTCGCCGCCGTGCGCGCGAGCGACCCAACGGCAAATCGCAAGCCCAAGTCCGCTGCCGGCGCCGTCGCCGGCGCGGACCAATCGGTCGAACACGCGGCTGCGGATCTCACCCGGAACGCCGGGACCGTCGTCGTCGACGATGATCGCAGCGAAGTTGCCTTCGGGATGCACGGCGACGCGTATGGTCGAGCGTGCATGACGGACGGCGTTGTCGAGCAGATTGCGGACGATTTGTGCGACGCGGCGTTCATCGGCGTCGGCGAAGACCGAAGCGGACTGGAGGTCGATGTGCGGCGCGCCGGTTCGGACGGCATATTCGCGAGTGACGCGCGTGACGGTATCGCTGACGTCGATCGTCTCGCGCTGGAGCTTTTCCGGGCCCCCGGCGCGTGCCAAGAGCGCGAGATCGGCAACGAGGCGCGAAGCGTCGAGCGCAGCGGCGGCAATCGTTTCGAATGCCGCACGTTCCGAATCACGCGCGTCGACCGCAGCCTGTTGCGCTACGCTCGCTACCGTAGCGAGCGGCGTCCGCAGTTCGTGCGCGATGTCGGCGGCGAAATCTCGTTCCCGCTCGGCGGCAGCCTGAAGAGGAGCGATTGAATGCCGCGCGACCAACACCGCAGCTATCGCGACCAAAGCCAACAGGGGAACGGCGATCGATATGAGTGTCCAAGCGACCCGTGTCATTGCGCGAGCGAGCGCAGCTTCGCCGAGGGAGCGAGTTTGCGGCGAGGTCAAGAGGGGGCTGACAAGATCCTGATAGACCCGTTCCTCGAATACGTACGCGCCGACGGCCAAAGCGACGACTACCAAGGCGAATATCGCCCAGTAAGTCAGTGCTAGGCGGAGGATTGCGCGTTTAGGTGACCAGTCGATACCCGACTCCCCACACGGTTGCGATCAAGTTCTCGGCGCCGGCCTTGCGCAGCTTGCGGCGCAGCTGTCCGACATAAACGTCGACGATATTGCTCGAGCCGGCAAATTCATCGCCCCACACGCGATCGAGGATCTGCTGGCGTGAAAGCGTCAGGCCGGCGTTACGCGCGAGATATTCGAGGAGGCGAAACTCCGTCGTGCCGAGCGCAATTTCCGACTCGCTCACGAACGCGCGGCGTGCCGTCAAATCGACGCGCAGGCCTCCGGCGTCGAGGACGCTCTGGGGAGGACGCTCGCCACGGCGGAGCAGCGCACGCACGCGCGCCAGCAGCTCCTGCGCGACAAACGGCTTGACGAGATAATCGTCGGCGCCGCAATCGAGTCCGCGCACGCGATCCTCGACTGCGTCGCGCGCGGTCAGCATCAGCACCGGCGTCGTAACGCCGGCCTCACGAGCCTTGGCGCAAACAGAGAAACCATCGCCCTTCGGGATGACGAGGTCGAGCAGGGCCAGGTCGAACTCGCCGTCGATCAGCTGACCGAGCGCCGATTCGCCGTCGCCGACGTGCACGATCGCATAACGCTCGCGCTCGAGCATGCGCGTCACGGCGTCGGCGATCTCGATATTGTCCTCGACTAGTAAGATTCGCATCGTCTATTGCGCGATTGTATCGTGAATGGAGCTGGCCATATTTCGAAGGCTCGGATCGGACGCGTTCTGCATCACGGCTTCGAAGGCCGTGCGAGCTTCGGAACGCCGCCCCTCGCGCAAGAATACGACGCCGAGCGCAAAGCGAGCGCGCGGATAATCCGGTGCGGATCCGAGCGCTGTACGCAGCTCGCGCTCGGCGACGTCCAGATGTCCGGATTGCAGAGCAACGAGCGCAAGATCATAGTGCGCGGGTGCGTACGCGGGATTGCGCTCCACCAGCTTATTGAAGTCGGCGCGAGCGGTCGCCGTATCGCCTGCACGCAACGCGACCAGTCCTTGCGAATACAGCGCGCGCGCCGAGGTCGGTGCAAGCGCGATGAAGCGGTCGGCTGCGGCGCGCGCACCGGCTTCGTCGTTGCGATCCAGATCGACCGTTACCAAATTCGCATAGGCGGCCAAGAAGCCGGGGTCGCGCGCGATCGCGGCCTGCAGCTCGACGGCCGCGCGATCGAATTCGCGCGCACCGGCTAGCGCGAGCGCCAGATTGTAATGCGCCGTCGAGTTTTGCGGTTCGGCCGGATTGCGTTTCAAGACTTCTTCGAATTCACCGATCGCGGCCGCGTAGTCGGCGCGATCGAGTGCCGCCATACCATGCGTAAAGCGCTCCCGTATCTCGCGCGCGATCGCAAGATTGCGCAGTGTTGCGCGATCGGTCGAGGCCGGTACGGGTGCGCCGTAGCTCTGTGCGGACGCCGGCTGAGAGAAGCAGCCAACGATGCAGAGCGCGAGCGCGAAGGCGCGCACGCTCATTTCTCGATCGTGGGCTGCGGTAGGTGGGCGTCGCGAATCGAGAGCGTCGTCGCGGCCTTCTCGGGCTCACACGCCCAACCGGCGCGACCTTCCACTGCGATCGGTCCGAGCAGTGACGGCAACTGTGACGGTTCGAGAACTTGCTCAATCGCGGCGGGATTGAGCTCAACGCCCGCGATGGCGACTGCGGTCCCAAGCGCCAGGAGCAAGGCGCCCATCGCGAAAGCGAGCTTAAGGTTCATCATCTCCCTTTACCATCCGGGCATGAGGAATTGCTGAAAACGGGATCCATGGCGGTCGCGCTCTGGCTTGTGCTGGCTACGCCGCCGGCCCTGGCAAGCTCCCTGTTGACCGGGATTGTCCGTGATGCGCATGGGGCGCCGATCACAGCCGCGCGCATAACCGGCCTGGATCCTCGCGGCGCGGCCATCGGCCACGCGACCACCGATCTGGACGGGACATTCGCGCTCGAATCTGCGCAATCGCCGGCTCGCGTGCGCGTCGAGTGCCGGTATTGCCGCATCATTACGATCGCCGTCGTCGCGGGTGAGCCGGTGATCGCGGTCGTGCAGCGCTACGACGCGCTGCTCTCCGAGGGGCCATCGGCTGCCGACATCATGGCGCTTCCGTACACGCAGATCGAAAACGCGCTCGCACTCAGGCCGTTCGAAGTGCTGCGGCTCGGGCTCGGTCTTCCCAACGACCGTTCGCTCTCGGATCGCGGGCTCGGCAACAGCGCGCTTGTGCTCGACGGCGACGCGCCTACCTACGACATCGCTTCGTATTTGCCGACGGCGCTTGCGACGATGCCGGCGCACTCCGGCAACGTTGCGACCTTCGAGCCTTCGAGCAACGCCTACCAATACGGCGCGTACGCGACCGGCGGCTTGATCGCGATCTCGCGGGATCCCGCAAACGTCGAGCAGGCCGCGTGGGGAAACGCGTCAGCGTACCGGTTCTCCGCTGGTGGCCCTAATCTCGGCGTATCGCTCGGCTCGGATTCGGACGACTACACGCAGCGCGAACGGCTCGTTGCAAGCGGTGACGCTGCACTCGTGGGCGGAATCGTGGATGCACAGCTCTCGACGTCGCGCGCCGTTACGGATCTCCCGGACGCGACCTACGATCTCTCGGAAGCGAGTGCGACCATCGGATTCACGCGGCAATTCGACCGCGTGCGGTTTCGTTTTTCCGCTTCCGACGCGTTCGGCACGCAGGGCTTCTTCGCGAACACGACCGTGTGGAACGATTCAGCGCTCAACGCATCGGCTGCGACGCGCTTCGGCGTCGTCGACTTCAATGCGGGCGCCGTTTACTCGAATAATTCGAACGATCTCGTCTCGAGCCAAAACGCGATCAACTTCGGGCAAGGCACGCTCTTCGTGCACGCGCACGTTCCAGGCCGCACGAGCCTCGACGTGGGCGTCGCGCACACGACCTACGATTCAGATACCGGAGAGCGCAACGTCACGCTGCCATCACTCATGGCCGTTCAATCGTTCGGCGATTTCGCCGTCACTGCCGGTTACTCGACGTCGCTCGTGCGCATCTCGGAGTACGACGCGCCCTATCTGGCGGCGCTCGCCGAAGCGCACCTGGATTACAGCGACGGCCAGCGCATTCGCGCCGAAATCCAAACCTACGGTCAAGCCACGAACGCCGTCGGCAGTCATCCGATGAGCGGCACCGGGGTTTCGCTTGCGTATCAGATCACGCCGACGACGACCATTCGCGCCTGGACCTTGCGGCTCTACAACGACGACAATGCCTACGGCGGCGTCCAAGATCTGCCGTACGTTTCAGGCGATTCGCTTTGGATCACGCATCAGAACGGACGCTTTCGGCTGGATGCGGTCTATCGGCGAACCGCAGCGCAAGACGTTCTCCTCGTTCAAACGCGACGCGGGCTCGACGGCGACGTCTATTTTCCAGTGACGGCGCGCACGTCGATCGGCCTGCGGAGCGAGCTGCGTCCGCAGGGACGCCGCAGCGCCCTCGTCGTCAACTTCGACGGCTGACGCCGCTACGTTTTCCCGTTGCGGAGCGTCGCGAGCTCGCGATAAAGTTTGATCTCTTTATCAGAAAGATTCTGCGGAACGGTGCCGATCAAACGTACGTACTGATCGCCGCTGCCGCCGCCTTTGGGGTGCGGCATGCCTTTGCCGGTTAGGCGCAAGAGCTTGTTGCTTTGCGTTCCCGCAGGGACCGTCATGGTGACGTCGCCGCCCATCGTCGGAACGCGCAACTCGCCGCCGAGCACGAGCTCGTAGATCGAGACCGGCATGTCGACGTAGAGATCGTCTTCTTTGCGCGTGTAGGTTTGATCGTCTTTGAAGTGCACGACGAGGTAGAGGTCGCCCTTCGGTCCGCCGCCGATCCCAGTTCCGCCTTGACCCGTGAGCCGAATGCGTTGTCCTTCGCGCACACCCTTGGGGATCGTGACGTCGAAGCGTTTGCTTTCGAGCACGCGTCCGGTGCCGTGACATTTGGGGCAGATGGTCTTTCCGACGGTTCCTGTGCCGCGGCATTGCGGACACAGGTCTTCGATTTGCAGCGAGACCGATTTCTTGCCGCCTTCGAAGGCTTCGCTCAATGTCAGATCGAGCGTTGTCTCGAGATCTTGGCCACGCTGTTGAAACGGTTGCCGTGTCGCCGTGCGACGGCCCCCGGCGTTTCCTACGCCTGAAAAGAACGCATCAAAGAAATCGGAGAACCCGCTCGGTCCGCCGGCTCCAAAGCCGCCGAAGTTCGAAGCGTTGGCGTCTTCTTGCTGCTGCTGATTGCGATAGCGGCGCTGCTGTTCGGCTTGCTGCGCGGCGCGCTGCCAATCGGAGCCCAAGACGTCGTACTTCTTGCGCTTTTCCGCATCGCCCAAAACCTCGTAAGCCTCGGCGATCTCTTTGAATTTCTCTTCGGCTTGCTTGGGGTTGGTCGGATTGGCATCCGGGTGCCACTTACGCGCCAGCCGCCGATACGCAGACTTGATGTCTTTCTCGGCGGCATTTTTCGGAACGCCTAGGACTTCATAGTAGTCCTTGTAGTTCATAGGCACGGCGCTTGGTTAGACGGACTTCGCGACGATGACCCTCGCCGGGCGAAGAATCTCGTCGCCGTACTTGTAGCCGCGTTGCGCTTCCTCGACGACGACGTCGTCGGCGATCCCCGGTCCGGGGGCTTGCGTCCCGATCGCTTCGGCAAGCGTGGGATCGAAGCGTTGTCCTTTGACCGAGTACGCGCGCACGTTCTCGCTCGCGAGAACTTGCTCGAACCCGCGCAGCGTTTGCTCGACTCCTTTTCGCATTACGCCGGCATCTGCATCGTGCGCCAGGGCGCGTTCGAGATTATCGATGACCGGAATAATCCGTTCGAGGAGCGAGCGCTTTCCGGACGTCGCAATCTCTGCGAACTGCCGCTCGATGCGCTTCTTGTAGTTTTCGAAGTCGGCCATCGCGTAGAGAAACTTGTTGTAATTCTCCTCGGCTTTGGCTTTTGCGGCTGCGAGCTCCGCAGCCGGATCGCCATGCGGCGCAGATCCCTGCGCCGCATTCGTTTCCGTGTTCGTGTCCATGGAAGTTACTTGGCTTCTTTGAACTCGGCGTCGATCACATCATCGGATGATTGCGATGAGGTCGACTCGCTGTGCGGCTGCTGCGCTCCGTCGGTGGTCGCGCCGTCGTGCGTCGCGCCGTTTTCGGACTGGCCGTTACTCGAGGTCGCGCCGCTCTTCTGATAGAGCGCCTCGGCCATCTTGTAGCTGGCTTGCTGCAGTTTCTCGGTCGCCGCTTTGACCTCGGCAACCGTGCCGTTCTCGGAGATGCGCTTCAGCTCGCCGAGCGCACTCTCGACATCCGCCGTGGCGGACGCATCGAGCTTGTCGCCGACTTCCTTAAGTGATTTCTCCGTCGAGTAGGTCAGTGAGCTCGCTGCGTTGCGAACTTCCGCTTCCTCGCGCTTGCGATGGTCTTCCGCGGCGAATGCCTCGGCGTCTTTGACCATGCGATCGACTTCGTCTTTGTTGAGATTGGTCGATGCAGTGACCGTGATCTTTTGCTCGCGACCCGTGCCGAGATCTTTCGCGTTGACGCTCACGATGCCGTTGGCATCGATGTCGAACGTGACTTCGATCTGCGGTACGCCGCGCGGAGCCGCTGGAATTCCGTCGAGACGGAAGCGCCCGAGCGTCTTGTTGTCGCCGGCCATGTCGCGCTCGCCCTGAAGGACGTGAATGTCGACCGAGGTCTGGCCGTCTTCCGCCGTCGTGAAGATTTGTGCCTTACGCGTCGGAATCGTCGTGTTGCGTTCGATCAGCTTCGTGTTGACGCCACCCAGCGTTTCGATACCGAGCGAGAGCGGCGTAACGTCGAGCAATACGACGTCGTGCACTTCGCCCGAGAGGACGCCGGCCTGAATCGCCGCACCAACCGCGACGACTTCGTCGGGATTGACGGTTTGATTCGGCTCTTTGCCCGTGAGCTTCTGAACGAGCTCCTGAATGACCGGCATGCGCGTCGCGCCGCCGACCATCACGACCTGATCGATCTTCGAGATGTCGAGTCCCGCATCGCTCAGCGCGCTCTTGAACGGCTGCACGGTACGATCGGTGAGATCGCTCGTCATGCGTTCGAAGTCTGCACGCGTCAGCGTGTAGTCCAAGTGCTTCGGACCATTTTGATCCGCCGTAACGAACGGCAGGTTGATCGACGTGGAGACCATGGAGCTGAGCTCGATCTTTGCCTTTTCAGCGGCTTCGGTCAGACGTTGCATCGCCTGCTTGTCGCTGGAAAGATCGATGCCTTGATCCTTGCGGAACTCGCCGACGAGCCAATCGACAACACGCTTGTCGTAGTCGTCGCCGCCGAGGCGCGTGTCGCCGTTGGTGGCTTTGACTTCGAATACGCCGTCGCCGACCTCGAGGATCGAAACGTCGAACGTGCCGCCGCCGAGATCCCAAACGAGGATCGTCTCGTTGCCTTTCTTTTCGAGACCGTACGCGAGCGATGCCGCGGTCGGCTCGTTGATGATACGCAGAACGTCGAGGCCTGCGATGCGGCCCGCGTCCTTCGTTGCTTGCCGCTGGGCATCGTTAAAGTATGCCGGAACGGTGATGACTGCTTTGGTTACGCGCTCGCCGAGATAGGTCGACGCGTCGTTGACCAGCTTTTGCAGAATCATCGCCGAGATTTCTTGCGGCGAATAATCCTTGCCGTCGATTTTGACTTTGAAATCCGTGCCCATGTGCCGTTTGATCGACGCGATGGTGCGCTCCGGATTGGTTATTGCTTGGCGCTTCGCAAGCTGCCCCACCAAACGTTCGCCGGTTTTTGTAAACGCGACGACGGATGGCGTCGTACGGTTGCCTTCCGCATTGGGAATGACGACCGGTTGCGAGCCTTCCATTACGGCGACGACCGAATTAGTCGTGCCCAGGTCGATGCCGACCACTTTTGCCATGTTGTTTCGTGCCTTCTTCCCGAGCGAGTGGACCAGCCGCGAGCGTGAGCTCTTGGCCTTGCCGCTTACCTCAACTCAAGGAGTCGAGAAATTGTAAGGTACGGACCATCTTACCCCAAACGGGGGCAGATTGTTCCGCTCACCTGCTATGACAATTTCTGTGGCACAGGGGTTGCGAAGCCGAGGGGCGATTTCCGCTGTCCCTCGACTTCGCTCGGGATGACAAGCTAGGGCTGCTGCTGGGGCTGCTGCGGCGTGTCCAAGTTTGCCGGGCGCTCGCTCGTCTTGACGGCGACCAGCTTTTTATTGCCGGCGCTCCAGACTTGGAGGTTGACCGTGCCGCCGACCGGGACGCCCTTGATGACGTTCGTGAGGTCTTGCGGGGTCGCGACCGACTTGCCGTTGGCGCCGGTGATCACGTCGCCGGGTTCGAGGCCGGCTTGGTCGGCGGGGCCGCCGCCGACGACTTGGGCGACGACGATGCCGTCGGGGCCGTTATAGCCGAGCTGCGAGCGTGCGCCCGAGCTCATGCCCTGGAGCGCGACGCCGATGTAGCCCTCATGCGTCCCCTGGGTGATGCCCTTGGTCTTCGTGAGCTGCAAGGCGACTTGCTGGACTGAGTTCGCGGGGATTGCGAAGCCGATACCCTGCGCGGCTTGCGGGTTTGCCGTCAACTGGTTGACGCCGATCACGTCGCCGTTGAGGTCGACAAGCGGGCCGCCCGAGTTGCCGGGGTTGATCGGAGCCGAGGTCTGGAGCAGGCCTTTGAACTGCTGAGGAGAGCCTCCGCCTTCGCCACCGGCGATCTCATCGCGATGGAAGCCCGAGACGACGCCGACCGTGACGGTCTGCTTGAGCTCGAGCGGCTCACCGATGGCGATCGCCCATTGTCCGGCCTCGAGGCGGTCGGAGTCGGCGAAACGCAGGGGCGGCGGCAGCTTGGCGTAGTTGTCGACTTTCACGAGCGCGAGGTCGACGCCGACGTTCGCAGAGACGAGATGCGCCGGAACGTGCTCGCCGTTCGCAAACACGACGTCGATCTTCGAAGGCTGTCCGGCGAAGCCGCCGGTAACGACGTGCGCGTTCGTCAGAATTCCACCGTCACGTGAATAGACGAATCCTGAGCCCGACACGCGGCTGCGAAAGGCTTGCGGCCGAACGACACTCGGACCGCCGAACAGCTGCGCGAACGGATCGACCGGAACATACTGTTGTCCGTTGACCGTCACGTTGAGCGCAACGACGGACGGCTCGACCCGCTTGACCGCGCTTACGATGCGATCCTGATCGCTTGCTCCGGAGGTCAGCGGCGCAGCATTGACTTGCGGCGGCGTATTGCCTGGGCCGGCAACGTTAGCGAAATGTGTGCTCGCGAAGAGCATCATCGAAAAGCTGCCGATGATCGCGCCGATGAGGCCGACGATGGCAGATTGCATAACCCGGGAACGAATCATCAGTACTTGGTCCTTTGTGCCGGTTGACATTGAGTTCGTAGAAGCACTACCTGGAACGAGTTTGGAAAGTTCCTCAGTTCCATCCGCCCACCTATTTGCGCTCGGAGCCCGCGTCGCGCAACAGGTCGTCGATGGATATCTCGTGGCGAATCGCCGCGCGAATCCGGTCGAGCTGCGCAAGGCGCAGATCTTCCCAGCGCAATCGGAGAATGATCGCCGCCCGCCGCCGCGCCCGGCGACTGAACAGGTCCCCCGCATATGCCGGAGCGGTCGCCCGAGGAGGCGGCTTCCGCGGGAGCGGCGCAACGGGGCTATGGACATTTGAATGATGGACGGGGACAACGAAAAACAGAAGGACGCCGAGTAACCCAACCATGCAGCTAACCTCCGTACGCCGTATTCACGCCCCCGACGCAAACAGCAAGGGGACGGATTGACGGAATCCGCCGTCTCGGCGCCTCCAGCCGAGCCTTACGTTCGCATCGTTCCGCTCGGCGGTTGCGGCGAGATCGGCCGCAACATGACCGTGATCGAGACCAACGACGATTTGGTCGTGGTCGATTGCGGCTTGATGTTTCCAGACGACGACATGCTCGGCGTCGACATCGTCATCAATGATTTCACATACGTTCGCGAGCGCGCCGACAAGTTTCGCGCAATTCTCGTCACGCACGGGCACGAAGATCACATCGGCGGCATTCCGTATCTCTTGCGTGAAATGAACGTCCCCGTCGTCGGGACGTCGCTGACGCTCGCGCTCATTCGAGCGAAGATGCGCGAACAAACGTCGCGCGATCCGGTGTTCATCACCGTGAAGCCGGGCGGCCGGATCAAATACGGCTCGATCGAAACCCAGTTCATTCACACGAATCATTCGGTTTCCGGGGCCTGCGCGCTTGCGCTGCGCACGCCGGTCGGCACGATCTTTCACACCGGCGACTTCAAATTCGATCAAACGCCGGTCGACGGCGAGCCGGCTGACTTCGGCTCGATGGCGCGCATCGGCGAAGAAGGCGTGCTCTGCATGCTTTCAGACAGCACGAACGCAGAGCGCGCCGGCCACACGCCTTCGGAACGGCTCGTCGGTGAAGCGTTTTCGAACATCTTCGGGCGCGCGACCGGACGGATCATCGTCGCGTCATTTGCTTCGAACGTCCCGCGCATTCAGCAAGTCATCGATCAGGCCGAGCGCTTCGAGCGGAAGATCGCGTTCCTGGGACGCTCCCTGGTCAACGTCGTGCATTTTGCCAGTGAGCTGAAGTACTTGAGCATCCCGCCGGGCTTGCAAGTTCGCATCGACGACATCGACAATTATCCGCGCGAGCAGATCGTCGTCATGACGACGGGCTCGCAGGGCGAACCGATGTCGGGTCTCACGCGACTTTCCGTGCGCGATCACCCCAGAATGCAAATCGCAGCCGGCGATACGGTCGTCGTCAGCGCAACGCCGATTCCCGGCAACGAGAAAGCGGTCAGCCGCACGATCAACAACCTCTATCGTCTCGGCGCAACCGTGTATCACGGCGCGAGCGGTCCGGGTGCGGCCTCATCGCATCCCGCGCACGTCTCGGGACACGCATCGCAAGAAGAGCTGCTGTTGATGCTCAACCTCATCCGGCCGGAACATTTCATTCCCGTGCACGGCGAGTACCGCATGCTCGTCACGCACGGAAGGCTCGCCGAACGGACCGGCGTCGAGCACGACAATATCTTCATCTGCGAAAACGGCGACGTCATTCAGTTCACGGCAGACATGTCCGGAAAGGCCGGAAAGACCTACGGCGGCAACGTGTTCGTCGACGGCTCGGGCGTCGGCGACATCGGCGATGCCGTGCTGCGCGACCGGCGGCATCTCAGCAGCGACGGAATCATGATGGTCGTGGTGACGATCGATGCGGAAGAAGCCCGCGTCATCGCCGGGCCGGATCTCATCACGCGCGGCGTCTTTTACATTCCGGAATCCGACGGCAAAGTGCTCGACGATCTCAAGACGGAGCTGCGCACGATTCTCGACCGGTGCTCGGCGGAAGGCCTCCGTGACGTGTATAACGTCAAGGAAAAGATTCGCGAGGGCTTGGCCAATGCGATTTACACGCGTTCGAAGCGGCGGCCGATTGTCGTCCCCGTCGTAATGGAAGTATAATCGCGCCTTGAGTCTCGCGGCGGCTGAGCCGCTGACGCAAACCCGCAGCTACGGCCTCGACGTTTGGATTCGTCTGCGCCGCCGGCCGGGAGCGACCGCCGGTCTCATTATCGTCGTCGCGCTCGTGCTGGCGGCGGTCTTTGCGCCTCTGCTCGCGCACTACGATCCGCTTGCACAGAATATCTCGGCGGGCGCACAAGCTCCGAGCTGGGAACATCCGCTCGGAACCGACAAGCTCGGGCGCGATATGTTCGCGCGCATTCTGTTCGGCGCGCGCATCTCGATTCGCATCGGGTTCGTTGCCGTAGGTCTCGCCATCAGCGTCGGAACCGTGATTGGTCTCGTGGCGGGATATTTCGGCGGGAAAACGGAGTCGGTGTTGATGGGCGCGATGGATTTGATGCTCGCGTTTCCATCGATCATTCTCGCGATCGCGATTGCGACGATCTTAGGGCCGAGCATCAACAACCTGATGATCGCGGTCGGTATCGTCTACATTCCGCAGTACGCGCGCCTGTGCCGTTCGGCGGTGCTCTCGGTCAAAGAGACGGAGTACATCGAAGCCGCCCGCGCAGTCGGCGCGCTCGTGCCGCGCATTTTGATCCGGCACGTCTTGCCGAACATCTTGGCGCCGCTCTTGGTGCAAGCGACGCTCGGCATAGCGACGGCCGAGTTGGAAGCAGCCGGGCTTTCGTATCTCGGCCTGGGCGCGCGGCCGCCGACGCCCGAATGGGGCGCGATGCTGAACGACGCGCGCGACTATTGGCTTTCGGCGCCATGGGCGCTCATTTTTCCGGGAAGCGCGATCACGCTCGTCGTGCTCGGCTTCAATCTTCTCGGCGACGGCTTACGCGACGCTCTCGACGTGCGTCTCCGCTAACTCGAATGGACAAGATGACGGGTGCGCAGCTAGATAGGCTCAGCGAAAGGCTTCGAGCCGGCCCTCTCACACTCGAAGATCTCAGTCTACTTCGAATGTTTCTGCAAACACTGGAACCGTTTGCGGAGAGCGTCATTGAAAGAGTAACGCACCTTGAGTCGGGACGTGGTCTCCCGCCAGTCCGCGTAACTCGAAGAACCGTTAAGACAATCCGTTCCATCGTTGCGAAGCTAAGGCGACAAACAGTATCTTTGAGACAAATTCAGGACCTTGTGGGATGTCGGATGGTTGTTGAAGATACAGTTGACCAGAAAGCCTATCTTGAAGCGCTTCTTCGAGAGTTTAGTGAGGCCCAAGTAGTTAACCGAATTACGAAGCCTCAGCACGGGTACAGAGCAGTCCATGTAATCGCCAAAGAACAAAATAAACGATTCGAGATACAGCTTAGAACCGGTCTCCAAGACGAATGGGCAAACGTCGTCGAGAAAGTCGCTGATCGACTTGGCCTGGACATTAAGTACGGCGGCGGATCCGAGAGGGTGAGGGAGTCTCTCTTAGAGATGGCTGCGAAAATAGAAGAGATTGAGGCGTTGGAGGGCTTCGCCGAAGTCACGCTGGCGAACCCGATCAATAATGCCCAGCCATGGATGCGTGTCCATTACAGCCGCAGCGGTGAGTCGTTTGTAGCGGTCTTAAGTCGCGTTCCGATGGCCGAAAATACTCCGCTCATCGTTAGAAGGTCAGACAGCGCCAAAGTCGATTCTGCCGTCGCAGATGTGCTCCATAGCACGTGGGGCTCTCTATCGGGGAATCTGTACGAGTACCCCATCACGTTTACCGGCGGCGACGATGTTGAGGCGAAATATACCGAGACGCTGGCAGTAGAAGATGTCCTCTTCCACCAACTCAGAGACCTACAAGAGGAACTCGAAGGCAGCCTGATATGATTTTCCTACTCGTCTACGATACAACAGCGGGCAACCTGGTCAGCATTCGCGAGTTTTCCGACCAAGAACGCAACGGGGCCATGCGAGCTTTGAAAGAAGCGCAAGAAGCTCATCTTCGGGAGCTGGAGGATGTTGAGATAGCGCTCTTCGAGACTAGCTCCCGGGAGACGTTGGAACAAACACATTCGAGATATTTCAAGAGCATCTCCGAGCTCAGCGACAGCCTCGGAGCCGGAGCTCGGCGCGGGGCATAGCCCGCGGGGGTGAGGCGGGCGGCCGCCGAACTTAGACCGCAATGTCGTCTCGCGTTCGCCGGAAACCGGCGGCAAGGACGCGGCTCCGCCTTCACGGCGAGCTTGTCGGAATCGCTGCCTTGGGGCTCGCGGTTTTCTTCGGGATCGCGCTGGCTTTGCCGTCGAGTCGTGCAGGCTTCATCGGCTCGGTGACGGCGTGGGTGTTACACGCGCTCTTCGGCGCGGCCGCGATGTACTTGCCCGTGCTGGTCGCACTGATCGGCGCGATCGTATTTCTCGAGATCAACGTTCCGCAGATGATGGCCGTGCTCGGCGGCGCTGCGCTCGGCTACTTCCTTATCGTGTGCGCCGTGTACGGTCCGATGGGCGGAATCGTCGGCTTGCATTTATGGGATGCGCTGCGCTGGCTCTTCGGCGTCGCGGGCGCGACGATCGTAATCGTTCTTTCGGCGCTTGCGCTCACGGTGTGGGTGACGAACGTTTCGCTCAAGCGCACGATCGGGTGGACGATCAAGCACGTCATGGCGCTCGTGCACATGCTGCGCACGCGGCCCGCCGGCGAAGCAAAACCGCAGCTTCCCGCGGTGCAGGCGCCGAGGACGCTCCGCGAAGCGTTCAATTTGCCCGAGATCCAGCACAACGATGAGCCGGCCCCTGCTCCAATCGTTCCCGTTCCTTCCTATACTATCGTCGAGACCGTCATGCCGCCGTCGACACCGACCACGATCGAGCCGAAGGTGCTGCACGATTCGGGCGAGCCCGAGGCGATGGAAGACGAGGACGACGAGGATGAAGACGACGACCTCGACGGCGAGGAGCTCGAGGACGATGAAGAGCTCGAAGACGATGAGGATGAAGAGGATGACGACGCTGAGGACGCAGCAGCAGCGATAACCGGCGAATACGAGCCGGCGCCGGCAATCGTTGCATCGGCCGATTATCGCTTG